>Ga0073934_10000639_pt1 | contig 97334 bp, 96 predicted proteins | sample LarsenN4metaG_FD_76834 | JGI IMG/M metagenome (GOLD analysis project Ga0073934, IMG submission 76834) | Hot spring sediment bacterial and archeal communities from British Columbia, Canada, to study Microbial Dark Matter (Phase II) - Larsen... ...
GAAAGGCAACGATTCCCAACTGGCGGGCTGGTTGTATCGCGTGGCGACCAACCTGGGCTTCAACGCCGTGCGCGCCCGCCGGCGGCGCGCTTTCTACGAGCTGCAGGCCGGCCGGGAGGCGCTGGAAGAAAAAAGCACATCTAACCCGGCCAAAGAGAGCGAGATGGGACACTCGAGGAAACAGGTTCGCCGGGTGCTGGCTCAAATGCGGCCGCGCGCCGCGCGGTTGCTGATCTTGCGCCACTCCGGCCTCTCGTATGCCGAGGTAGCCAGCGCCTTGGGGGTGGCTCCCGGTTCAGTTGGCAGCCTGCTGGCGCGTGCCGAGGCGGAGTTCATGCGCCGTTTCCGTGAACTGGAAGGGGAGTAGCCATGCACTTCGACGAAGGGGAATTACGGACTTATCTTGACCGCCAGATCGACCGGGTCAGCCTGGAGGCAATGAAGGCCCACCTGGCAGGATGCGAGCGCTGCCAGGCCCTGGCAAACGATATACAGCGCCAGGCGAGCACGGTCGAAGGCCACCTGGCACTCCTGGCACCCGGGGAGCAGGAAGCGCCCATTCCTGCCCGGCTGGCCCGGGCAAAGATGGACCAAATCAGCGTGTATCATGAAAAGGAGAACAAGGGTATGTTGAAACAACTCTTTGGTCGCCGCTACCGCGTGGCCTGGATCGGGTTGGCGGCAGTGGCCCTGCTTGTCATCGCCCTGGCTTTCCCACCCGTCCAGGCGATCGCCAACAGCTTCCTTGGCCTGTTCCGGGTGCAGAAAATCAGCGTCATCCAGGTCAATCCCAGCGACCTGCCGGAACAGCTCGGCTCCTCCACGCAACTCGAATACCTGCTCTCTCAAGACGTCACGGTGGAAGAACAAGGCAAACTGGAAACGGTGGCCAGCGCAGCCGAGGCCAGCTCCCGGGCGGGCTTCCCGTTGCGCCTGCCAGCAGGCATGGAAGGTGAAGAGACGCTGCAGGTGCAGCCAGGAGGCAGGTTGACCTTCGAGATTGACCTGCCGCGCGTGCGCACCCTGCTGCAGGAGATCGGGCGCGCCGACATCCAGTTACCCGACGAGCTGGACGGCGCAACCGTGTTGGTGGAGATTCCCAATGCGGTGACTGCCATGTACGGCGAATGCCAGGCCGACCTGGAGGCCGCCCGCCAGGAGGGCTACGACCCGGATGAGGCGAGCCCACCCCGCCTGTTCCGCTGCACAACCCTGGTGCAGATGCACAGCCCAACCATCTCGGCCCCACCAGGCCTGGACCTGGTCAAGCTCGGCGAAGCTTACCTGCAGATGATGGGCATGACCCAGGCAGAAGCCGCCCGATTCGCCCAATCAGTCGATTGGACGACCACCCTGGTGGTGCCCATCCCGCGCTACGCTACCCGCTACCAGGAGGTGTTCGTAGACGGCGTGACGGGAACTTTCATCCAGCAGGACCTGGAAGACCATACCCCTCAATACCTGCTGGTGTGGGTGAAAGAAGATATCCTGTATGCCCTCACCGGCCCTGGTAATATCAGCACCGCCCTGGAGATCGCCAGCTCGCTGAAATAAGGTACAATCTAAGCGATGGCGAGACGTGAAACGTGAGACGGAGCACGTCTCACGTTTTCCGTTTGCACTCCGCGCGATAAACCTGGACCATGGTTGCCGTAAATTCACCCGCAATTGAGACCCACGACCTGCGCAAGGTGTTTGGAAAAAAGGCCGCGGTCAACGGTCTTGATCTGAACGTAGAACGCGGCGAGGTATTCGGCTTCCTGGGGCCGAACGGGGCGGGCAAGACAACCGTGGTTAAGATGCTGCTCGGTCTGATCCGCCCCTCAGGCGGCACCGGGCGAGTATTTGGTATTTCTATCAGCGACTACCGGGTGCGAGAACGTGTGGGCTTTCTACCCGAGCATTTCCGTTTTCACGACTGGCTGACTGCCCGGGAATTCCTGCAATTGCACGCCGACCTCTACCACATGACTGCCAATGAAAAGAGGCGGCGTATCCCCGAACTGCTCGAGCTGGTTGGCCTGGCGCCTCATGCCAGTCAAAGACTGCGCGAGTTCTCAAAAGGCATGCTGCAGCGCATCGGCCTGGCGCAGGCGCTGCTCAACCATCCCGAGCTGGTGATCCTGGACGAACCGACCTCCGGCCTGGACCCGGTTGGTCGCCGCCTGGTGCGGGATATCATTGGAGACCTGCGCCGCCAGGAAACCACGGTATTCCTCAACTCGCACCTGCTCAGCGAGGTGGAGATCACCTGTGACCGGGTGGCATTCATCAAGCGCGGGGTGGTCATCGCCACCAGCCCACTCAAGACCATGATCGAAGGCGAATTAACCGTCGAGGTGCAGGCACGCAACCTGAAGGAGAGCGTCGTCCAGGGCCTGACTCGCTGGAGCCAGAACGTGCGCGCCGATGGAGAACACCTCTCGTTGACGGTGAAGAGCGAGGGCGACCTGCCGGCAATCAACCGTTACCTGGTGGAACAGGGAGTGGAAGTCTACGCCTTGCGCCCGGCGCACATCTCGCTGGAGGATCTCTTCATCCAGATCATCGGGACGGATGGAGGCCTGTGATGAGCGTGCTGACGCTGGCCCGCCTCACCTTCCGGGAAGCCTCCCGGCGCTGGATCGTCTGGGTGGCATTGATCCTGGGAGCCCTGTTCCTGGCAGTTTACGCGTTGGGCTTTCACCAGATCCAGCGCGACATCGAGTTGAACGCCGGGCGCACCTCGCTACTGGAGCGCAGCGAGATGTATAACTTCTTCCTGATGGCCGGGCTGTACGTGGTGAATTTCCTGAACATCCTGATGGCGGTGCTGACCTCGGTGGATACCCTCTCTGGGGAGATCGCCTCCGGCACCATCCACACCTTGCTGGCAAAACCTATCCGCCGCTGGGAGGTGGTGTTCGGCAAGTGGATCGGCTTCGCGGCCATGCTGCTGCTGTATTTACTGCTCATGGCAGGCGGCGTGATGGGGGTGGTCTACCTGGAGACCGGGTACCTGGTTCCCAACGCCGTGCGCGGCCTGGGGTTGATGGCTTTCAATGCCCTGTTGCTGCTGAGCGTCTCGTTCTTTGGGGGCGCTTCCCTGTCCACGCTGGCGAACGGGGTGATGGCCTTCGGCCTTTACGGAGTGGCCTTCATCGGGGGCTGGATCGAGCAATTCGGCTCGTTCCTGGAAAACCAGACGGCAATCAACGTCGGCATCCTGTGCAGCCTGATCATCCCCAGCGAGGCTATCTGGAAGCGGGCCGCCCACGAGATGACCTCGCCGCTGGTAGCCAGCCTGGGCTTCTCGCCATTCAGCTCACCGTCCGTGCCCAGCCCGCTGATGCTGCTGTACGCAGCCCTGTACACAATAGGGGCATTGTTCCTGGCAGTGCGCCGATTCCAAAATCGGGATCTGTGAAATATATCATTTAAATCCTTCCAATCCAATATTAATTTTTTCAGATAAAATTGGATGAATAAAATCCAATAAATACGAATTTGCGTACCACTAAGCAAATCCAAACGGTATAAGGGAATCGTCCATCCATATCATGCCAGAAAATGATCAGGGTCAATTTGACCCACTCGCTGGCCTGCACCGGCAGTGGGCAGGGCTGATTATCATCACCTCGCTTGCCTGGCTGGGGGCCTATGTCTCCTTGCGATCCTGGTGGGGGGCTGGGCCTGCGGCTCGCTGGCTGGCGCTCAGTGCGCCAGTGATGCTGTATCTGCTCGCCTCCCTCAGACGTCTGCTGCCCCACAACCAGCGTGTTGGAGAGGGGCGGCTGCTGAATCGGCTCGGCGTTGGGAACCTGATGAGCGTTCTGCGAGGGGTCTTGCTGGCATGGCTGGCCGGCTGGGTGCTCTCACCACTTCCGGTGGGCTGGATGGCCTGGTTGCCAGGCGCGCTCTATACACTGGCTGCCCTGATCGACCTGGTGGACGGCTACGCGGCCCGGCGCACAAACCAGGCCACCCGCCTGGGCGAACTGCTTGACATGCAATTGGATGGCTTGGGGGTGCTGGTCGCCGCCCTGCTGACAGTCAACTACCGGCAGGTGCCTGCCTGGTATCTGCTGGTAGCCCTGGCGCGATACCTCTTCCTGGCCGGAATCGCCTTGCGCAAGCGCCTGGGCTTACCGGTTTACGAGCTCCCAGAGCGCGCCAGCCGCCGCCCGTTTGCTGGCTTCCAAATGGGCTTCCTGGCAGTCGTCCTATGGCCGCTTTTCACGCCTCCCGCCACGCATTGGGCCGCAGCCTTGTTCGCCGCCCCGTTCCTGATTGGATTTGGCTATGACTGGCTGCTCGTGAGCGGGTCAATCGGACCCGCAGGACAGCCCAATCTCAGGAGGCCATCGAGATTTGCAGGACCTGGTGAGGCCTACGCCCAATGGGTGAAAGTCCAAATGGCACACTGGATCTCGCCATTGCTGAGAGGTGCGCTGGTCGCCAGCCTGGGGACAGCATTGACATTTAGAACGATCGGCTTCCCGAACCTGCCGGCGCGTCAGCCGATCCTCTGGCCCGTCAACGGCACATCGAGTGTGGCGCTGGGACTGGCCGTGATGGGCGCCATGCTGCTGGCTTTCGGCGTGACAACCCGATTGGGCGCGCTGTTGATCCTGTTTTCGAGCGGCTTGCTGACCCGCGGCTTGCCTTTGGCCTGGCCGGATTATGTGGCGATTACCTGCGCAGTGACCCTCTTTTACCTGGGAAGCGGGTCGTCTGCAACCTGGAAGGCGGAAGAGTCCTTGCTCTACCGCCGGCTGGGGGAAACCTACCACCCAAAGGAGGCCCGATGAAGCGCCTGTGGAAGCCGCACCTGCTGGTGTGGCTGGCCTTGGTCCCGCTGATGGCCTGGGTCTGGCGCAACGTACCTCTGCGCGCGATCGGGGAGACATTTGGCAATCTGGGAGTAAACCAGATACTGGTCCTGGTGGGGGTAACGCCGGCGTGATCGCCCTGTTGACCACCCGCTGGTGGTTGATCCTTAGGGCACAAGGCCATCTATTGCCATACGGGATGCTGGTGGGGTATCGCCTGGCAGCATTCGGCGTGAGCTACTTCACACCCGGGCCGCAAGTCGGGGGTGAGCCGCTGCAGATCTACCTGCTCCGCTCCCGACACGCAGTTGCCGGGCACGTGGCGATCGCCGCCGTCGCCATTGACCGCTTGCTGGATCTGCTGGCAAACTTCACCTTCCTGGCGGGTGGGTTCCTGCTGGTCTTGCGGGGCGGTCTGCTAGCCGGCAGTGTCTCCAGCGAAGCGGTCTGGGCTATGAGCACCTTGCTGGCCCTACCCGCCAGTTACCTGCTGGCGCTCAGGGGAGGGCTGCATCCATTAGCCTGGTTTATCGCCCGCCTGCCTGACGGCATACTGCACCGGGGGTGGGCCGCCCGCCTTCAGCATGGGTTTACCAACGCCGAAATACAGGCAGCCCACTTCTGTCGAACCCGGCCGCTCGACCTGGTTTTCGCAATGGCAATCTCGGTCCTGGTCTGGGTGGCCATGGCGGGCGAGTTCTTCCTGGCTTTGCATTTCCTGGGTGCCCGGCTGAGCATCTCCCAGGTTGTGGCTGTGTTGGCGATGGCCCGCCTGGCTTTCCTTTCCCCATCACCAGGCGGATTAGGAGCTATGGAAGCCAGTCTGATATGGGCGCTTCCAGCGGTGGGTACATCATCTGCTCTGGCGGTCAGCCTAGGGCTGCTCATCCGCGCCCGCGATGTAATCCTGGGTGGGATCGGCCTGTGGTGGGGCGGCTTGAAATCTTCCCAGGCCATGCTTCAACCCCTGCCCTCCCGGACAGGGAAACAATCTGAAACTATCCTAAGGAGTGAGACATGAACACGGCTCAAGCAGGAATCGGCTCTCGGCAGCTTGGCATCATCCTTTTGACCTTGATCTTGGCGGGGATCCACATCTCCATACTGTTCCCCGATACGCTGTTCATCCTGAACGGATTAGGGTATCTGGGCTTGTTAGCCGCCTACTTCCTGCCAATCCCCATGTTGCAAACGAGGCGCAACCTGGTGCGTTGGGCATTGATGGGATATACCCTCATTACCATCCTGGCCTGGGTGGCTATTGGGGACAAATCCTGGCCGGCTGGTACCCTGGGATACTTCACCAAGCTGTTAGAAGTGCTGCTGATCGTCTTCCTGTGGGTCGACCGTCGCTGATCGGCGGGATAAGTTCTGGCAAGCAGTCATGTCAGGATGGAGCTTAGCAGATGACCCTAACTCCGATGAAAATGCAGAGGATGGCATGTGCCCGCATCCCGACCGAAGCGGGCGTGTTCCAGTTGTACTTATACAGCAACGCCGGCGACAGCAAGGAGCACCTGGCCCTGGTGATGGGCGAGGTGAAAGGTAAAACGAATGTACTGGTGCGGGTGCACTCGGAATGTTTCACAGGCGAGGTGTTGGGCTCGCGGCGCTGTGACTGCGGCGAACAATTGCAACGCTCCATGAGCATGATCGCCCTGGAGGGTGAGGGGGTGTTGGTCTACTTGCGCCAGGAGGGCAGGGGCATTGGGCTGCTGGACAAGCTGCGCGCCTATAACCTGCAAGACCAGGGCTTCGATACAGTGGAAGCCAATCTGGCGCTGGGCCACCAGGCCGACGAGCGCGAATATACCAGTGCTGCTCGCATACTGGAAGACCTGGGAGTGCTCTCGGTGCGGTTATTGACCAACAATCCGGACAAGATCCAGCATCTGCATGAACTGGGAATGCCAGTCTCCGAACGAGTGCCTCTGGAATCCACCGTCAACGAGGACAATGCCGGCTACCTGTTCACAAAGGCTTTCCGGATGAACCATATGCTCAACCTGGCGGCCTTCCCGGCGGGATCAGGCATGCGCAGGAATGGGGGCAATGGTTCCCATTGATCGGCTGCTCGAGGGGGCCGAATCACATCGCCAGGCTACGGGGAGGCCGCTGGTCACTCTGAGCTATGCACAAAGCCTGGATGGTAGCATCGCTCGCCGCGTGGGGCCTCGCCTGTTGTTGAGCAGCGCCAAATCGATGACGTTGACCCATTGTCTGCGAGCAGCCCACGACGCCATCCTGGTGGGCATTGGCACGGTGCTCCGGGATGACCCCAGCCTGAGCGTGCGCCTGGTGAATGCGCCCAGCCCCCAGCCGGTGGTCCTGGACAGCCACCTGCGCTTCCCCTCCCAGGCCGGGCTTCTCCGGGGGGAGCGGAAACCCTGGCTAGCCACATCCCTGCCGGTGGAACGTGGCCGGCGAGCCCACCTGCAAGCTCTCGGCGTTCGCCTGCTGCCCTTGCCGGGCGATCCTTATGGGAGAGTCTCCCTCCACAGCCTGCTGGATTGCCTGGCGCAGGAAGGTATCACCAGGCTGATGGTGGAGGGCGGTGCGACGGTGATCCATTCCTTCCTCGCGGCAGGGCTGGTCGACCGTTTAGTGCTGACCATCGCGCCGTTCTACGTCGGCGGTCTACATTCGGTGGAAATCCCGCTGGAGAACGGCGGCCGAAATGGAAGCCCACAAAGGCATCCGGATGATCTCCATCCCGATCATTTTCCCCGATTGAAAGAGATGGCATCCGAACGGCTGGGCGATGACCTGATCGTGTGGGGTACAATAACCTGAATGCTCTCCCAGATGGGCGAAAACAATTTTGCTGATAGCGCCCGAATAATCCGATGATCAAGGGCATATCCCTGTATTTCACCCGCCCTGGGGAGGTGGAGCTGCGCCAGGTAGAGCTGCCTGAGCCTGATGCAGGCCAGGTGCTGGTCCAAAGCCTGGTTTCGGCGATCAGCCCGGGCAGCGAGATGTTGGTCTACCGGGGCCTGTTCCCCTCCGGGCTGGCGGTGGATGAGACCCTCAGCTCGTTGCAGGGTGAGTTTAGCTACCCATTGAAGTATGGCTATTCTGTGGTAGGGCGGGTGACCATGACCGGAGCACAGGTCCCATCGAGCCGGGCAGGGAGATTGGTATTCGCCTTCCATCCCCACGAAAGCCATTTCCTGGCTGCGCCTGATGAGCTGCACCCGCTGCCAGAGCAGGTACCGGTAGAAGACGCCGCCTTCCTTCCTAACACGGAGACTGCAGTCAACCTGGTCATGGACGGTCGCCCGGTTATCGGCGAAAAGGTGCTGGTCTTCGGGCAGGGGATCGTCGGACTGTTGACAACTGCCCTGCTGGCCAAGTTCCCCCTGGGCAGGCTGATCGTATTAGACCCACTGCCCTTGCGTCGTCGGGCTGCCCTGGAGTTGGGGGCACACCTGGCGCTGGACCCGGCCTCCCCGGCTGATCTTGCCCACCTGCAAGAGGCCTGCCCACAGGGGGCTGACCTGGTCTACGAATTGTCCGGTTCGCCTGCCGCCCTGGACCAGGCCATCCAGGCGAGCGGTTTTGCTGGGCGGGTGGTGGTAGGCTCCTGGTATGGGGAAAAGCGCACAGAACTAGACCTTGGGCGGCAATTCCACCGCGGGCGCACCCGCCTGGTCAGCAGCCAGGTGAGCAGCCTGGCACCGGAATACAGTGGACGTTGGACGAAGGGCCGTCGCCTGGAGCAGGCTTGGGAGATGCTGCGCCAGATCAAGCCATCACGATTGGTGACCCAGCGCTTCGAGATTCAACAGGCCAGGCAGGCTTATCGGCTGGTCGACCAATCGCCCGAGGAGACCATCCAGGTGCTCTTCACCTACCCGGAGTGAGGTTTGCCGTCATGTATCTTATATCTGTAAGACGCGATTTCATCGCCCAGCACTTCCTGATTGGCGGAGACTGGGGCCCAGAAAACCAGCTCCACTCCCACCCCTACCAGGTAGAGGTCCAATTAGAGGGCGAATCCTTGAACCAACATGGTTACCTGGTCGATATCCTGCAGGTCGAAGCCGCGCTGGATGCCCAGGTAGCCCGATTCAAGGATAAAAATTTGAATGAGATGCCGGAATTCTCCGGGTTGAATCCAAGCCTGGAGCAATTCAGCCGCATCCTGTGCCAGGCAATCCTGGCGCGCCTGCCCGGCCTCAACCTGCGCCGCATCACCCTGAGACTATGGGAGAACGAGAACGCCTGGGCCGCCTACCTCCAGGAGCTTTAATGCCGGCAGAGGCACACCAGTCGGCGTCGAGGAGTTGAAGCCATGCGGGTTGGCCTGGTGATCTACGGTGGGCTGGAGACGGTCTCCGGTGGATGCCTCTACGACCGCAAGCTGGTGGAGTACCTGCAAAGTCGTGGAGATAGCGTGCAATTGATCGGGCTGCCCCCGCGCAACTACCTCAGCCACCTGGCAGACAACCTGCATCCAAGCCTCCGGCGGCGCCTGGCCGGATTGCAGGTGGACCTACTGATCCAGGATGAGCTGAACCACCCCTCGCTCTGCCTGCTGAACCGCTGGTTGCATACGCAGGTGGAATATCCCCTACTGACCATCGTCCACCACCTGCGCTCGAGCGAGCCACACCCATCCTTGTTGACGGGCCTTTACCGCCGGTTGGAACGCAGCTACTTGTCAGGGATGGATGGCTTTATCTACAACAGCCAGGCAACCCGTCGCTCCGTGGAAGCCCTGGTGGGAAACCACAAACCCTGGCTGGTGGCATACCCCGCCGGGGACCGCCTGCATCCCCAGGTGAGCGAGCCAGACTTGCTGAGGAGGGCGAAACAGCCTGGTCCCCTAGAGCTGCTCTTCCTAGGTAACCTGATCCGGAGAAAGGGGCTGCACATCTTGGTGGACGCGTTGGGGCATCTCCCCCGAGGGAGGTTTCACCTTTCGGTGATCGGCAACCCTCAGGTCGACCCGCCCTATGCACACCAGGTACACACCCAGGTTGCCAACCTGGGATTGGGAAGGTGGGTGGATTTCTATGGCCTGGTGAGCGACGGTGAACTTGCCGAGCGGATGAGGCGCAGCCACCTGATGGTGGTGCAATCTACCTATGAGGGCTTCGGAATTGCCTACCTGGAAGGGATGGGCTTTGGATTGCCTTCCATAGCCACCCTCGCCGGCGGCGCGGCGGAGCTGGTGCTGCATGGCCAAAATGGCTTCCTGCTGCAACCCGACGATGCAGGTGGGTTGGCCTGTTTGCTCGCCAAATTGGAACAAGATCGCCACCGCCTGGCGCAGTTGAGTCTGGCGGCACGGGCGAGTTTCCTGGCCCACCCGCGCTGGGACGAGACCGGTGAGCGCATCCGCGCCTTTCTGGAGAGCCAGAGGAAGGGATGATGCCGCAAACAGCCGCATATACATTCGCCCGCTATCTGCAAGCCAAGAAGAGCGTCGATGACCGGGCCCTGAACCGACTTGTCTGGCAGACACTGGCGAAAAGCCTGCCCCAACAGACCCCGGGTAGCCCACTGAGAGTATTGGAGGTCGGGGCGGGTATCGGCACCATGCTCGAGCGCATGCTCTCCTGGAAGCTTCTCAAGAAAGCCTCCTACACGGGTATCGACGTCCATGCAGGCCTCATCCGCACGGCCCAGGAGCGGCTGCCAGCCTGGGCTGCGGGCCTGGGATACAGGATTTCCCGCACCCCCACCGGGCTTAGGCTGGCAGATAGCGAGCGAGAAGTGACGGTGACCCTTCAAGCGGCAGACGTGTTCGACGTCGCGGCCAGCCCGGCCAACCGGGCCGTGTTTGATGTGCTGGTTGCCCATGCCTTCCTGGACCTGGTCGACCTGCCATCCAGCTTGCCGGCTTTGTTCAACCTGTTGAGGGCCGGGGGCCTGTTTTACTTCACGATCAACTTCGATGGCCTGACTGTCCTGGAGCCAGAGATCGATCCGGAGCTGGATGCGCTGGTCCTGTCCCTTTACCATCGCACGATGGACGAGCGCCTTGAGCAGGGCAGGCCTTCCGGCGACAGCCGCACCGGGAGGCACCTGTTTTCCCACCTGGAAAAGGCTGGGGCAATGATCCTGGACGCTGGCGCCTCCGACTGGGTGGTCTTCGCCCGCACCGGCGCGTATCCGGAGGATGAAGCCTATTTCCTCCATCATTTGCTCCATACGATCCAGGAGGCCCTGGCTGATTGCCCGGAGCTGGACTATTCCCGCCTGAAGGGATGGATCGACCTGCGCCACGCACAGGTGGAGCGCGGCGAGCTAGTTTGCCTGGCCCACCAGTTAGATTTCGTGGGGCAGGTTCTGCAATGGTCGGGCAGGTCTGTCCCATAAACCAGGGAAAAAATAGGACTTATGGGTGATTGTGCAAAGGTTATTGACACAGTATATTCATGGTGGTAAAATAATTTAACTTTCTTTTAATCAAATAAATATTAGCTCTTAAGCATCCCGAAAAGACAAACCCATCGTGAGGTGGGGACGTAAAGCTAAGGGTCTGTTGAGGTAAGAGACCATCCGGGCGTGAACTGCGAGGGGCGCAGGGCGCGCCGGGGGGTTTGACACAGAAAGCCTGGCTGCCGAAGGAAGATCGGCAGCTTTATTTTAAGTTCTCTTGCACTTTGACAGCGCAGCCTCTATCCCCGGCAAGACGAAACCGGGCGAGAGAGTGGGAAAACCAATACCTCCCGAAAAGGCAAACCCATCGCGAGGTGGGGGCGCAAAGCCAGAGGGTCTGCTCTCCGCAGACAGCCGAGCTACCGAAGGAATGAGCTTCGGTAGCTTTGTATTATGCTGCCGCAGCCTTAACCATCCGAACCCGAATTACGAGGGTGAGGGAAGCAGGAGAGAGGAGGGCAAAATGCGAAAAACACCATCCTTAACGGTACACGATCTATTGATCACCTGCCTGGTGGTAGCCTTCGCTTTTGGCATTAGCGCCGCCCCGCGGCTTGCCCAGGCTGCAGATGAGTGCGTCATAACGGAATGTTTTGACCACCAGCCCAGCTATGGCGCAGCCGACGTGGACGGGAGCTCCGCCGAATGGAACCTGACGGGCGATTTCTTCGCCAACATGCACCGGGCCGGGGACAGCACCAAGGAGGTCGAAGCCAAGCTTTACCTGCGCTACGACTGTACGAACAGGGTCATGTACGTGCTGGTGCTGGCTGAACCGGGAGTCGACATCCTGGCGGACCTGCCTAGCGACTCGTACGTGAAGATCAACAAATCTAAGAAAGTCGACGGAAACTCGGGTGACAACGGCATCCCACCCGATTTCACCTGGATTGGCCGCAGCGGAGATCGGGCTTATGGCTGGGAAGCCTCCTTCGACCTCGATCCGAAGCTCGATTTCTACAGCCTGAACGTGCATGCCCAGGTATGGCATGATGGGCAACAGACGGCGGCCGTCATCGACCGGGATATCGACCTGTGCGTGCGTTGCCTGGACTTCGGCGACCTGCCCAACTCCTACAACATGACCTCCGTCGCTCAAAACGGCGCCCGCCACCAGATCGGCAACCTTTACCTGGGCAGCGGCATCGACGGAGAACCCGATGGCCAGCCAAACCTGACTGCCACAGGCGATGACAATACCACGGCGCCGCTGGACGAGGATGGTGTGGTGCGGATTGCGAATGCACCCAATTACTGGAAGGCAGGGAGCGGCACCGTGCAGGTCACCGTGACCGGCGGCAGCGGCTGCCTGACGGCCTGGTTGGACTTCTGGGATGAAAATGCCAACAGCGGCGCAGGAGGCCTGGGCACCGATAACGACTTTGACGACCCGGGGGAGAAGATCATCAACAACGTCGAGCTGGCAGCCGGCACTCATACCCTGAATTTCACTCTGCCCCTTGATGCCGCCACCTACCCGATGTACGCCCGCTTCCGCTTGTTCCCATTGGTGAATGGCTCCTGCAACTACTACACCAACAACCCGGTCTCTCCCACCGGCTACCAGGAAAACGGCGAGGTAGAGGACTACCTGTTCAACTTCAACTCGACCGCGGTGGCGCTGCAGCGCTTCAATGCCAAGCCTGGTGAGGTCACTCAAGCCAGCTCGGCAGCCCTGGCGCTGATCGCCATGAGCCTTGGCCTGCTGACTCTGCTGTGGAAGGTCCACAGCGGGGCAGATCGCTAAGAGGAGGCCCCCATGAACACTACTATGGATGAAAAGCCCTCTCAGAGCTCAAGCGAGACGCGCAAGGCCTACACACGGCCACAGATCGTCCTTGAGCTGACCCTGGAAACGCGTGCCGGCACACCGCTGAACCTATTCGACCCGCTCGATCCACTGGGCGGCGAATACTGAACAGGCCTAGCCTACTTTTTCCCACATCTGATCCCATACCAGGAAGGCCAGATGGCCTCCTGGTTTTTTTTAATTGCAAGGAACATAAGCGCAGAGGCCTGCCTATCCTGGGGTAAAATGGGATTCTGACTTTGGCCGTATATGGAGCTGTGAGTTGAGACGATTTGTTTGGGATTACATTTACCTGCTGGTAATTGCCGGCGGGGTGATACTATTCGACCAATGGACAAAAGAGCTGGTGCGCGCCAACCTGCAGTATTCTGAAACCTGGTCACCGTGGGATTGGCTAGCCCCATACGCAAGGATTGTATTTTGGAAGAACACCGGCGCAGCCTTTGGGATGCTGCAGGGTTTTGGAGACCTGTTCACCGTGCTGGCGTTGGTGGTAGCCGTCGCCATCCTGTACTATTTCCCCCAGGTGCCGCGTCGTGAGTGGCCTCTGCGGGCGGCGATGGGTCTGCAATTGGGCGGCGCAGTGGGCAATCTGATCGATCGGATCGTTCATGGATATGTGACCGATTTCATCTCTATCGGTTCATTCCCGGTCTTTAACGTGGCTGATGCCAGCATCACTGTGGGGGTTGCCATCCTGGTGCTGGGCATGTGGCTCAAGGACCGCCTCCATAAGGGCACACCATCGATATATCCCCAGGAGCCAGGCAACCCATCGGTTTCTGAGGACCTGCAGGGTGAATGACCAGCGCGTGATCATCTATCCCGATCAGAATCTGGGCCAACGCCTGGATAAATACCTGGTAGAGCATCTACCCGGGTATTCCCGCAATCGGATTCAGATGTTAATAAAAGCCGGTCATGTTTGGGTCGACGGAAGGCCCATCCAAAAGGCAGGCTTTTTACTTGAGAGCCATGCCAGCGTGGAGATCCACCTGCCTCAAGCAGAATCCAGCAGCCTGACACCAGAAGCTATCCCCCTGGAAGTGGTGTTTGAGAATGCTGATTTGTTGGTAGTGAACAAGCCGCCTAAAATGGTTGTGCACCCGGCTGCAGGTCATACCTCCGGCACCCTGGTGCACGCTGCACTGGCTCACTCGCCAGACATCCAGGGCGTGAGCGGGACTCAGAGGCCTGGGGTGGTCCATCGCTTGGACAAAGATACCTCTGGCCTGATTCTGCTGGCAAAGAACGATCAGGCCCAGCATTGGCTTCAGGAACAGTTCAACCAGCGCCAGGTTGATAAGACCTACCTGGCACTGGTAGATGGAAGGCCTCCCACCCCATCCGGCAGGATCGAGGCACCCATTGGCCGTGACCCAGCCCATCGTAAAAAGATGGCGGTCGTGCCTCAACACAAAGGCCGCCAGGCCATCAGCGAATATCGCACGCAGGAAACCTTTACCCACCATACCTACCTGGAAGTACATCCGATCACCGGGCGAACCCACCAGATTCGACTGCACATGGCCTTCTTGGGTTGTCCGGTGGCGGGAGATACGATCTATGGACGGCGCAAGCCCACCATCCCGCTCGACCGGCATTTCTTGCATGCCTACCGCCTACGACTACGCCTGCCCAACGAGAATCAATTACACGAATTCATCGCTCCCTTGCCAGAAGATCTGGAAAACACATTGGCCTGGTTGAGGTCAGAGGCCGCTCTTCAGCCAAACCGTTGATACACTTACCCGCAGGAGTCTGTATGCAAACCATCGATCTGCGATCCGATACAGTTACCCAACCCACCCCACTGATGCGAGAGGCCATGGCGCGGGCCGAAGTCGGCGATGATGTTTACGGCGAAGATCCCACCGTGAATCGCCTGCAAGAGCTGGCAGCAGACAGGATGGGAAAGGAAGCCGGTCTATTCATCCCTTCTGGCACGATGGGTAACCTGGCGGCGATCCTGGCCCACTGTGCCCGAGGCGAGGAAGCCATCGTGGGCGACAAATCTCATACCTTCCTTAACGAAGCTGGGGGTATATCCGCCCTGGGTGGAATCCATTCCCGACAGGTCCCCAACCAACCAGACGGCAGCCTGGCCTTAGAAGACATTCAGGCCGCCATCCGTTCTGACGACCCACATTACCCGGTGTCACGCCTGATAGTGCTCGAAAACACTCATAACCGCTGTGGTGGGGCGGCGTTGAGCGTTGAATACACCGCCTCAGTAGGCCGCCTGGCCCATGAACATGGCCTGTCCCTGCATCTTGACGGGGCTCGCATCTTCAACGCCAGCGCTGCCCTCGGGGTGAGCCCCGGCGCCCTGGCGTCCCCTGCTGATTCGGTTACCTTCTGTTTAAGCAAAGGCCTGTGCGCACCGGTGGGTTCAGTGCTGTGTGGCTCGCGGGAGTTCATCTCACGGGCTCACCGGGTGCGCAAACAATTAGGGGGCGGAATGCGTCAGGCCGGCATCCTGGCTGCTGCCGGAATCGTGGCCCTCGAAACCATGATAGATCGCCTGCAGGAAGACCACCAGCGGGCACAGCGGCTGGCTGAAGGGTTGGCCAGTCTACCTGGCTTGTCCCTGGATCAGCCCAAGCCCCAGACGAACATGGTCTATGTTGCGCTTATAGGGGAGCTGGCCGGCACAGGGAGCTCACCAGCCCGGCACGTGGCAGCCGCGCTTGCAGCACGGGGGGTGTTGGTTGGCGTCGTCGGTCCACAGCGATTTCGGCTGGTCACCCACTATTGGATCGATGACCCGGGGGTAGAACAGACAATCGCTGCCTTCCAGGCCGTTTTAGGGGCCATGTTATAATGAGTGCTGTAAAAAGGGTGGGTGAGACTCTAGTGAGCGTTCAATGGCCCATTAAGAATGACGAGGGCTTATCGCGAGCGCGCCGAGATATGTTCAAACGCACTGCTGGTAAAACTGGAGAAGACTGAACCATGAATGAGTTTTTCACCCTGGCCCAGATCGATCGCATCACTGAGGTTATCCGGGCGCAGATCTCTGCTCAGCCCAAGGTCGGGATTATCCTCGGGTCGGGGTTGGGGGCCCTGGCCGAGTCGGTGGAAGAGCCGACCAGTATTTCTTACCCAAATCTCCCCTCCTGGCCGGTACCCACCGTGCCGGGGCACCAGGGACGCCTGGTCATTGGAAAGCTGGAAGGGCAGGATGTGCTGGTCATGCAGGGCCGGGCGCACTATTACGAAGGATACAATATTTCACAGGTGGGTTTGCCGGTACGTGTTATGCAACGTCTGGGAATAGGGATCTTGGTCGTGACCAATGCGGCCGGCGCCGTCAACCCGGATTTCAACCCAGGTGAATTGATGCTGATCACCGATCACATCAACATGATTGGAATGGCCGGGTTGAACCCGCTGCGAGGTCCAAACCTGGATGAACTTGGACCGCGCTTCCCAGACATGAGCCAGACCTACGACAGGGGCCTGGCTGCCATCTGCCGAGAGGTGGCCGCGGAGAAGGGCATCCGCTTGAGAGAAGGCGTCTATATTTGCCTGGCTGGGCCCTCGTTTGAAACACCAGCCGACTTGCGATTCCTGCGCCTGGCAGGCGCCGACGCAGTTGGCATGTCCACCGTCCCAGAGGTCACGGTGGCGCGGCATGGGGGCATGCGTGTGTTGGGTATCTCCGGCATCAGCAACAAGGCCAACCTAGATGGCAACACACCGACCACTCACGAGGAGGTTCTCGAAGCCGGAAAGAAGAATGCACCCAAGCTCACCACGCTCATCCGAGGAATATTGCCGCGCTTGTGACACCGGCGCTGGTAGGATGCCGGACTTTGGTCCACATAACCCATTTGTTTTCCCGGTTACTTCGGATTCTGCATGGAAGAAGTAATCCGTTTTTTCAGGACATATGAGCTGTGGGTGTATATGATCTTAGGGCTGGGGGGCCTGATCTATCTGCGAAAATTTACCCTGGCATGGCAGGAGTTGCGCGGTGCTACTTTTGGCCTGGAACGAGAGAGCGCCCAGGCCCGCCTCAATCGGGCTGCCATCATGTTGGTCCTTCTATTGGCCATTGCCATGACGGAATTTGTGCTGGTATCATTTATCGCGCCGTCCATGCCTGAGACTCTTCCTTTGCCCACTACTACCCTGGACCTGCTGGCGACCGCCACCACTACGCTCCTGGCGGAGACCCCCCAAGCAAGCCTGTTTGCGACCGCCGCCACGCCCACCGGCGCTCCATTAGGACAGGCCACTGCCAGCCTGTGTATGCCCGGGCAGGTAGAGATCACGTCGCCGAGGGACGGCAGCGAGATTGGCGGCGTTGTTCCTATCACCGGTACAGTGAACATCCCCAACTTCGGCTTCTATAAACTGGAGATGAAGCGGCCCGAAGAGACCAACTGGCTGACTATCCTGGCTGGTAACGAGGTCAAGCAGCAAGGCACCTTAGGCGCCTGGAACACCAGTCTGCTGCCACCAGGAAACTACCAGTTGAGCCTGGTGGCAACCGATAACCAGGGACAATCCTTGCCGGCCTGCATCATCCAGGTGCGCGTGGCAAGTCCGGCGGAGACACCAGGACCCTGATGAGAGCATCGCATGCCTGAGATCGAGATCCGCCCTGCTATTGCCTCCGATATCCCGGCACTGATGGCCCTGGATCACAACTACTCCAGCGATCATGTGTGGCAGATGGAAGTCCAAGGCGAGGATGTAGGGATCGGGATTCGTTTTCGACAGATTAAACTACCTCGCTCAGTGCGGGTGGATTACCCGCGTCCCAACGACACCCTGGCAGATGACTGGACACAACGCTCCGGCCTATTGGTGGCCTTGTTGCAGGGTGAACCGGTTGGCTATATCAGCTTGATGCTGAACATCTCGCCGCTGACCGCCTGGGTAACAGACCTGGTGGTGATGCGTCGTCTACGGCGGCAAGGGATTGGCAGCACGCTGGTGTTGGCGGCGCAGGAATGGGGAGCAGGGAGAGACTGTCGTAAGATCGTCCTGGAAATGCAGCCCAAGAACTATCCCGCAATCCGGCTGGCAATGAAACTCGGCTTTGAATTTTGCGGCTATAATGATCGCTATTTCGCCAACCACGACATCGCATTGTTCTTTGCCAGGCCCCTGCGTTCATGAAAGTGGCAGCATTGACTCAACCAGGAGAAGCTGGTATACAATCGTAGAGTTGGCCTGAACAACGTATGATTCTCGATTATCTGTACTCCTTTATCACTTTGGCACCAGGGTTGGTATGTACACCGCCGTAATCACCGGTTTGCGTACATTAAACCAGCTACTTACAGCGGGAATTGCGATCACAGCATTCTCGCTTCTGCTGTATGCCCTCACCTTCAACCTGCGGGACCGGGTGGCGCGCTCGTTTGCATTGATCCTGGCATGCGTGGTGGTGGCATTCGTGGGAGATGCGCTTGGGAGCGTCTCCGACCGATCGCAAGAGCTGGAATTCTGGCTGCGCCTGCAGTGGGTGGGGATCGTCTTCCTTCCGGCTACATATCTACAATTTTCAGACGCTGTGCTGGCCACAACCGGGAAGCCCTCGCGTGGTCGCCGGAGGGCGGCGGTCCGGTTGAACTATCTCGCGGCACTGGCATTCCTTGCAAGCCTACCCTTCTCTATATTGGTGGGCCCCCTGGTCGAAAACGTGGAGCCAGCACCTCACCTGCAGCGCACCTGGTTGAGCTGGGTATTCACGGCGTACTATGCCGCGGTGATGGCGCTGGCAGGTATCAACCTATTGCGGGCTTCCCGGCGGACAGTGGCCCGGGTCAGCCGCAGGCGTATGGGCTATCTATTGGCGGGAGCGCTATCTCCGGCATTGGGGTCCTACCCCTATCTACTGTTTGGGTCTGGCTTTGCCGAGCAGCATACCCTGATATTCTGGCTGGCAGCCACCTTGAGCAACCTGGCGGTATCGGTGCTGCTGGTGCTGATGGCGTATGCCGTGGCTTTCTTCGGCGTTCCCTGGCCCGACCGGGTGGTGAAGCGCCGTCTATTCAAATGGTTGATGCGCGGCCCGGTGACGGCTTCCGTCGTGCTGGCGGTCACCACACTGGTTCGGCGGGCGGGAGAGATGGTGGGGCTGGCCTATTCGGCGGCTGTGCCGGTCCTCATGGTTGTATCGGTCCTCGTCCTGGAGCACCTGATCACCCTGGTGGCCCCGCTCTGGGAGCGCTGGTTGTTCCACGGCGGCGATCGGAACGATATCGAGTTGCTCCAGAAGTTAGAAGAACGCCTGCTCACCACTGGAGACCTGCGCCAGTTCCTGGAGGCGGTGCTGGCGGCGGCCTGCGACCGACTCCAAAGCACCACGGCCTTCATCGCAGACCTGGGCCCCCAAGGTGTTCAGATGATGGTTACCGTGGGCAACCAGAATCTTTTAGACATGGAGGAACTATCGGACGAATTCATCGAAGAAGTGAGTCGAAATGGGATACAAAATGGCCTGTTCTTGTGGAGGGATTTCTGGCTGGTGCCGCTCTTCGAACAACAGGAAGAGGATGACAAGGCTTTGATCGGCCTGCTCGGGATCTATCAGCAAGGCCACCCGGTGATCGATGCCGAACAAACCGAAGCACTCTCGATCCTGGCCCGCCGGGCCGCCACGGCGCTTACCGACCGGCGCACCCAGCAACGGGTATTTAGCTCCCTGGAAGCCCTTACACCTCAAGTAGAGATGATCCAGCGGCTACGGGCGGCAGCCCACTACGAGAGCGGCGCCTCGCTCACCGAAGTGCTCACGAATCCCAACCTGCCCGTAGAGCAAAAGAAGTTCTCTCGTTGGGTGAAAGATGCCCTGACCCACTACTGGGGAGGCCCAAAACTCACCTCCAGCCCGCTACTGGGCCTGAGTGTGGTCCAGGAAGCGCTGACCGATCATCAGGGCAATCCCACCAATGCGCTGCGCTCAATCCTGAAACAAGCCATCGAACAGACTCGACCGGAGGGAGAACGAAGATTTACAGCAGAATGGATCCTGTATAACATCCTGGAGATGAAATTCGTGGAAGGGCGCAAGGTACGGGAGGTAGCCCTGCGGCTGGCTATGTCAGAAGCTGACCTGTACCGCAAACAACGTGTGGCCATCGAGGCCGTAGCCACTGCTATCCTTGAAATGGAAGAAGCTACCAAAGAGAGATCGCTCGCCCTCGAGGTCAATTGATTCCGCACAAGCCAAGAGGTGGGCTTAATGGTAACCAAGCCAGCATCAAGAGATCGTGAAGAACTGGAGGGGGGGCCGCCACTGGATGAATCCTGGTGGGAAGCCGTATTGTCCGAAGACGAGTACGAGAATCGGCAAGCAAACGCTCGTCACTCCCCGGTGTCTGTCCCAAAGAAGGCACCGTTGCTGCGCGCATATCAGGAAGCGTCGCCGATCGAATGGGACTATGCTCAGGAGCTCTACGAGCAGGATATCGCCCTCGCGCTCAAAGTCGTTGGCTATAACCGTGGGGGGTTGCTGGTTAGCAACGAACGGTTGCAAGGCTTCGTTCCGGTCTCACACCTGGTCGAGATGCCCTGCAATCTGACGGAAGACGAACAAGAACGCCGTCTGGCAACTTACCTGGATCGCTCGCTGCAGCTTAAGGTCATCGAGTGCAATCAAGAGCGCGGCAGGGTGGTGTTCTCAGAGCGGGCTGCGTTGGCCAAATCGGGCAGCCGGAACCTGCTGCTGAGCCAATTATCCGTCGGGGAATGCGTGGAAGGCACGGTAACCAACATCACTGATTTTGGTGTGTTCGTCGATCTGGGGGGCATAGAGGGGCTGATCCATGTCTCGGAAATATCCTGGGGGCGTGTGCGCCACCCTTCGGACGTGGTGCAGGTTGGCGACCAGGTAGTGGTCCACGTGATCAACGTAGACCAGGAACGTTCGCGCGTCGCTCTCAGCCTGAAGCGCCTCTGCCCTAACCCGTGGGAAACCGCCGAATTGAGGTACAAGCCTGGGCAGGTCGTCGAAGCCATCATCACCAGCATTGTGCCGTTTGGCGCCTTCGCCCGCCTGGAAGAAGGCCTGGATGGCTTGATCCATGTCTCGGAATTTGGCCCTGTTGAATCAGGGGCAAACCCAAGTAAGCTGCTTAACGAGGGCCAGCGTGTCCAGGTGCGCATCTTGCACGTGGATGCACCTAAGCAGCGCCTGGGATTAAGTCTGGTGATTGAACCGGGCAAATAAAGCGAGCGCTCGTTAGGGCAGAAGCCATGTGATCCCTGGCGATCCCAGACTGAGGCCTGACATTCGTTGGGGTAAATCGATCTACGCAGCAGATCGGGAGACCCGGCATGAAGCATTGGTGGGGATTGGCCTGGGCGATCGCATTTGGGATGATCCTGGGCCTGTTGGTGGCAGGGGTCATCCTGCTGGTTAGCCAGCCGCCGCGCGGCGTGGCCGTTCAGCTTGAGCCTATTCCAGCACCGATCCCCTTCGTGATTCAGGTAAGCGGAGCGGTTGCACAGCCTGGGCTGTGCGAGTTAACCCCCGGCAGCCGGGTAGCCCAGGCGATCGACTGCGCTGGTGGATTGCTGCCAGAAGCCGACCTCCATGACCTGAACCTGGCCGCCCGCTTAGAGGATGGAGAACACCTGCGAGTTCCCTTCATCGGCGAACGTGATAACCCGGGGCCAACACCCCTTTCCTCGCAACCTGCCAGGCCAGATGCGAGGTCCGAGGCGAGCACCCCATCAGAGAATGCTCTAATTAACATCAACGCCGCCTCTCAGGCCGAGCTGGAATCACTTCCCGGTATCGGACCGGTCCTTGCAGGAAAGATCATCGCCTATCGCCAGGAACATGGGCCATTCAAAGACATCCAGGGTATTGTGGAGGTGGCGGGCATCGGCCCAGCGACCTTTGAGCAGATCAAGAACCTGATCACGGTTGGTGAATAAGGCAGCGGTGTACAAATGAGTTGTAAAAACCATCTCAGTCATCCCATAAAGCTGGAGCTACCTTTGGCAACATGGCTGTAGTAACATCGATGGACAGGAGCACAGAGACAGCCCATGCCTGATATTGGATTGCTGGAGCGTTACGGCTCCCTGCTTGACCTACCCAGCTATACGCAGGAAATCACATTGCTGGAGGGGGATACTCCCCTGATCCCCGTTCCCAGGCTGGCGGAAGAACTGGGCGGCGGATTCGACCTGTGGGTCAAATTCGAGGGATTGAATCCCAGCGGATCGTTCAAAGACCGCGGCATGACCGCGGCGATAAGCGAGGCGGCTGGACGAGGCGCCAGGACGGTGATCTGCGCCTCGACCGGCAACACCGCCGCTTCGGCAGCGGCTTATGGTGCCAGGGCGGGAATGCGGGTCATCGTGCTCATCCCAGAAGGCAAAGTGGCGGCCGGAAAGCTGGCGGGGGCGATAGCCAGCGGGGCATTGGTCATCCAGGTCCGCGGGTCCTTCGATGAAGCATTGGGATTGGTGATGGCGATCACTCGCAAATACCCGATCGCCCTGGTCAACTCTCTCAACCCATACCGGCTGGAAGGGCAGAAGACCGCGGCCTTCGAAATCTGCGATGCCTTGGGGATGGCGCCAGACCTGCTGTGCCTGCCGGTGGGCAACGCCGGTAACATCACCGCTTACTGGATGGGTTTCCGGCAATATCACAGTCTGAAAGGCTGTGGCCTGCCGCAACTGTTGGGCGTGCAGGCTGCCGGGGCAGCTCCACTGGTGCTCGGCCACCCGGTGGAGAAGCCCGAGACGATTGCCACCGCCATTCGCATCGGGAAGCCCGCGCGGGGCGAACAGGCCTTGCAGGCTGCCCAGGAATCCGGCGGGAAGATTGTGGCAGCAAGCGATGAAGAGATCCTGGAGATGCAACGTCGGCTGGCGAGGGAGGGGGTGTGGGTGGAGCCGGCTTCAGCGGCAGGCCTGGCCGGGCTGGCGACCGAAATACGGGAAGGACGGATAGACCCCGCAGGCCAGCGAGTGGTGGCGGTATGCACCGGCCACGGCTTGAAAGACCCCGAGGCCATCACCCACCAGTGGCAGCAGGCGCTCAGCCTGCCGGTTGATTTTGATGCTTTGGAATCAGTGGTAGTTGAGGGGACAAGGATCTAACAAATTTGAAGGCTCTGATCAGACAGGGAAAGGGGATGAAGGATAGGGGGTAAGGATGAATACCTGTCTGCGAAATATCGATTATCCAGACAAATGCAATGGATGGGATCAGGGCAATTCGCTGCCCACGGCGTGGGTAGGGGTGCGGTGGATCGGCCGGTAACCGGCGGCGGCCAGCTCGGGGCCGGGCAGTGAAGCTTCGTCGGGTTTATCGGATAATCCGAACAGCAGCGCGCCGCGCCGCTTCCATTCCTGCGCCATGGCGCGCACTTCGTGAGTCAGGACGATCTCATCCGCCAACAGTTGCTCTACGGGGGCGGCATCGGGAAGATGACCCATGCGGTTCACGGTTGCCTGGTACTCATGGTAACGGAAGGCCTTGAAGGGCGTTGGATCGCCCGATTGCACGTTGGCGTAGATCTCCTGATGGAGCTCCTCCAGCCGGCCTGGGAGGCGGCCTCTCTGGGTGTCAACCCGTTCGATGAATTGGCGAAATGACACCAGAAGCCCAACGCGCAGCTCACCGACGATTCGCCCCAGGTCGTATAATCCGCTGCCAAGGACCAGGCAGATGTAGGCCAGGTAGTCCTGGTTATCGGCAGTGAAGGAATGAAACTCGGGCTGGTTGAGCCGTTGATAGGCTGCCCGGAAACCTGCTTCGTCGAAGTCCTCGCCCAACATCAGAGCGATGGTGTCATGCACCGCCTGCAGGCGAGCCTGGTCGATTGTATGGGCGTTGCGGCCGCGGGCCCCGATGGCAGTCTTATCCAGGTCGACCACTACCGCCGTGGCTTCATCGATGCGCAGGCCATGGTCGGCACAATGTCGGTCGAAGTCGCACAAGGCTTCCCAACGGTTTGCCAGGAACAGGCCGACTCCAGGATCCTTTGTGACGATCTCGACGGCAGGTGGGTCTTTCTTTTCATCACCAATGAATGCCATCCCAGGCCAGCCGCCGGCCTGGCATAGGTTCTCGAAGGCAGTGGCATCGAGCAGGCGGGTGTCTCCGACGAATATCAACTGCCGCAGGGGAGCTGCAGGCCCCTCCAGGCTGCGCGCCTTATGCAGTAAATGCACAATCACCCTGGCGTACTCCGGCTCGCTCTTGCGCGGGATAAGGTCTTCCAGAAGGCCGATCTGGCGGCGAACTTCATCCAAAGAGGGCAGCCGGCGATCCATGGGGGAGAGCTTGCGGTAGACCAAGAAATCATCCAGGAAATCACTTACGGCAGCACGTCCGAAGACCTTCATGGTTGGGTTCCTTGTGAGTGTGGTGAAGGCTCAAGCCAACAAACGGGCAATACGCTCTAAGGCTCGTTCGATATTGTCGGGTGAGGTGGCATAGCACAGCCGCAGGTAACCCTCGCCGTGCTCCCCAAAATCCGTGCCGGGCAACACCGCCACCCCGGCTTCATCCAGCAGGCGACGGGCCAGCTCCCGAGATGTCATGCCAAATGCCCGCACGTTTGGGAAGGCATAGAAGGCTCCCTGCGGCACCTGGCAGCTTATTCCCGGGATGGCGTTTAAACCAGCTATCATGCGATCCCGGCGACGCTGATAATCGGCCAGGATGGCCTGGAGGGGGGACAGGTCGCCGTTGAGGGCCTCGATGCCCGCCATCTGGGTGAAGGTAGCTGTGCAGCCAACCGAATGGGTTAGCAACAGCTCCACACGCTCCGCCAGGGCTTCCGGCATGATGGCGTAACCCAGCCGCCAACCGGTCATGGCATAGGTCTTGGAGAATCCATCCGCGATGATGGTCCGCTCAGCCATGCCGGGCAGGGAAGCTATGCTTGGGGCCGGTTGGCCATCGTACGTCAGATGGGCGTAGATCTCGTCGGAGAGCACCCAGAAACCGTGCTCCCTGGCCTTGCGGGCAATGTGATCCAGGTCGCGCTGGGGAATGACCCCGCCAGTGGGGTTGGCCGGAGAATTGAGGATCACCAGCCGGGTGCGCGAGCTGAGCAGACGGTCAAATTCATCCAGTTCAAACGAAAAATCTTTCTCTTCACGCAGAGGCAGCGGCACAGGAATCCCGCCGGCCACTGCGACCATCGCCGGATAGGTCGGAAAGCCCGGATCGGGGTAGATCACCTCGTCGCCGGGCTCTACCAACGCCAGGGTCGGGAAAAAAAGAGCTGGCTTGGACCCCGGTCCCACGACTACTTGGCTTGGGTCGATGGAGATGCCGCGGCGTGATCCGGCCTGGCTGGCGATCGCCTGACGCAGGGCGGGCAGGCCGGCTGGAGGATTGTAGCGCGTATACCCGGCGGCGATCGCCTCGATTCCCTTCAGGCTGATGTTCGGGAAGGTCGGGTAATCGGGCTGACCGATCTCCAGGTGGATGATCTCCCTGCCTTCGGCCTCGAGGGCCTGGGCGCGGCTGAGCACTGCGTATGCCCCTTCTTGTTGAAGACTGAGCACCCGGCGAGCAAATGACATCGAAGCACCTCTCACACTATCCCACACAATATGCCATTGCCTCCCCACCGCTGCGGCCCACGCGCAGGGCGTTACAGCTTGGGGAGTACGATTTCCTGCTGCTTTTGGTACTTGCCTTTCTTATCGGCATAGGAGACCTGGCACACTTCGTCGGCCTCGAAGAACAGCACCTGGGCGATGCCCTCGTTGGCATAGATCCTGGCTGGAAGCGGCGTCGTATTTGATATCTCCAGGGTGACGTAGCCCTCCCACTCTGGCTCGAAAGGGGTCACGTTGACGATGATGCCGCAACGCGCGTAGGTGGATTTCCCCACACACACGGTGAGCACCCTGCGCGGGATGCGGAAATATTCGATGGTGCGCGCCAGGGCGAAGGAATTTGGGGGGATCACGCACACTTCCCCCTTGAAGTTCACCATGGAGCGCGGGTCGAAATTCTTGGGGTCCACAACCGCAGAAAAGACATTGGTAAAGATCATGAATTCGTCGGCTACGCGAATATCGTAACCGTACGAAGAAATGCCATATGAAATCACGCCATCCCGCACCTGGCTATCTGCAAAAGGTTCGATCATGCGCTGCTCCAGCGCCATCCGGCGGATCCAGTGATCAGGTTTCAATCCCATGCATCGCTCCTTATAACGCTAATTCATCAAAACAAGCTATTTTACCCCTAATGGGGTAAATCACCAGCCGCTGGCCGAGAAAACGGCCTCCAGCAATTGGTCGCGCTCTTCGGGCGTCATCGGTCGCGGGCGAGCGTAGTCCAAAAACATGATGGCTAGCAATTCGGTGCTGATGTGGCGCCCGGCATAAAACACATGGCGATCGATGAAGGCCTGCCGGGTAGCCAGGCTGACATCATACTGGTCGAAGAACAGATTTCCCAGGCCGTAATGGATCAGCGCGTCGTCAATGAATTCAAAGCCCTGAGGCTGGTGGGCCTGGCTGCCGCTGACGATCACCGCGCCGGCCTCGGCCAGCCGGCGGAAGTCCCGCTTCTGGTCAGGCTGGGCCTGATAGGTGTAGTATTCAAAGTGCTGGAAGGTAGCGATCGGCAGGCAGCCCGCCTGGCGCAGGCGGACCACCTCGCCAGCCATCCAATCCAGGTCGCAGGAGACCGCACCAGGCTGGTTGGGGCCGGCCTGGGCAAAGGAGCCGCCTTTGCTATTGCACCCCAGGAAAGCCAGCCGGTTCCCGTTGTGCTCCCAGATGAGCGCCTGCCGCCCCTCCTCCAGGCTGGCTCCTCCACCGTAATACCGCCAGCCGCGTTCCGTATACAGGCTCAAGGTGAGAAGCATGGCCTCGGCACCCCAATCCTGGAAGTGGTCGCCGGTCAATTCGACGATGTCGGTGCCCACGTCTTCCAGCAAGGCCAGGTAGCGCGGGTCTGAGCAGAAGCGCATGCCGGGCTGCAGTGGATCCGGGAAGGGGCAGTTCTGTGCGAAGGGAACTTCATTGCTGATATGGGTCAGGTCGGCGCTGCGCAGCCATTCGCCCACATCTTGGGCCGGGTACGAGATGCCGCGTTGCTCCATGGCGAAGGCGGTGGCGCGCACCAGGGCGGTTACTCCGGTCATTGCCAGGGTGGTCAATCGGTTGGGGTCACGATTGCCGGGCGGCACCAGCGGAGAGGCTGACCCTGCCCCGTACAGGCTGCTGACCGCCTCCACCAGGACTGGGTCACCATCGAGAGAGATGGTAAGCGCCAGGGGATAGCCAATAGGATTAAAGTCCTTGCGGATAGGTGATTGGCCGTCCACCTCCAGGACTTTCCAGCCTGGCTCCAGGGACTCAAAAGGAATGATCGCCCAGGCCGGCCTGTGCTCCCAGGCGTAGGAAAGCAATTGTTCACCAGGGATAGCCTCGGCCGCGCCGGCTGCGGGGGCCTCCCACAAGGCCGAGAAAAGCGCCAGGGTGCCTGGCTCCATCAGGATCGGTCTTCCGCCGAAAGGTCCGCTGGCCTGCCCGTGCCAGGCCTGGTAGAGGTCCTGGATTCCCACGCCTTGTGCCAGGGTTGGGAAAGGGGCAGCCAGGGTGTAGATCCATTGGCTGACCGGTCGCCCACCTCCTACGCCGAGCCTCAAAGCTGCCGGTTCCGGGTGGTCGATCAGGCTGAAATCCGAGCGCCCCTCCAGGGTAGTTCGCAGCAGGGCAGGTAGATGCGGGTCAACCCACAGCGAAATGCCGCCTACCGGCGGCGGGGGTAGGGCGGTAGGTGGGAGGGCAGCCGTAGTTAGAGTCGGAGGCGCGGCAGGGGTCGCCATGAGGTAGCCAGGGATAGCGGCTGGAAAGGCGTCAATGTCGGCGTCAACGCAGCAGAGCCCGTGAAAGGTCTATTGCTAGGCCCGCCGAGCGTCGATTCAGCGGCGGACAGGCTGGAAATCGTCGGGAGAGCAATGGAGTCACAGTCTGAAAGCAGCACGCCTGCCAGCAGCAGCGCGGATATGCAACCATGCCACAACCTCACCCCGGCTCCTTCGCCGACCGCCATCTACGGCTCTCCCAAGCGGACGGTCAGCAGGGCCAATTGGCCAGGCAAGACCTGCACCACGCGGCGATAGACAACGGACTTGACAAAGGAGACCCGATACCACCCTGCGGGCAGGTCTCCCACGCCGAAGCTCTCCCGCCAGGGCGCTAAGCCGGTCAATTCCGGCTCGGCGTAGGCATCCAGATAGATGGTTTCGATCACCGGTCCGTCCTGGCTCATCAACCGTTCGACCACGAAACTGGGCACTTCCAGCAGCCGCCCGCCGGCATCCAACACCCGGCCGGCCAAGGCGCCGCCCGGAAGGCCATTCATGCCCGGATGAGGCTTGAGCCAAAGCTCAGGGTTGCGGGCTGCCTGGTAGGAATTCGCACCCAGGCGCACTTCCAGGTGCAGGTGGCTCCCGGTGGCCACCCCGGTCATCCCCACCCGACCGATCTCAGCGCCGGCAGGCACCATGGCGCCCACCTCTACGCTGACCCTGGATAGATGCCCATACAGGGTGAAAACTGGCCAAGGCAGCCCGGGCAGCGCATGGCGCAGGATCACCAAGTTACCATAAAAATCTGGATATAAGCCGTAGATCTGAGTGCGATCATCCCCGGCCACGACCACCTGCCCATCGGCCACAGCGTGCACGGGGGTGCCTGCCGAGTTCAGGAACTCCACGCCATGATGGGGTTCACGGGCGCCGTTTTGGGTGTTCCCAAAACGGTAGGTGGGATCGACCTTATCTCGCCCCGGTGGCTGAATCGGCAGGGCCAACGAGAATACCTGCGTGAAATAACAAACTTCGGACTGGCAGGCTTCCGGTGTGGAGGTGGGCGTGCGGGAAACAAAAGGGGTGGGTTGTGGGGTCGCTGAAGGGAGCGACTCGACGCTGAGAGGGCCGTAGGCGTCCATGGCCAGAGACACCGGGGTGTCTGGCGGAGTGGTTGCAGCAGGCTTATCGGTAGAAGTAGGGGGCAGTGGGGATGGATCAGCGGGTTGGCTGACGGCAACACAGCCCACGATAACCCCTGCCAGCACCAGGCTGCCCAGGATTGCAGCAAGTCCCCCGGCGGGCCTCATACAGGCTGTTGGCTCCCGCGTTCTGCCAGTTGCGAACGGATCTGCTCTTCGAGGAAACCGGCGCGCGTCTCCAGGCGGCTCAATTCTTCCAGCATAACCCGGCCGGAGGGTTCATCTCGCAATTCCGCAAGGTTGATTTGGACGTTATAACCTGCGCCAGCCAGTGCAGCCCGCGCCAGGGCCGCTGCGGTAGCGCCATCGCTGATCGCGTTCCGGTTGCCCTGGGAGACCACCAGCAAGGCCAGCTCCATGACCTGCACCGCCCGGCGAGCCACACCCAGGGGAACTTCGGCGGCCCGCATCAAGGCCTTTCGGATCACTTCCTGGCGTTCCGTCTGTTCTTCGGGGGTCGTCCTGGCCAGCCTGAGGGCAGTCATCACCATCGAGAACGCCTCGGCATCCTGCTGGATATCAGCCGTCAGCTCGGTACGAAGTTTCTCTGCCTGCTCAAGCGCCATGCGCATCTGCTCTGCAACCTGGGCGTATCCTTTCTTTTTGAGGGTCAGGCGGGCCACCATGGCCACCAGGGCTGCACCGGTTGCTGCACTGTAGGCCGAGGCAGATCCGCCGCCGGGGGTGGGAGATTCGGAGGCCAGCGCTTCTAAGAAATCGGCTGCCTGGTGCGATAACCCGGATGCGCCTGCTGCGCCTTGCAGGGCAGCCTGCAGGCGTCGTTCTAAAATCTGATCGGGATGGAATTGATCCAACTGGAGGTACCATTGAGCGGCCTCCACCAGGGCGTCTTCGGGGATCAACCCGACTAACTCACTGTGATGGATGGATGTACCAAATCGCGCCGCCTCTCGGCGCACCATCTCGACCACCCGGGCGAGGGGTGTCTGACGGAAATTGGTCAGGTTCATCGAGACCTGGGCCCGCCCGTCCACCAGCATGCCTAGCCCTTTCACGTAGCGCAGTCCTCCGGATGAATGGCGGACCGCCTTGGCAACCTGGCTGGCAATGGAGACATCGTCCGTTGCCAGGTACACGTTGTAAGCGATCAAGGGGTGACGCGCACCGATCACCGTGGCGCCTGCCGGTCCGAGCTGGCGCGGGCCAAAGTCTGGAGCGCGTTCCGGATGGCTGGCGATCTCATCCTTGAGGGTCTCAAATTGGCCACGGCGGATGTCTTCCAGATTCCGCCTCTCGGGACGAGTGGCAGCCTCCTCGAAGAGATAGACCGGGATACCCAGTTCCTCACCCACTCGACGCCCCAGCCGGCGGGCCACCTCGACGCAATCCTGCATGGTTGCACCCGAGACAGGTACGAAGGGCACCACATCGGTCGCCCCGATGCGGGGGTGTTCCCCGGTGTGCTGGTTCAGATCGATCAGCTCAGCGGCCCTGGCAATCGAACGAAAAGCTGCTTCCTCGACGGCTGTAGACGGCCCTGCGAAAGTAAGCACTGTCCGGTTATGATCCAGATCTGAATGGCGGTCGAGCAGGTATACGTCCGGCACCGAAGTGATCGCCTGGGCAATGGCTTCGACCACCTGCGGGCGGCGCGCTTCGGAATAATTCGCAACGCATTCGATAATGGTCCTGGTCATGAGAGCCTCTGGAGCATAGTTGCGGTTATTATACTCTCGCTCGAAACGCTCTCGGTGATCCACTCATTGGGGTTTCTCCTTCGGCTACTTTTATACGGTAGAATAAGGCCTGTAGCGCATGGAAAACCAGCCAGCTCACATCAACCTGGGGAAAATCTTGTTTGCCTTCGCCGTGGTCGTCATTGCCGTGCTGGCATGCGGGCGATCAATCTGGATGGGCGATACCTCCTGGTGGCAAGCTCCTCAGCCAGGGAACCGAGAGGCTGCAGACAAGGATGCCTCCCCCCAATTCGCCTTCTTGCCGCCCACACGCGCCCCTGGGGCGCCAATCCTGACTCCCACCCCCGATGACCCACACCCCATCCCATCGCCGCGGGTCGAGACGGAGCGCTACGTCGTCCAGCCAAACGACACCCTGGGCGAAATCGCCCAGCGTTTTGGGGTGAATCTGAACCAGATCATGGAAGCCAACCAACTCAACGACCCTAACCTGCTGGAGGTAGGCCTGGAGCTGGTCATCCCGGCGCCCCTGCCCGGGTCTCTGGGATCGGACTTCAAAATCCTCCCCGATTCAGAACTGGTCTACGGGCCAGCCAGCGCCTTTTTTAATGTGTCCGCCTTCATTCAATCCAAGGCTGGCTGGTTAGCGCAATACCAGGAGCAGGTTGAAGGAAATCCCACCCCGCTGAGCGGGGCCCAAATCGTCGAGCGGGTGGCCCAGGACTTCTCGGTAAATCCCAGAATCCTGCTGGCAGCCCTGGAGTACCAGAGCAATTGGTTGACCAATCCCAATTCAGACCCTGCCCGGAGGGAGTATCCGCTGGGCGTACAAGAACCCAGGCTGAAAGGCCTGTACCAGCAATTGGCCTGGGCAGCCAATAACCTGAACCAGGGCTATTACCTGTGGCGAGTAAACGCTGTGGGCACCTGGCTGCTGGGAGACGGCAGCGTGGTGCCGATTGCCAAGACCATCAACGCCGGCACTGCCGGCGTGCAGCACATGTTTGCGCCTCTGTATGGCCGCGCCGGTTGGGACCAGGCAGTTTCGGAAAACGGCCTCTTTGCCACGTTCACAGCCCTGTTTGGTTATCCCTTCGACCTGGCCATAGAACCCCTCCTGCCGCCAAACCTGGCCCAGCCAGCCTTGCAATTGCCATTTGAAGTGGACAAGGCCTGGGCCTTCACCGGCGGCCCCCACGCGGCCTGGGGAGATGGATCGGCCTGGGGAGCGCTGGACTTCGCCCCGCCAGCCGAGTCGGTAGGCTGCGTGCCGAGCGACGAATGGGTAGTGGCGGTGGGAGATGGATTGATTCTGCGGTCTGCCGACGGCGCCGTGTTGCAGGACCTGGATGGCGATGGCTTCGAGCAGAGCGGGTGGGTGATCTTGTACATGCACGTCGAGAGCCGAGATCGCATCTCGCCGGGCATCTTTATAAAGGCCGGAGAGCGCATAGGACACCCCTCCTGCGAGGGCGGCTTTTCAACCGGGACGCACGTCCACCTGGCACGCCGCTTTAACGGTGAGTGGATCCCTGCTGACCAGAACCTGCCTTTTATCCTGGATGGGTGGGTCTCACGCGGGTTGGGGAAAGAATACGACGGAATCCTGGAGCGAAATGGACAGATGGTCGAGGCCTGGACCGGCCGCTCACCAGACAACGCAATTCAACGCTAAAACCCGCCGCCTGGCAGTCCTGCTCCCAGCCTGCTTCTCCGCCCTGGTCGTGTTGGCGGTGATCTTGAACTGCAGCACCGGCGGCTATTGGACACCTCCCAAATCGACGGCCACCCTGCCGACCGAAATCGCCTTCCTGCTGAGTCCCGCCCCGGCGACATACTTTGCCCCAACCCCCTACCCACCGGTTGAAGGCACCTCCACCCCGCTGGTGAGCGATCCCGTGGCGCTCACCCCCTCCCCTACCCAGGCAGCCATCAATACCGCCCCTATCCTCTACTACACCCAGGCTGCTGACACCTTGCCGGTAGTTGCGGTGCGTTTTGGCGTGCAACCCGAGCAGATCAGCTCGCCGGAACCCCTGCCTGCCACGTCCCTGCTGCCCCCAAACCAGTTACTGATCATCCCGCGGGTGATCGCCAATACCACGGCTTCGCAGCACCTGCTGCCAGACAGCGAGCTGGTCAATTCTCCTTCCACCACCGACTTCGATATCGAGGCTTTCGTCAGGCAGGCCGGCGGTAAGCTGGGCACCTACCAGGAATGGCTGAAGAGCAGCGGAGTGAATACCGGCGCCCAGCTCATCCAACGGGTAGCCACGGAAAACTCGATCAACCCTCGCATCTTGCTTTCGCTGCTTGAATACAGCAGCCATTGGGTATATGGAGAACCAACCAACGCCATCGAGGAAACGTATCCCATGGGGTTGGTGGACCTGAACCAAAAAGGCCTGTACCGTCAATTGGTGTGGGCGGTTAACCAGCTTTCTATCGGCTACTATAGCTGGCGGGAGGGCCGACTGACCGAGATTCGCTTCAAGGACGGGCTGGCCGCTCGCATTGCGCCGGACCTGAACGCTGGCAGCGCGGCGCTGCAATACTATTTCGCCCAGATCTATGATGCACCCGGCTGGGTCGCTGCCCTGGACCTTCAGCAGGGTCTGCCGGCGCTGCACGAGCGTATGTTCGGCAGCCCCTGGCAGCGCGCCCAGGCGGTGGAGCCCCTCTACCCCCCGGGTCTGACACAACCCCCCTTGAGCCTGCCATTTGAGAAGGGCAAGGTATGGAGCTTCACCGGCGGTCCGCACGGCGCCTGGGAGCACGAAGGCTCCTACGCCGCGCTGGACTTCGCCCCCCCCAGCGGCCAGCCAGGCTGCGTCGAGTCAAAGGCCTGGGTAACCGCCTCCGCCTCAGGGCTGGTGGTGCGCTCGGGAAACGGGGTGGTGGTGCTCGACCTGGATGGAGATGGATACGAGCAAACCGGTTGGGTGCTGCTCTACTTGCACGTCTCCAATGACAGCAGCGTGCCGATTGGCACCTGGATGGACACGGGCACTCCACTGGGTAATCCATCCTGCGAGGGCGGAACTGCCACCGGAACCCACGTGCATATCGCCCGCAAGTACAATGGGGAGTGGATCGCTGCTGATGGGCCGATGCCTTTCGTGTTGAGCGGATGGGTGGCACATGCCGGCGATATGGCCTACAAAGGCACCCTGACACGGGGTGAAGAAGTGGTTATCGCATGTACCTGCAGTTCACGCTCCACGTTTATCGCCCTGAGTGAAAATGATCCCTAGCCGCCTGGCCCTGAGGTTGATCCCCGTCGCCCTGGCCACCTTCCAGGTTCTCGGCCCCGTAGGTCCATCTGCCAGTCTCGCTGCTCAAAGTCCCGCGGCCGTCACGGTTGGGCAGGACAGCCCGGCATCCATCCCGAGCGTCCGCGCGGGGATGTCGCCTTTTCCCAGGCTCACTTCCCCATTGGAATCACGCCTGGCAGTCACTCCTGCCTCGGCTTCGCCTCCCCCGGGTACAATGGTATATTACGCCCAACCCGGGGAAAGCCTGCGGGTCGTGGCAGCTCATTTTGGTATCCATTACAGCCAGGTCAGGTCTCCTGGGCCGCTGCCGATCGCCGGCTTGCTGAACCCAGGCCAGGCATTATACCTTCCGGCCCACCTGAAAGACCTGCTGGCAGGAGAACTCCTCTTGCCAGACAGCGAGGTGGTCTACTCACCGAGCACGATTGACTTTGAGGTAGCCGCGTACCTGAAGCAAGCCAGTGGTTTCTTGAACACCCACCGCGAATTTCTGCGCAGCACAGGTTGGACCAGCGCCGCTGAGATCATCCAGCGCGTCGCCCTGGAGAATTCGATCAACCCGCGCCTGCTGCTGGCCCTGCTGGAGTATGAATGCCATTGTGTGCTCGGGCAACCTGAAGCGGGGATAGTCCTGAGTGCCCTGCTGGGAAACACAGACTTCCGCCACAAGGGTTTATACCGCCAGCTCGATTGGGCTGCCGGCCGGCTCTCGGTGGGCTATTATGGCTGGCGGGCAGGCACCTTGGGCGAGGTCCTGCTGGCAGATGGAAACGCCGTCCGAATCGCGCCTGACCTGAACGCCGGAAGCGCGGCGTTAATGTATTTCTTCGCCTATCGATACGGCGGAACAGCCTGGCGGCAGGCGGTGGACGCGAAGACGGGCCTGCCAGCCCTGTATGCCCGCATGTTTGGCGATCCTTGGGGGCTGGCTCGAAGAGCAGGTCCCCTATTTCCTCCAGGAATGAGGCTGCCGGAGCTGATCCTGCCTTTCGAAACAGATCGCCTATGGAGCTACACCAGTGGGCCGCATGCCGTTTGGGGGGCCGATGGCGCCCAGGCGGCGCTGGATTTCGCTCCCGCCACCCATTGGAGCGGTTGCATCGATACCAAGGCCTGGGCCGTGGCAGTCGCGGATGGCGTGGTAGTGCGGGCTGATTTTGGGTACGTTATCCAGGACCTGGACGATGGAGCGCTGTTGAGCGATGGCCTGGAGCAGACCGGCTGGGCTATTCTATATATGCACATCGCCAGCCAGGATAGAGTAGAGCCTGGCGCATACCTGCGGGCTGGTGACCCGCTTGGCCATCCATCGTGCGAGGGCGGGCGTGCCACCGGCACCCACCTGCACCTGGCACGCAAGTATAATGGAGAGTGGATCGCAGCCGATGGACCCTTGCCCTTCATCCTCAGCGGTTGGAGGGCGCACGCCGGGGGTAATCCCTTCCAGGGCACCCTGACAAAGGATGGGAAAACCGTGGTGGCGCATCCCTATGGATCCTTCGAGACCAATATCCTGCGCTCAGGCACAGGTCACTGAATGACACATCGACGCCTTGATTTTTATTGGATGAGACGCGCCTGGCTGGTCATGTTCTTAGTCAGCGCGTGCCAGCCCCAGGTGGCTTCGTTCCCTTCCGGGGTATCGGGTGAACAGCCGTTGGACGATCCCATGCAGGCCATTGCAGTCTCCGCCCAACCGACTGCCACACCGCTTCCCACTCGCCCGATCTACCAGCCGGGCGAGCTGGTCGACTACATCGCCCAGCCTGGCGATACGCTGCCAGCACTGGCGGTGCGTTTTAACACCACCGAAGAGGAGATTCTCCAGGCCAATCCCATCATCCCCCGTTCGGCAACTACCATGCCTCCCGGCATGCCGATGAAGATCCCGATCTATTACACCCCATTCTGGGGTAACCCTTTCAAGATTCTGCCCGACAGTCTGTTCGTCAACGGCCCAAGCATGATGGGGTTCGATAGCCAGCAATTTGTCGACAGCCAGCCCGGATGGTTGAACGGCTACGTAGAGTACGCTGCCGGAGCCAGCCGCAGCGGCGTACAGATCGTGGACCTGGTGGCGCTCAATTTCAGCCTCAGCCCCAGCCTGCTCCTGGCGCTGTTGGAATACCAATCGGGGGCTCTCAGCCAACCAGACCCGCCAGCGATCGCCAGGATCTACCCGATGGGTTACCAGGCGCGTGAGCGTAAAGGCCTCTACCGGCAGCTTTTATGGTCTGCCAATACGCTCAACAACGGCTACTATGGCTGGCGAACCACCCACCTGACCTACTTGGAACACGCCGACGGGCGGACGGAGCTTTTCGATCCCTGGCAAAACGCCGCCACGGTGGCCCTGCACCATTTCTTCCACCTGACCCTGCCCCTGGAAAGTTACCGCCAGGCCACCAGCCCAGAAGGATTCGTCGCTATCTATCATTCCCTGTTCGGCGACCCCTGGTCCACAGACCAACCTCACATCCCTGGCAGCCTGGAGCAGCCGTCCTTCACCCTGCCTTTCCTCCCCGGAGGCGCATGGTCGCTCACCGGCGGTCCCCACACCGGATGGGGAACCGGCGATCCATTGGCAGCGCTGGATTTCGCCCCACCTTCCACAATGCAGGGTTGTGTGCCGACGGATCATTGGGCCACTGCGGTGGCGCCGGGCGTGGTCGTCCGTTCCGAGGAAGGCGTGGTTGTGCTGGACCTGGACGGAGATGGCGATGAGCGTACCGGCTGGAACGTCTTCTACCTACACGTGGGCACCGTGGGCCGCGCCCCACTGGGGGCCAGCCTGCAGACCGGCGACCCGGTAGGTCACCCCTCCTGCGAGGCGGCGAAAGCACCGGCACCCACATCCACATCGCGCGCAAGTACAACGGGGAGTGGCTCCCCGCCGAAGGCCCGCTGGGATTCAACCTGGAAGGATGGATTGCGCACAATGGCAGTCGGCCCTACCTGGGCACCCTGACCCGCCTCTCGCAGGTGGTCACTGCCTGTGAATGCTCCAACGCGGCCAGCTTTATCGAATCCGAAGGGCACTGAATCGATTCTCTTACAGGCTCACTCAGTAAAACATGGTGAGGTTTCTATACAATTCAAATATTTAATATTGAAATTAAATAATGCCATAATATTCGCTTGACATATAGATTATTTTAATTATAATTTTTACTTGTTTCAACGAGGAATAACCAATGTACACCATTCCCATTCATTGCCCAATTTGCGGGGGAGAAATCACCATCACGCGTATCCACTGCCAGGAATGCGATAGCACAATTGAAGGCCGTTTCGTCGGCGGTCCGTTCTCACAACTATCGCACGAGCAACTTGGCTTCATCGAGACCTTCGTGCGCTGCGAAGGCAAGATCACACGCATGGAAACCGAGCTTGGAGTGTCGTATCCAACCATCCGCAACCGGTTGCAGGAGGTGATACGTGCCCTGGGTTATGAGCCTGGGGAAGGCGACGAACCTGCCGGGTTGTCGGAACAAGAGCGGCAGGGGATCCTGGAAGAGCTGGACCAGGGCCGCATCAATGTCGAGAAAGCAATGCGCTTGTTGCAAGAAAAAGGAGCGTAGCTATGACCCCGGCCTCGGTAGAGACCGGCCCGACCCCACAGGTGGTCATCACAGAAGTGCGCGGCGAACTGAAGCTGATCGGTTGGGATCGGCAGGAGGTGCTGGCATACGCTGCCAACCCGGAAGACATCCACATGGAAAGACAGGATGACCAAGTTCTCCTGGGATGTGAAGGCGACTGCACCATCCGCCTGCCGCGCAATGCGAACGTGCGAGCAGGAGATATCCGGGGCGAAATGGAGGTCAAGCAGCTCCACGGGGAGCTTCGGATCGATCGAGTGCAAGGCAACCTCGCCTTGACAGATTCGGGACCGGCCTTCGTGGGCGCGGCGCGAGGCGAGCTGCTGGTCATACGCCTGGATGGCGATCTGCGAGTGGAGCGCGTGGACGGCGATGCGCATGTTACGGCTGTACAGGGGGATTGTGAGATCCAACACGTCGCGGGTAAACTGAATCTGCAAGATGTGGAAGGCGAGATCCACGCTTCCTCGGCGGGAGATGTCCTGGTTTGGTTAAAATCAATCTATGGAAAAAAGTATGAAATCTCAGCCAGGGGTAACCTGTCCTGTATCATCCTGGCCGATGTTGGCCTGCGGATCGTTCTCTCCAGCCAGAGGAGAAAGATCGCCGTGAAAACACCGCTGGAGAGGGGCTTCTACCAGGACGCCAGCCACAGCCTGACGCTCGGCGATGGGCAGGTTGAGTTGGGCCTGTCGGCGGGCGGCGCTGTATTTTTCGCCTGCCAGGAACTGGAAGGGGCAGACGATGAGGAGCTGGGCGTCGATATCGAAGAAGAATTCGCCGAAGCCAGCCGGGAGTTCAGCGAACAGCTCGCGGGACAGATCAAGGAACAGGTGGCCGCGCAAATGGGTGCGCTGAACGCGCAGATCGCCAATCTGGCCTCGGTGGTGGGAAAGGCCGGTCTTTCGCCCAAAGAAGCGGAGCGCTTGCTGGAACGGGCCCGAGAAACCAGCACGCGGGCTACCGCCCACGCCCAGGAAAGGCTGCGCCGGGCGCAAGAACGGCTGGAACGCAAGCTGGCCCACGCCCAACGCAGGGCCGAGGCGAAGGCCAACGCCGCCGTGCGCAGCAGCCAACCCGCCGGGGGGCGTTCCTGGAGCTTCACCTGGTCGCCCTCTGCGCAAACCTCCTCCTCCCCTACCCTGGATGAGCCGGTAACCGATGAAGAACGGTTGCTCATCCTGCGCATGTTGGAGCAAAAGAAGATTACCGTCGAACAGGCAGAAATGCTGCTGGCTGCCCTGGAAGGCAGGTGAGGCGCACAGCATGGCAACGGTCGAAGAGCGCTTGAAAATTCTCAAGATGATCGAAGAGGGGAAAATCTCTGCCGAGGACGGCGCCAGGCTGCTGGCAGCCCTATCGGAAGGCCGGAAGACCCCCCGCAGGCCTCCCATGCGCCCGCCGGTTGGGAAGCCGCGCTGGGTGCGCATCCGGGTCACCGATACTGCTACCGGAAAGTCCAAGGCCACCGTCAATCTCCCGGTTGGCCTGGTAGATGCCGGTTTCAATATCGCCGCCCGCTATGCGCCCGGGATCGCCTTCGATGAGCTGCTGGAAGCCATCCAGTCTGGAATTGAAGGCAAGATCATCGACGTGGTGGATGAGATCGACGGCGAACACGTCGAGATTTTTGTCGAATAAGCAGAGTGACCCGCCAAACTCACAACCCACGCCTCACCGGGATGCCGGCGTTCGTCATCGTGTGGATCGGCCAGGCCGTCTCCTTGCTGGGAACGAACATGACGATCTTCGGCCTGACCATTTGGGTCTACAAAGGCACCGGGTCTGCCACCGCATTGGCATTGGTGGAATTCTTTTACCTGACCCCCATGTTGATCCTCAGCCCGACGGCGGGGGCTATCGTCGATCGCTTCAACCGCAAGTTTATGATGATGGTCAGCGACCTGACTGCGGGCCTGACGACGATTGTCCTGCTGGGGCTGTATCTCAGCGGCAGCCTGCAGGTGTGGCACCTGTACGTGGGCGCAGCCATCGAAGGCGCTTTCCAGACTTTCCAGTGGCCTGCCTATTCGGCAGCAATCACCACCATGCTCCCCAAACAACACTACTCGCGCGCCGACGGGATGATGTCGCTGGCTGAATCGGGCTCGGGCATCTTCGCTCCCCTGTTGGCCGGGGCGTTGCTGGGAGTGGTTGGCCTGGTGGGCATCCTGTTGATTGACATCATCACCTTCGTAATCGCTATCGGTGCGCTGTTGTTGATCCACGTTCCCCAGCCCAGGGCCACCCAGGAAGGCCTGGCAGGCCAGGGCAGCCTGTGGCAAGAGTCGGTCTTCGGTTTTCGATATATCCTCCAACGCCCCAGCCTGCTGGGATTACAGGTGGTCTTCCTGATCGGTAACTTTCTGACCAGCATTCCCTACGCAATCATGGCGCCTTTGATCCTGGCCCGCACCGCTGGCAGCGAGTTAATTTACGGCAGCGTCAACTCGATCGGCGCCATTGGGGGTGTGGTCGGTGGAGTGGTGATGAGCCTGTGGGGTGGCCCTAAGCGCCGGGTACATGGCGTGCTGGGCGGATGGCTGGCCAGCAGCCTGCTCGGTGTCACGCTATTGGGGCTAGGACGCAGCTTACCCGTATGGGCAGTCGCCAGCTTCCTGGGGTCATTTTTCAATCCGCTGATCAACAGCTCCAACCAGTCGATCTGGCAGTCCAAGGTGGCGCCGGATGTGCAGGGCAGGGTATTTTCCATCCGGCGCCTGATCGCCTGGCTGGTTAATCCCCTGGCAGTGCTGATCGCCGGGCCTTTGGCCGACTTGGTGATGGAACCCGCCATGCGCCAGGGAGGAGTATTGACGGGAGTCTTCGGCTGGCTGGTGGGTATCGGTCCAGGGGCTGGCATCTCTTTGATTTTCGTGTTCACCGGTTCGCTGGCGGCAATTGCCAGCCTGTCCGGTTACCTGGTGCGCATCGTACGCCAGGTAGAAGATATCTTGCCGGATCACGACGTCCTTCCAGCCTGCCAGGCGGAGCGCCGGGTTCGCCTGGAGGAGCTGATGAAAGAACGACAGCGACTGATCGCCGGCGAACAAGTGCCCGAACGCGAGCGCGGCCTGAAGCACATCTCGCACGAGTTACGCGAGCTCGGCCGAGAAACTCTTACGCCGGACCCGGCTGATTCGAATTAAGGCTGGGAGGCTGGGAATCGCGGTATTCCCCTCTGTAGCGGAGACTGCGCCGGTCCCCTCCCAGATCTTCGTAGACGCGATAAATTAATTCGATCGGGATTAGCTGCTTGAACATGGCCTGGGCCGGGCAGTAGGCCTTGGAAGAAAGCTCGATCGCCCGCCGGACGGCGCCTTCTTCTACGTCCCGGCCGGTAATAATATATTCGAGCACCGCGCTGGTGAACACCTTGGGGTGTTCCGCAGCCCGGCGGAGATGCGCCTGGACCTCGAAGGCGGAAACTTCCTGGCGTTTTTTCTGCAGGATCGAGGCAACATCCATGGCGGTGCATCCCGCCAGGCCGATGCCGATGAGTTCCATGGGGCTTGGTCCTGCATCTTCCCCCTCCAGGGTGTGGGAACCCAGTTGGATCGTGAAGCCGCTGTCGGCGATTCCCTCGAAGATCAGGCCAGATTTCCAGGTAACCTTTGTCTCCAAGGCCATTCCTCCAACAAATTCATCCAGTGGATCACTCTGGCGCTAGTGACGGTGGATGCGGCGCAGATCGCTCTGCAGCTCCCCGGCCAGGTAAGCCTGCAGGGCAGCCTGAATCTCTCCCCCGGTCAACACTACCTGCAACCCGGCGCTAAGCGCACTTTCGTAGGCCGGCGATCCCATCCCACCGCAAATCAGCACCTGGCAATCACGGATGGGGGCGAACATATCGGCGTGACCCATGCCGGCACCATGGGAATGACCCTGCGGGTGATGGGCATGGTGAGGCTTCTGCCGCATTTCCCCGGCGAGGATGTGTCCATCTTGAATGCTGAAGACTCGATAGGCTGGGGCCATGCCAAAGTGATTGCTCAGCGCAATCCCATCTTCTGTAACAGCGGCGACTTTCAGCTTCTTACCTTCTGTCACTTTATCACTCCATCAACTCAAACATCAATTGGTCAGGGCGCGCCGGATCTCAGCCACCAGGTGGTCTTCGGGCATCGCCCCGATCACCGTCCCAGCTCCCTGGTTGATGGTGGTCTGGGGAACGCCACCGACGTTGAACTTGCGCGAGAGTTCAGGAAACTCCATCGCTTCCACCATCTCCGCCTCTACCAGTGGGCTTTCCAGCGCCATCCTGTGGGCCAGCACCACGGCACGCGGGCAGTAGGGGCAGGTGGGGGTGACGAAGACCTGTAAATGTACGGGCTCCTTCAGACTGGCAAGGAAGTCACGGGTGGGCTGCTCCAGCTCCGAATTCTTGTTAGATACCAAGAGCAGGCTGTAGACCAGGGAAGTGAACTCATGGCCGGCGGGGATGCCAGCGAAGCGGATGCCAAAATCCAGGACTTGTTCTCCATCCCGACCGGCTATCACCAGTCCGGGAGCCTTATCTACCTTATATTGGCGGGCGATGGCAGTATCCCGCCCCAGGTCATAACGGTGCACCCGAAGCAGTCCCGATAGGCCAGCCACTTCCTGGACAAGCTGGAGAGCGTCTTCACAATACGGGCAGTCTTCCTTTTCTTGTCCAAAAAACAAGACCTCCACCGGTCCGGTCAACCCTTTAAAGACCTCGCGGACCTGCTCAAGCACATCGTCGTTGACTAAATTGGTTGGCATGCGAATGAACTCTCCTTGGTGCCCCTCCAGGGCGACGATTTTCGTTATCAGGTAAAACAGCCTCTCAGTGCATAGCCGCACTGTGGGCAGGACAGATTCAGCAACCCGTCGTAATCCAGGGTTCCCACCCGACAGGCCGGGCATAAGTCTCCAGGCCTGGGGTCCTGGATCACAGGGACTGGGCCGGGCTGGCCTACCCGATCAGCACCTTGTTTCGGGGAAAGCTCGAGATGAATGCACTCCTCGCTATGATCCATATGAGCGATTCCAAACGGGCTTCACCCCCCTGCCAATGGAGGATGGTGCCATTCTATTAGATGCATCCTCTGGGTAAAAGTTTCACCCCCCGCGAAGCGAGATCATAAATCCAGGAACTCGTCCAGGTCCAGGCGATGGTACAGGCGTTGGCGCAAATTCTCGGGCACGGAACCGCGCCCAGCGGAGTTGCGATACAGGGTAATGGTCTTTTTAAGTGTATCCACCACAATCCGGCAATTCTCGCAGTCTGCCATGTGGCGTTCGATCTCCGTGCACAGGGCCTCTTCCAGGGTGCCATCCACGTATTCGGACAGCGAACTCAACATCTTGCGGCATGTCTCGTGATCTATCACGGCTGTTTCCCTTCTTGAAGGCGCTCACTGAAATAGCCGGAGAGCTCATCTCGCAACCGCAGGCGCGCCCGCGAAAGACGGGTCTTGACCGCCATTTCGCTCAGGTTGAGCACTTCTGCAGTCTCCCTCGTGGAGAGGCCCTCCAGGTCTCGCAATACGAAAACAACCCTCAGGCTGGCAGGCAGGCTATCTGCAGCCCGATCTAGCTGCGCCTGCGCCTCAGAGGACATGAACTCCTCTTCCGGGAGGCAGCACCAATCCACAATCTCGCGAGGCTGCTGCTCGCCCTCGCCATCATTGACCGGATCGTCGACCGAAACCAGCTCGGGGTGCTTGCGCCGCAGGAACATCAGCGCCTCATTGATCGCGATGCGGTACAGCCAGGTAGATAGGCTGGAACGGCCGTCGAAGCCTCCCAGGCCGCGATAGGCCTTGAGGAAGGTCTCCTGCAAGATGTCTTCGGCATCTTGAGGATTGGACAACATCCGCAGGGCCAGGCGATAGATCGGTTGGTAGTACGTCTCGACCATGCGGGCAAACTCGGCCCGGTCTCCTGTGCGCAGCGCTTCCAGGGATAATGTGCCTGAGGGCGGATGGTTAATCATTTAGATGCCGCCTGTGCATAAAGGTTACAGGTAAGATGAATAGCACAGGCATTATTATAAGTTATTGGTAGATCATCGCGGGAACCCTGAAGACGCACTCAAATGTTGTCATCACTACGATTGAGCACAGTGCTGCCCAACCCTTTTTTTGCGGGCCATAATCCGGAAAATTAAGATATGATTTTATCAATTGCTGATTCGTGGAGGTGTGCTTGAGCTTTATTACTCTGACGACGGATTTTGGGATCAAAGATGGGAATGTCGGTGTGATGAAGGGGGTGATCTGGAGCATTGCAGGCGATGTGCCCATCGCTGATATCAGCCACATGATCCGCCCGCAGGACATCGCAGAGGCGGCCCTGGTGCTGGCCCGTTCGGCGCCCTACTTTCCTCCCGGCAGCATCCACGTGGTGGTGGTCGATCCAGGTGTGGGGACCGATCGCCGGGCCATCGCAGCCCGGCTCGGCAGTCACTATTTCGTTTGCCCGGATAACGGGGTGCTGACCCTGCTGCTGGAACGGGTCGAACGGGAGAATGGGCCAATTCATATCGTTCACCTGGATAAGCCCCGCTATTGGCGACCAGAGGTCAGCCACGTATTCCACGGCCGGGACATCTTCTCCCCGGTAGCGGCCCACCTGGCGCGTGGCGTTCCTCTGGCAGATTTAGGCTCTCCCATTTTCGATCCGGTACGCCTGCCACCGCGCCGCCCAACACGCCTACCGGGCAGATTAGTGGGTGAAATCATCCACGTCGACCACTTTGGCAACCTATCCTCCAACATCTACCAGGAGGACCTGGAAGGGCAGCTAGTGATCGCGGTACGCCTGAGAGGGGTCGAAATTCGCAGGTTGGTGAAGTCCTTTGGCGAGCGCCCGCCTGGCGAGTTGGTGGCCTTGATTGGCAGCACGGGCAACCTGATCGTTGCCGCAGTCAATGACAACGCCGCTGCCAGGCTTGGCGCCAACGCCGGCGATCGGATGGAAGTGGAATTCGAGTCTCCGGGGGAGGATGGCTGATCAGACACAGGACATAACCAACGTAGACCCGTTGGTCATTCGCGACCTGTCATTTCGCTACCGGGAGCGGCAGGAACCAGCCCTCAAAAAGACCTCGCTGCAGGTCAGGCCTGGCGAATTGCTGCTGGTAGCCGGCGCCAGCGGGTGCGGGAAGACCACCCTGATCCGCTGCATCAACGGATTGATCCCGCGCAGCTATAAAGGGGAGATCAGCGGGCAGGTGTTGATCAACGGGATAGACAATCGCACCCTGCCGCTGGCGCGCATCTCGCAGATGGTGGGCACCGTGCTGCAAGACCCCGAACGCCAGATACTCGGCACGCGGGTGCGTAACGAGGTCGCCTTCGGCCTGGAAAACCTGGGGCTATCGCGCCAGGAGATTCACCAGCGAGTGGAAGCCGCCATGCAACATCTCGGCATCTCCCACCTGGCTGCTCGTGAGACGTTCAACCTCTCCGGCGGCGAAAAGCAGAAAGTGGCCCTGGCAGGTGTGCTGGCGATGCAGCCCAGCATCCTGCTGCTGGACGAACCCCTGGCCAGTCTCGACCCCGCCAGCGCCCAAGAGGCTCTCAGGCTGGTGCGCCGGCTGGTTGATGAAGGCCTGACTGTGGTCATGGTCGAGCACCGCGTAGAAGACGTGCTCCGGATCGGGCCGGAACGAGTGCTGTACATGTCTGAGGGCGAGGTGCGTTACCTGGGCCCGCCAGAGGGGTTAAGTAGTGTAGTGGACTACCACGAGGTCAAGCTACCGACCCAGGTAATCATGGCACGCGCCGCCAGGCAACCACCGCCGGTCGAGGTGAGCTTTATGCCGGCCAGCCACTTGCAGGCCTCCGGCAATGGGGACGAGCCGCTGGTGCGATTCGAACAGGTCTCTTTTGCCTACGAACAAGGGCACGAAGTGCTGCACGAAGTCTCCCTGGACATCCTACGTGGTGACGTGATTGCCATCCTGGGGCCGAATGGCGCCGGCAAGACCACCCTGGTCAAACACGCCATCGGATTGATCAAGCCGACCTCAGGACGGGTGCTGGTAAATGGCATCGATACCCACAGGCAAAGCGTGGCGCAGATCGCTTCCACCCTGGGGTACGTCTTTCAAAGCCCCAGCCACATGCTATTTGCCCCCACCGTGTACGAAGAACTGGCTTTTGGGCCAACCAATCTGCGCCACAAGCCTGAAGACATCGAAAAGGAGGTGACAGAAGCCATTCAGATCGTGAATCTCTCTGGCCAGGAGAAAGACCCGCCTCTAGCGCTATCTTTCGGACAGCAGAAGCGGGTGAGCATCGCCGCGGTGCTGGCAATGCGCTCCAGGATATTGGTCATGGACGAGCCAACTGCCGGTCAGGACTATAAGAATTACATGGAATTCATGGATGCCATCCTGCAAATACCCAATTTCGACGCCATCTTGTTCATCACGCACGACCTCGACCTGGCGGTGGTGTACGCCAACCGGGTCCTGCTGGTCGATCAGGGCAGGTTGATTGCCGACGGGCCTACCGCTGAAGTGCTGCGCGACCTCGACCTGATCTCCAGCTCGCGCCTGGTGCCCACCTCTCTCCTACATGCCAACCTGGATCTTTTCCCACAGACGCGACGATTCATGCGGGCGGAGGCGTTGGCCCACGTGGCCCGTCCTGCCTGAGCAGGAGAAAAAAAGCGATCAAGCCTGAATAATCCAAAGGAGTAAACCATGGAACGCAGATTAATCAACGTGATCCTGGCCCTGGTGGCCGTCTTTATCGGCTTTTTGCTGATCGTGTGGATTGGTAGCCAGATTAACCCCAACCTTCAACTGGATGAAACCGGGGTGCTGCGCTTCGTTTTCGTGGCGATTGGCCTAGTGATCGTCTTCCTGGTCTATTGGGCCACGCGCACCAGCAAGATCTGGGATGTGGGCACGCGCGAGGTGGTATACATGGCGATCGGGGCGGCGCTGTATGCCATATTCTCCTATCTATTCAACGGGACGGTCTTCATCGTGCCCTCGGTGAGCCAGGTAGCCCTGCGACCGGCGATCGCCATCCCGATGTTCTTCGGCTACGCCTTCGGGCCTACGGTAGGCTTCTTCAGCGGGGCGGTCGGCAACATGTTCGGCGATGCTCTGACCGGCTTCGGCCTCTCGCCGCAGTGGAGCGTGGGCAACGGGCTGGTCGGGATGTTGGCCGGCCTGGCGCTGCTCTCCCCCGATAAGCGCAAAGGTCTGAATGGCGTGCTGATCGCCAGTGCTGTCCTGGCAGCTATCGCCACACTCATTTATTTCGTCAGCCCGGGCATCGCCAACATGATGTACTTCGATCCAGGGCAGAACATCTTTGGGGATGCACCCATCTCACCCTTCGCTGCGATCTCATTGGTGATCGGCTTCGTGCTGGTGCTGGTGGTGCGCTTCGCCTTCGGGGGCAATGTCGACGTGGCCGCGGCGGTGACCTGGAGCATGTTGGGCAACCTGATCGGCATTGGCTTCGCCGCGATCTCCGACATCTGGATCAACGGTTATTCTCCGGCAGTGGCCATCGTGGGCGAATTCCTGCCGGCAGCCGGACCGAACCTGATCTTCGCTGCCATCCTGGTGCCGTTGCTGGTGGGAGCCTATGCTGCTGTCCAGCGGCAGGCCGGTCGCTGAGAGTTCACAGCTTCCGCTCCGCGCACCGGCCTGTAAGAGGATTCAAAGTGTTTCACGACATTCCCCCGGCGATCTTAGACCGCATGGCCTATCTGGAGCAGATCGACGCCCGCGACCGCCTGGATGGGACCCCCAAGGACCGCAGGCTGCGCCAGGTCACGCCTGATACCGGTCGCTTCCTGGCTCTGCTGGCAGCCGGTGCCCCGGCGGGCAAGATCATCGAAATCGGAACCAGCGCCGGGTATTCGACCTTATGGCTGGCGCTGGCCTGTCGCGAGACCGGCCGGCGCCTGACCAGCTTCGAGATTCTCGAAAACAAGGCCCGCCTGGCACGCGAGACTTTTCGCCAGGCGGGCATCGAAGACCTGGTGGAACTGGTGGTGGGGGAGGCGCAGGAAATGTTGCCGGGCTATTCCGGTGTGGCTTTCTGCTTCCTGGACGCTGAAAAAGAGGCCTACGCAGATTTCTACCAGGCAGTGGTTCCAAACCTGGTAAGGGGAGGCCTGCTGGCAGCCGATAATGCCATCTCCCATCGCGAACATCTCCAGCCGATGATCGAAATGGCGCTCAACGACCCACGTGTGGATGGGCTGGTCGTCCCGGTGGGAAAGGGAATCTTGCTATGCCGCAAACGGGATTAGGGCAGTCGTGTTAGTCACCTGGCGCTACCGCAAGCGGCGCTCGTTGATCCAGTGGTTCGACCCCAGGGCGTGGTTCATCTTCTACGCCTGCATCATGGCCAGCACCCTGCTCTTCTGGGACCTGCGCTACCTGAGCGTCTTCCTGGCTATCGCACTGATCGCCGTCTTCACCTCCGGGACAACCTGGCGGGAGACGCGCCGCGCATGGTTATTCATCGGCGGTTTCATCGTTTTCTATTCTGTGCTGACCTTCCTGACCGGGCGCGGTGGGATGGAGGTCTACTCACAGGAGCACCTGGTCACCCGGTGGCGGGCGCCGTTCAGTCTGTTTGGCTGGCACCCTGCCCTGGACATCACCCTGGAACGGGCTTTCTTCGCCCTCAGCATCCTGCCGCGGGTGTTCAGCATAGCCGCCCTGACCATCCTGATCCCATACTCGATGAATCCGGAGCTGTACGGGGTGGCCTTCCGCGGCCTAGGCTTGCCCGACAAGATCGCCTACGCCATCGACCTTACCATGCGTTTCATCCCGACCTTCGCTCGCGACTTCCAATTGACGCTAGACGCCCAAAGGGCGCGCGGCTACGAACTGGAGAACCTGCGCGGCGGGCTGGTTGCCCAGGTGCGCAAGATGGCCCCGTTGATCGTACCGGTCACCATCCACGCCATCATCGGCAGCGAGGACATCATCGACGCCATGGACCTGCGGGCCTTCGGCGTGCGCCCGCGCACCTGGACGCAGCAGCTTACATACCAGCCCCACGACTATATGCTGATCGCCTTCGGCGTGGGACTGTTGGTGGTCTCGATCTCGCTATCTCTATTTGGCTTTGGCAAGTTCTGGGTGCCGGAAACGCTGGTGGCCCGATTCTAAGCGCTGCAATCCTTCCAGTTCATGCCAGGATTTGTCATACTGAATGCACTTTCTCTTCATCCACACTGCTCAACAGCCAATCCTTTTGGCTCCAAAAGCCCTAACCATCGCCTGTTGTTTAGAGCTGTCTGCGCGATGACAATTGACCGTTCAGCCCGTCGAAATTAAGAGCAATATAGCGAGCTTGTTCAGTATCTCGTCCATTGTCGATGCAGGCAGCGTATCAGTGAACTCAACATTCCTGGTACGCCAATCCAGGCTCTTCACCTAATCGACCAATACTACCCCGTTCACGGCAATCCCAGCTGGGATAACTACTTCAAAGGGGTAACCCTTGACCTGGCTGGTTATAGGACAAAGGATTGACAACCCTACTTTCTCGTTATACGCTCTCGGTGACAAGACCACTGCTGGACGCCGACCTGTCTGCTCAACCCCTGTCTGAGGATTGAATGTAATCCAAACTACATTACCCCGCTCTGGAACATAATTCATAATGGCTTACCATGCCTCGTTTCCTAACGCAGGGCCAGTTTTAACTTCACCATGCAGGTTATCCTCCCTGACCTGCGCAAGAAGATTCTCCAGGGTATAGGTAGGACGCGCAACCGGCTCAACAACCAGTTGTCCATCTTCAATCGATACTTCTACTGGCACATCCTGATAGATGCCAACCTCTTCAGCGAACGATCTAGGGATACGGAGTGCAAGGCTGTTACCCCATCTTCGAATTTTGGTTCTCATACGATACCTCCAATATGTATCTACAATGATGATACAACGCTTTGGCTAGCGATGCAAATGTATGAGGAAAAATACCGGCACCCAATTGTCATTTGATCGAACTTCGGGTACTATAAGTCTGTCGTGAACGACCCCACCCTGGCACCCTTCTTCAACCCCACCGGCGTGGCCGTGATCGGCGCCTCGCAGGAGCCTACCAAGCTGGGGTATGGTCTGGCGCGCAACCTGGTGTTGAGTCACTACCCGGGAGCGGTGCACTTTGTCAACCCCCGGGGCGGCAACCTGCTCGGGCGACCGGTCTACCCCTCCATCCTGGAAACTCCCGACCCGCTGGACCTGGCTATACTGCTGATTCCAGCACTGGCGGTCCCACAGGCGTTGGACGAATGCGGCCGGCGCGGGCTGCGGGCGGTCGTGATCGGTTCGGGGGGCTTCCGTGAGACCGGCCCGGACGGCGCCCGCCTGGAGGAGGAATGCCTGTCCATCTGCCGGCGTTATGGCATGCGCTTGTTGGGGCCGAATTGCATCGGCCTGCTGGACACCCACCTGCCGCTTGACGCCACATTCCTGCCGCCGCCCGGTCCGCTCCCCGGAGACGTGGCCTTCATCTCCCACTCGGGGGCAATCTGCGCGGCGGTTATCGACTGGGCACGCGGCCAGGGATTCGGCCTATCGCGCCTAATGAGCCTGGGCAACCAGGCCGACGTCAACGAGACCGATTTGCTGGCCCCGGTTGCGGCAGACGCCCATACCCGGGTGCTCACCCTGTACCTGGAAGGGGTGAGCGATGGGCGCCGATTCGTGGCCGAGGCCAGCCAGGTGGCGCGCCGCAAGCCGATCATCGCCCTGAAGGTGGGACGCTTTGCCAGCGGGCAGCGGGCGGTGGCTTCCCACACCGGCGCGCTGGCCGGCTCCGAGAGCGCCTTCAACGCCGCCTTCCGGCGCGCCGGGGTGATCCGCGCGGATACCAGCGAGGAGATCTTCGATTGGGCGCGCGCCCTGGCCTGGTGCCCGCCGCCCAAGGGTCGCGCCATGGCAGTGCTCACCAATGCCGGCGGACCCGGGGTGACCGCCGCCGACGCCCTGGAAGCCCATGGCCTGTCCCTGGCAGCGCTCCAGGCCGAGACGATTGCTGCCCTCCAGGCAGCCCTGCCTCCTGCAGCCAGCCTGCACAACCCGGTCGACATGCTGGCTTCAGCCACCCCCGAGCAGTATGCAGCCTGCCTGCGCATCTTGCTGGCCGATCCGGGTGTGAATGGCGTGCTGGTCATCCTGCCTCCACCGCCCATGCACACCGCCGGGGCAGTGGCCAAGACTCTCATACCGGTCATCCACCATGCCGATAAGCCGGTGGTGATCGCCTTGATGGGAGAGAAATTGATCCAGGAGGCCGTGGAGCACTTCCGGGCTGCCCGAGTGCCCGAATACCGCTTCCCGGAACGCGCAGCTTCCGCCCTGGCGATCCTGGCCCAGCGGGCCGATTTTCTGGCGCGTGATCCGCAGGCCCCCTCCCCTGCTCTCGATACTCAGCCCGAGAAAGTGCGTGCGATCTTGAGCCGGTACCTCGAAGGAAGGCCCGCTCTACACAGCAGCCCGGAGGCCTCCCCAGGGAAATCGGTCGCCTTGCTGCAGCCCGACCTGCAGGCCATCCTGGAAGCCTACGGCATCCCCACCCTCTCCACGGGGTTGGCGACATCGGCCGAGCAGGCCGTCGCCATTGCGGACCAGATTGGCTACCCGGTGGCAATTAAAGTATGCTCGCCAGACATCCCCCACAAATCCGACGTGGGCGGCGTACTGCTGAACCTAGAGAATCCCCAGCAGGTCCGCGCAGGCTACGACCTGGTCACCGGCAGGGCAAAGGAAACCTGGCCGCAGGCCGTGATCCAGGGCGCCGACGTGCAGCGCATGCTGAGCGCCGGGCAGGAGGTGATCATCGGGGCGATACAGGACCCGCACTTTGGGGCACTGGCCATGTTCGGTTCAGGCGGGGTTGAGGTGGAAGGGCTGGGCGACGTGGCATTTGGCCTGGCCCCACTGAACTACCAGGAGGCCGAAGCCATGCTGGAAAGCACCTGGGCAGGCCGCAAGCTGCGCGGCTATCGCCACCTGCCGCCGGCCGACAGGCAGGCTGCCCTGGAAGCCTTAATGCGCCTGGCGCAACTGGCAGCCGATTTCCCCGAATTAAACGAGATCGAGATCAATCCCCTGCGGGTGTTGCCGGCTGGCCAGGGAGCGATCGCGGTGGACGTGCGCATTATTCTTCCTGTCAATAAATATTTTGACTGACTGGCATTCATCATATGACCACCTGCATACACAAATGGGCAAGACCTTCATTCAGGAAGTCTGGGACTTTTTAGGCATACCATTCCGATTGGCGCTTTTCGACCAGGAATGGCTGCCAATATTCGGCTGGACCACCCTTGAGGAAGAGCGGACTAATGCGGTCTTGCCCCATGTCTGCGGGCGGCTGCTTGATATTGGTGCGGGTAAGAATTCATTCGTCAAGCGCTATGGAGAAGGTGTTGGCGTGGATGTCTACGACTGGGGTGGTGCCGCGGTTATTGTTGAAGACACCTCTGACCTTCCATTTCCGGATCAGAGCTACGATACTGTGACCTTCATCGCCTCTCTCAATCACATCCCTTATCGAGAGGCCGTATTACGGGAAGCCTGGCGCTTGCTGAAGCCGGGTGGAAAGTTAATCATTACCATGATAAACCCGGTGTTGGGAGGTATCGGGCATAGGCTCTGGTGGTATTCTGAAGACAAAAAACGCGGGATGAAGCCAGGAGAAGCAGGTGGGTTGTGGTCAGGTGATATCATCCGCATGTGCCAACAGGCTGGTTTTCATCTTGAACGGCACACTACATTCATCTACAGAATGAATAATCTATATGTATTCCGAAAAACAATCCCTGAAGCACCATAGACTTGATATCACAAGATTTATCAGCTTGGAGGTCCAAAAAGCCGAAACCTGGCTTGCAGCGACGATTTTTCTCTCCCTTTGGATTTGGCTTTCGCTGCACGCTGGCGGTCCACGATACTGGGATGAACTCTTATACATGGAGACTGCCCTCAATCCCTCCCCCCTGCCGCATATATTGAATCGCTACTTCCACATTTATCTTATATACCCCTTTATTCAGATCATGGGAGATCCCTTTATCGGCGTAAAGGTATTTTGGTCTTTCCTGGTGGCGCTTACCACGCTGCTTGTCTATCTGAATTCCCGTTTATTGACCGGTAAATTTCTCCCCGCCATAGTCGCTGTATTATTTTTTGCTTCTCAAGGCCAGGTCTTCTTATTCTCAGGTGAAGCCTGGGCGGATTTCACCGTGATGATGCTGATCACACTGGCAGTGACCGTGTACCTTTTGTTGCCCCGCCTTGTACGTATTCGCCAACCCTTGATGGCTGCCTTGGGTTTGCTGTTCTACTTCGCCTTCAGGTCAAAAGAAACCGGCATTGTTATCGGCATCCTGTTCCTTGGGCTTGGAATGCTCGCCGACACAGGATTCAATTGGGGTGATTTTTTAAAACATCTGAGATATGTGATGGCGGGGATTCTGATCGGCATGGTTGTCATGGCGATCCTCGACCAATTAATCCTGGGTGATGCCTTGTTCGCGCTGCGACCTTCCCATTGGAAGGAGCTGCTTAGTTTTAATCTGGGTGAGTACGAAAGAGTGGATGAGAACTGGTATCAAAACATCGCCGGCTCGAGCGAAATCCTGGGCCCTTTCCTGCTCTATTTGATCGGCTGGCAAAGCATAGATGAAAAGGGATACTGGCGAACCGATAGAGTAGTCTGGCTTCTGGCACTTGCCCTGCTCATATTTTTAAGCATTTCTATGATATCTGGCAAGTGGGGGGTCATTGGTCGATACTTCACCCCGGGGCTACCAGTGATCTGTATCCTGGCGTCCCGACGTTTCCATCTCAGTGAATATGAGCTCGACCAAGGTCGTATTAAACCATTCCCATTTGTGCTTATCGCGATCTCAGGGATTTTGCTCTCAACTTACTTCGCGACAAATTCAGATAAGGTTGCTGCTTACTTTACCTGGGAAGAAAAAGCTTTTACGAACTCTGTACTGTATCCAATAACATTGACGTGTTTGATCGGAGTCATGCTGATGTTTAGGGAGTGGAAACCGGGAATTTTAATCATCGCTCTAATGTGTCTATCGGTCATGCTATCTCCCGCAATAAAAGACTACTGGAGCCAACTGGGGTCGAAGATCCAAGATGAACAAAGCAGACGGCGGTTTTCACCTTTGGCAGCTTCAGCCCAATACTTTACATGCTCCGACCAGGTTCGGATTTTCGTCTCCAGTAATTATCACGATACTACTGGCAGGCTTAGCAGGAACGTACAATCCTCTAAGTGGATGTTTAATTTATTTTTCGATTGTGACCTTGAGGAATCTCAATTTATCTATTCGGATACCTTTTCAAGCCACCTTGGAGAAAACTTCGACTACGCCTACCTATTGAAAAATGAATGGGACAAGTTAGCTCAACAAACCAAAAAGCAACTCAAAGTCAACTACAACGCTGTCAGCGACAATCGACTAATCTTTCTCTACAAAAACGCAGCCGTCAATCCACCCTGATTCTTGCGCCATTCGTTATGCTATTTCATTGGCCCTATTGCTTTGATTAACTCTCGTTGTGATCGAAATTGCACAAGGCCTGCCTCTCACAACAACGATCGCTTGTTGATAAATAGCTCCCACCATAAGACCAGTATTATCAAGTTCCATATCTTGTGGCTATTCTCTGCTCTTCCTTCAAAATGTTCTTGTAGAAGGATATTCACCGCTCCAGCCTCCAGGAAGCCTATCTCGTTGATTCGCTGTGGGGAAAGCAAGTCCATCACGATGGGCTTCAATTCTTGTTTAATCCAACGTGCATTAGGGACATTAAACCCTTGTTTCCCGCGCCGCAATATCGCGCTGGGTAACTTTCCCCTCATTGCCACCTTGAGCAGGTACTTCTTGGTATAAAAATTGTTGAGTTTAAGCCTGGGTGGCACGGAGGCAATATATTCGACCAGGCGATAGTCCAAGAAAGGCTCCCTTGCCTCCAGGCCGTGCGCCATAGTCATCCTATCAACCTTAACCAACATGTCGTTAGGCAGGTAAAACCGGGTATCCGCGTACAATAAACGGTTTATTGGATGACGAGCATTGGTTTGAGCAAAGACCGCTCGGTATAGATCAACAATGTTTGCCTTGACATCCTGCTGGTCCAAGATTGGAGCTAACAGGTTCATCCGCGCATCTTGATCAAATATAATCCGCCAGATCGCATGAGCATCTTCGGAGGATAGATCTCCTCCGGCCAAGAAACGCCTGATTTTCGTATCCCAGCTCACCTTCGCATCGGAAATCGACAGAGTGTTCACCAAGAGGTCCGCAATGCGGTAACGCAGCCATGTAGGTAAAGCTGTATATAGTCGGTGTACATAATAAGCCTGGTAAGTTTCATAGCCCGCAAGGAGTTCATCTGCGCCATCTCCGCTCAATACCATGGTGACATTCTGACGCGCTCTCTGTGCCAAATAATAGACCGCGACCATTGAGGAATCGGCTGTGGGTTCCTCGGCATGCCAGACCAACTTTGGCAATACAGCAGATATGTCTGCCTTGACGATTTGCTCATGATGTACCGCTTTCAGGGATTGGGCTACCAGACGGGCATATTCGAGCTCATCGTAAGAAGCTTCTCCAAAGCCAACCGAAAACGTTTTAAGCGGTTCATCTAAATGCCGCGACATCCAATAGGCAACACTGCTCGAATCCACCCCGCCACTTAAAAACACCCCAAAAGGAACGTCGCTGATCAGTCGCAGGCGGATCGAATCCTCAAACAAGTGATTAAATTCTTCAATATAGGCCGATTTTCCCCGGTCTTCATCTTCCCGATATACGACATCCCAATATGCAACATCCTGTACCTGACCTGCTGCATCGACCAGCAGGTAGTGGCCTGGCAAAATCTGACGTATGCCTGTAAAAAGCGTGTAGGGGGCTGGTACGTAATTGAGAGCCAGGTAATAAGCCAAGGCTTCGCAATTGATCGCCCGGCTCACCCGATCATCACATATTATGGCTTTGATCTCCGAACCGAAAAGCAAGCAGCGGGGCAATTGACAGTAAAACAAGGGTTTTACCCCGAGTCGGTCGCGCACCAGCCATAAATGTTTCTTATGCTCATCCCATAGGCCAAAAGCAAACATCCCGTTAAACCGTCCAAGGCAAGCGGTTCCCCATTCTTCATAAGCGTGAATCACTACTTCGGTATCTGAATCGGAAGAAAAAACATGTCCCTTCTTTACCAGTTCATGGCGGATTTCTTTAAAGTTGTAAATCTCTCCATTGTACGTTATCCAAATCGATCCATCTTCATTCGCCATAGGCTGTTTTGCAGCAAGGGAAAGGTCGATGACTGCCAGCCTGCGGTGTCCCAGAGCGATAGGTCCCGAGAGATATACACCCTCACCGTCTGGACCCCTATGGGCAAGAGAGTCGACCATACGTCTTATCAGGTTTATATCGACCGGTATTCCATCCAGATGGAAGACGCCAGCGATGCCGCACATTACTCGTAACGCTCCAATCTCAATTGCGAGATTTGGTCACAAATAAGGCCCAATGCAAAGAACAAAGTGGAGGTAACAATTGCCAGCATAGATCCTACACTGATGCCACGTCCCATGAGTGCATAAGGAATCCCCCAAAAAATGCCAATTGCGCCAATGATCAAGCTGGCAGGGATAAAAACCTTTAACGGGTTGAAAAGGCATGCCACTCGTAAGATAAGTATCAAAGTGTCGAGCCCTGTCTTCAACGTGACGGTACTTCGTCCAACTCTCTTTTCGATCTGAATTGGAACGTAACAAACATTGTATCCTCGATCGAGCAAAGCCATTGAGATCGTGGTAGTGAATGAAAAACCTGAAGGGCATAAATGCAAATATTTTTTTACGACATCGTTACGGATTAGCCGTAAGCCGGAATTCAGATCAGGTATTTTATACCCGGTCAGGTAATTAGCCAGACGTTCCAGCAACCATTTTCCTGGCATTCGCCAGGTGGGGCTTTTGGTACGATCGATCCTCTGGCCTACAATCATGTCATTCGAGTCCGCCACATTACACAAACTCAGGATTTGGTCCGCTCGATGCTGCCCGTCTGCGTCCATCGTTAAAACCCATTCCGTCTTCACGGCGCGAATACCTGTTTTTAAAGCTGCACCATAACCGACATTTTGATGATGGCGGATCACGGTTGCTCCAGCCGCCTCAGCAATTCGGCCCGTCTCATCCGTGGAGCCGTCATCTACTACAATGATCTCCTGAACATACTCAGGACAGATGGGATTGAGCCCCTCAAGAACCGATAGGATGGCTTGCTCTTCGTTAAAGGCAGGAATCACGACTGTTAGCTTCATAGTTCTAACCTTGAGCCTTAATATAATTTCTAAATATCCCCTCCACTAACCCAACCAATTGTTGTATGCCATAAGAGAGCGGCTGGACATTTATAAATTCATTCATTGTATGAACCCCGCTACCCGTCGTCAATCCCACACAAATGGCCGCATACCCCCGGCTGAGAGGGACGTTTGCATCGGTAGAGCCAATGCTTAACATAGGTGTGATGCCCAACGATTGCAAACAGTCCACTGCCAGGCGTACCAGAGGATGGTCGGTGGGGATTTCACCCACCGGGCGCTGCCCGATATTCTCGACAATGACGTGCACGCCTTGACGGTTTGTCTCCCGAACCAACCTCTCCATCTGGGCAACCAGGTCAGCCAGCGGTCCTGCGTCTTCCGAGCGCAGGTCTAACTCCAGGTGGGCCTGGGCAGCAATGCTGTTCACGGTTGTCCCGCCACTAATTACACCCACGTTCAGGGTGGTGCGGGGCTGACTAGGCAGGTCGAGAGAGGTCAGGCGAGAGGCCAAATGAGCCACTTCGTGCACTGCGGAAGGCCGACCATGGTCCACCCACGAGTGGCCTCCTTCGGTTCGGGCAGTGATGCGAAAGCGCTGGACGTTTAATGCTCGGTGATAGATCTGTCCGAGCGACATGCCTTCGACAACCAGGTAGGCCAGTGGTTGATCTTCAAAGCGATCCACCACGGCGCGCATGCCGCGCAGGTCACCCAGGCCTTCTTCACCCACGGTCGCCACCAGCCACAGGTCCCCCGGCAGCACGACCTGACGCAGGCGCAAAGTCCACAGCAGGCCAAGTAAGCCAGCCAACCCGGCGGTGTTATCCCCGATCCCCGGGCCGGTAATCTTTTCGTCGGTCACCCGCACGGTTAAATCAGCGTTTTCCGGGAAGACAGTGTCCAGGTGAGCGGCTACTACCAGGGGAGGGCGGGAGCCAAGCCCGGGCAGGCGTGCATAGACGTTGCCAATGGCGCTGAGAGAGACGTCCTGCAAGCCCTCGGACCGGAATAGCTCGAACATGAAAGTCGCTCGTTGCGCCTCGCCGAAGGTAGGGGCCGGTATGCGTTGGATGGCCAGGAGCAGGTCAATTATCTTGGAAAGCATCTCGTCTGGCATCTTACACCTTACGCACCAACTGGCGCACAGCCTCGAGGCGAGCCTGGGGCAGGCCGGGCAGGGCATCCAGGGCATAGAAGGGGCCGCTGCCTTCAATCACCAGGGAGGCCGAGATGTTGCCATACAGCACAGCTTCGAGGGGATCGTAAGACCGGCGATAGCCGGCCAGGAATCCGCCACAGAAGGCATCGCCCGCGCCGGTGGGATCGGACAGCCGGGCCGGGTAAGCTGCGATCTCCCAGCGGGAACGGGCAGCCGCATCGTACAGCATCTGGCCTCGCTCACCGCGCTTGACAACGATGATCTCACAACCATAGGCAGCCAGAGCATCTACCATCTCCCACAAATCATCGCTGCGGCCTTGGAACAACGCCCGCAGGTCGTCTTCCGAGGGCAGGAACGCTGTCAGACCTGTGACCAATGCCGGCACGTCTTCCCAGTGAGCAGGATTCATGTAGCCTGAGGGCGGATCGAGGGTGACGGTGGTAAATTCTGCCTGGCGGAATACTGCTGGCAGCAGGCTGTGAGTCAGGTAATCGATCGGGCAGAGATGGGCGGCGGTAGCATCCAGGAAGTCTGCAGGGATATCGCCCTGCCTCAGAGAAGTCAGCGACAACCTCGTGCGGCTATCGACCGGCGTGGTGGACTCGCGATAGCCCAACAGCCCACGCGGGAAAGGCAGCCCAACCCGGGCGAAATGGCCCACAGGATCGCTGATCGAACGGCTGCTCCGCCCGATATAGGCATAGAAATTCCGTACATCGACTGCCTGGGGCAGGATGTGGACGCCGCGCGTGTCTAACCCCTTGTGACCGAACTCTTCCAACCAATCCTGGGGGTAGTCTTCGCCAACCCGGGCCACAATACCCACAGGGGGATCTGGTTCCCAGATGACAAACCCCACTGCTGCATACAGCAAGTTGCCTCCGGCCACGTCCAGCAATGGCTGGCCCGAGGGCAGTAGTACATAATCCCTGGTCAACTGGCCTACGAAGATGGTGCGCGGGGAGGCAACCTCCATATGGGAAGATTATAAGCGAAGCTCTCGCTCAAATAGGGTCATTCCTGGCGCGCAGCCAGGGAAAGGAAAACATCCTCTAGGGTCGGCTCTGCACGCTCTAGGCGCACCTTATTAACGCCGATCCCAGCAAGCTCGGCGTGCAGCCGGCGGGCGCTGACACCAGATGGGGTAATCGCCCTCAGATGGTCACCGGCTAATCCAGCGCGCAGCACTCCCGGGCAGCGTTGCAGCGCCTCCAACGCGGCCAGCAAAGATGGCGGAGGGCTCGCTGGTTGTCTTTCCGTCAAGTCCACTGATGCCCGGAAAAGTGGGCGCCGCTCCTGGTCGCCCGCTGCGATGATTACGTCCCATACCCGGCCTGGCAAAGCCTGTTCCTTGAGTGCTGAAGGTGTGTCCAGTGCCAACAGCCGGCCATCGCGCATGATGCCCACCTTATTACAGTATTCGGCCTCATCCATGTAGTGGGTCGTCACCAGCGATGTCACTCCCTGGTCGACCAGATTATAGATCAGGTCCCAGAACGCCCGGCGGGCGGTGGGATCCACGCCGCTGGTGGGTTCGTCCAGGAACAGCAACTTTGGACGATGGACGATGGCTGTGCCTAACGCCAGGCGCTGCCGCCATCCCACCGATAGGTCGCTCACCCGCTCACGCTCCAGGCCGCTCAGCCCCACCAGATCCATGACCTCTGCAAGCCGCTGCTGATCGCTCACACCATAGACCCCGGCGTAGAATGCCAGGTTTTCTCTTACCGTCAGGTCGTGGTACAGGGCAAATTTTTGCGACATGTAACCAACCTGCGTCCGGATGAGATCAGATTGCCGTACGATGTCGTAACCCAACACCTGGGCTTGCCCTGCGCTGGGTAACAGGAGACCCAATAACATGCGAATGGTGGTGGTCTTACCCGATCCATTCGGCCCCAGGTAACCCAGGACATCCCCGGTGAAGACGGAAAAAGAAATATGGTCTACAGCAGTGAAATCGCCGAAGCGGCGAGTCAGGTCCTTTGCCTGGATGACCAAGCCATTCACGCCTTATGCTCCAGAAGTGAGATAAATACATCTTCCAACTGAGGGGGGATAGCGCGCATCCGGGTGATTGTGGCTCCTTGGGCTGATATCTGCCTGGCAAGGCGCGCCTGTACGTTTTTCAATCTGTCCTGGCGGATGCGCAGGTGGATGCGGTCGCCGAACATCTGGGCGTCTTCGACGTCTGGGTCGGTCCTGGCGATGCGGCGCAACAATGGCAAGGGCAGGCCGCGCAATTCCAGGATGCGGCCATTCAAGCGGGCAGCTAATTCGGCCGGAGCGCCTTCCACCAGCAAGCGCCCGTTCTGCATAAATCCCACCCGCGTACAGCGCGAGGCTTCGTCCATATACGGGGTGCTCACCAGGATCGCGGCTGCATCCTCTCCAGGGCCAGGAGCGCCTTCGGAAGAGGCATCAGGCCTTGAAATCAGGCGAATGATGAGCTGCCAGAAGTCCTGGCGAGTCACCGGGTCCACCCCCGTGGTGGGCTCATCCAGGAGCAGCACACGAGGGCGGTGGACCAGGGCAGCAGCCAGGCCCAGCTTCTGTTTCATGCCCCCTGAAAGATGCCCCGCCCGGCGATCCGTATAGGCGCCCAGCCCGACAAACGACAGGATCTCCATGCAGCGCGGTTGCCAGTCCTCGGCTTCCAGGCCGCGTGTCTCGGCAAAGAAGCGGATGTTCTCCAGCACCGTCAACTCTTCATACAGCGAGAAGCGCTGTGGCAAATATCCGATCTGGCTGCGAGCCTGCTCGGTCTGCCGGATGAGATCGTATCCAGCGATATCGATGGCAGTTCGAGCCTCACCAGCCGGCGGAGAGGGGCTGAGCGCGCCACACAACAGGCGCAGGGTGGTGGTCTTACCGGCGCCATCGGGGCCTACCAGGCCATAGATCTCCCCTGGTGCCACGGCCAGGCTCAAATCGTCGACAGCCTTGAGCTCGCCAAACGCTTTATTTATATGCAAAGCCTGGATCAGCTTCATGATGATACAAGATTACCGGCCGGGTTACCCGGAAAACTCCACGTCGGCAGGCATTCCGGGCCGCAGCGCGGATTGCGGGTCATCCACCTCCAGCTCAACGGCGAATACCGTTGTCCGGCGGCCCTCCTCGGTCTGCACGTTGCGGGGTGTGAACTCTGCCTGGTCAGCGATGCGCACCACATGGGCCTCAAAGGCTTTGGCTGGGAAGGAATCTACCTTGACGCTGGCAGGCATGCCCAAGCGTATGCGCCCATAACGGTCTTCAGGGATATAGACCGTAATCGTCAGGTGGTCCAACTGACCCAGTACGATGGCGCTGGCTCCAGGCTGGATCACCTCCCCAGGTTCGATGTTCCGGGCCAGCACCACACCAGCAACCGGTGCGTAAGCGGTTAATTTATTTAGCTGTACCTCAATCAAGTCCAGCTCAGACTGCGCCTGCAACAACATTGCCAGCGACTGGTCGAGTCTGGCTTGAGCTTGAGCCAGGCTGGCGTTGGCCTGTTCAACGCTCGCGCGCGCCGGCCCTACGGAGGCCTGTAGCGCGGCGATGCGTTTCTCGAGCCTGGCTACTTCGTCGGGGTCCGGGCCATTTTCAACCGCCTTGAGATCGGCCTGGGCCTTTTGCAGCCGGGCGCTGCTCTGTTCGACGGCTGCCTCCAATTCCAGCCTCCGGACGGCGGCGTCGTAGTCAGCCTGGGCTTCATCTAAAGCTTCTTTCAAATCCTGGCGCGTGGCATTGGTGCTGGCGGTGTATTTGTAAGGCTCAAACCTGGCACGCGCCCTGTCCAGGGCAGTTCCCATCACCTCGATCGCTTCCAGCGCGGTCATTTTCGATTGATTGCTGGGCACGGTAAAATTGTCCAATTGATAGTTAGCGTCTCGCAGGGTATTGACAGCCGCAGCGACCGCGGCCAGGGCTTCTGCCCGGGCAAGGTCGGCATTCTTGTACAACTCGTCAAGCGCCTGTTGAGCCGCCTCCAGCTCTGCCTGGGCGCTGGCATCGGCAGCATCCAGACTGGCCCGGGCGATGTCCAAATTGGCCTGGGCCAGCTCCAGCCCAGCCTGGGCACTGGCGTTGCCGGCGCGCGCGTTTTCCAATGCGGCCAGGGCCTGCCGACGCTGGACTTGTAACAGCTCATCGTCTAGGCGGAATAGCGGGTCGCCGGCCTTCACGGTTTCGCCCTCCTGCACCAGTACTTCCGCCAATTGGCCACCAAGCTCAGAGGACACGATCACCTCCACCGCCTCAACCGTCCCCGAGGCGCGCAACGGGCCATTCTCATTCCCGCCGGTTTGTTGGACCAGATACAAGGCGCCTGCAACGCTGGCTACCACGACCAGCAAGATTGGGATGGCTATAAAACGTCTCGAAGCGTGCATCAGGAACCTCCGCAGGTAACAGATCGCTCATTTGCACCATCAACTAAGCCAGGGCCGCCGCCCCCTTAATCCAATCGCTTGCGGAAACGCAGCGCCGCCAGCACCATGATGCCCACACCGAACAAAGTCAATGCGATGATCTCGTCCTGGAGTGCCGCCACGCCCACCCCTTTGAGGAGCAGGGATCGGATGATGGCCAGGTAATATCGCAGTGGGAAGATATACGAAACCCATTGCAGGACTTTGGGCATGGCTTCCAGGGGGAAGAAGAAGCCCGAGAGAAAAAGGCCCGGCAGCAGTGTCATCCATACCGTGAGCATTGCTTCCTGCTGAGTGTTGGCGATGGTCGAAGCCAGCAGGCCAATGCCCAGGCTGGAGAGCAGGAAGATGGCCGAAAGGGCTAATACCAGGCTCAGGTCACTGCGGATGGGCACTTTGAACCACCAAGCGCCGATCGCCAGTACCTCCAGGGTGTTCAGGAATGCCAGGAGGACATAGGGAAGGATCTTACCGACTACCAATTCCCAGGGGCGGATCGGGGTGACTATCAACTGCTCTATGGTGCCGCGCTCCCGTTCGCGCACGATGGCGGTGGCGGTCAGCATGGAGGTCAATGCATACAGGATCATTCCGATCACGCCCGGGATCATGAAGTGCGCGCTGACCAGGTCAGGGTTGTACCAGACCTGGGTGCGGATATCGACGAGCGACTGGCTGGCGCCAGGCTGCCCGACGTGGGCCAGGCGCTCCGTCAGGGCGCGCGTGGCATGTTGCTGGCCAATCAATTGAGCCGCCGAGAGAGAGGTGGAGGCCACGGTCGGATCGCTCCCATCCAGAACAAAGGCTACCTGGGCGGAATTATCCCGTTCCAACCGGCGGGTGTAATCGGGAGGGATGATAATGCCGGCCCGTGCTGCACCACGATCAATCAGCCGGCGCAGCTCCTCTTCCGAATCGACATAGTAAGCCAGGTCGAAGTAATCGGCAGCCCGGTAGGAGTCCAGCAGCTTCCGAGCAGCCGGGCCCTTGTCCTGGTCGAATACTGCCAGCGGAACATTGCGCACGTCGTTGGTGGCTGCATAGCCCAAGAGAAAGAGCTGCATCACCGGGATGACCAGCACAATAATCAACGTGCGCGGATCGCGCCTGATCTGGATAAACTCTTTGCGGATCAAGGAGATCAGCCGGGTATTTTTCATGTCCACACCAGGAACGGTCTTTCAGGAATTGTGCTTATTGGGACGCTCGTTCGTGCTGAACGACGCCGTGCAAGAAGATGTCCACAAAATATTCCAGGGCGTCCCCTTGATTGGTTGAACGCAACTGTTCACCCAGGAGCGTTTCTGTGATGTAATAAGAAAAAAACAGGCCGATGAAAGCTCGCAGGAGGATCGGGAGCGGTACAGGGCGCAGGTTGCCTCTTTTTTTCAGGAAATTTTGCAGTAGTTCGGAGAACTGAGGAAGCACCTTTTCTACCATGGGGGGAATGTGAACGCTATTAAACTCCACGATCTCGATGAGCATCAGATTGAGGAAATCGGGACGCTGGTCCAACGAAGCGACCATGCCGTGTGCGGCGCTGGTGATAAATTCCTCGATGGTATCTCCCTGGGCAGCCTCCACCGCAGGCAGGATTTCGTGGTAAGGGTGATACGCCTCCAACACGGCTGCGAAGATGTCTTCTTTGCAGGAGAAATGGTTATAGATGCCCCCCAGGGCGATGCCGGCTTGCTGCGCTATCCGTCGCACGGAGGTGCCATGATAACCGCGTTCTAGGAACAGGCGGTAAGCCGTTCGAGTGATCTCTTCCTGGGTGCGTTCTCCACGAGATACACGTACTGGCATCATGTTAAATTAACCTTAATATGAACGAACGTTCGTTCTTATGATAGCACTATACGGGAAACGAGTCAAGACCATCTGGCTTTTGAGAGCGCTCAATGGTCGTTAAACCCTACAACGTTGCGGTGTGAAACAAAAGCCCAGCGACCTCCCCAGCGCTGGGCTCCCGGGTTGCACCGATGTTTGCCGTCTAACCCCCAGCAACCGCCTCCAGGGCGTACAAGGCGTCGGTCTTCGCCGCCATGATGAAATCGTTGTGGTGCAGACCACGGATCTTGTGCGTCCACCAGGTAACCGTCACCGTGCCCCACTCGGTCAACAAGGTCGGATGATGGTCTTCTGCATCTGCCAGCAGGCCCACCTGGTAGGTAAAAGCCAGCGCCTGAGAGAAATTCTTGAATTTATACTCACGTTGTAAGCGTTTAATCCCGTCTGGTCGAATGATACCCCACTCTGGCACCTGTGGTTTATAACGATCGATCTCTTCATCCGTGAGAGTCGGTTCGCCCCCCCGACAGGGAACACACTTGAGGTCCTTGAGATTTTCCATACCAACCTCTCTACCTGATAAACAATAAAGGTGCCTAGGAGCCCTCCCCGATCTGGGCTACCTGGCGCAACAGCCCTAAGACCAACAGGCCCAGCTTAATCCCATCTCCTGCCGAAACCTTCACCTGCCCCTCATCCCGTGCAGCGTTTTGTACTAACAGGTATGCCGCGCCCGCACCAATCAGGGCACCCACCAGCGTACCGATAAGCAACGTCCTGGTCTTCCAGCCGCTCTCAACCTGCGCGCTCTCTTTGCTTTTGTCCATCTTGCTCCTTTCGGGTGCGACTGGCTCGGCCATGCTTATCTCTTCCTGCGCAGCACCTGCCACCCCGCCTTCCATCCTTGGGTACGCAGGATTGGTTCGACCGAGGCATCAGCCACTTTGCGTATGTGGGAATTTATGCGAGAGATGAGATCTTGCGCCTGCAGGGCTGCAGGTGGAACCCGGATCAACAACCAGGTGACGACATAGACCAGACCGGCCAGCAGGAAGAAGAACAGCAGGAGGACGACCAGAACCGGCAGGATCAGCCATACCACGGAAATGCCTGCCCAGCGTCCGATGTCGCCAGTCCGCTGTATCCCGCTCATGACCACCCACACCGCAGCAGCCAGGACCAAGATCACTCCCAGGGAAAGAGGCAGGGTGACCTGCCAAAACACCTCCCGACGATGGGCCTGGTGGGTGGCAGGGTTCCTGCGTCCCGATAGCGGTGGTCCGAGCTTCTCCATCCGGCCTGTATTTTAGCACAGTTCTCCACCCAAAGGGATTCCACCATTGACCAGGCAAAGTGCCTAGGGCAAAATATCCCTGGTTGAGGGAGAGCCAAGGTTCCGATCGCATAAATCACTCACAACCCACAAGATCGCCGCACTCCAGGCATTTTTCGTCCCTTCCTCTGGTCAACCTCCTGGGTGCTTATAAAGATCGGCCTGCGGGACCTCCCGGCGCTTACCTTCGCTGGCATGCGTTACTGCCTGGCATTCTTGTGCCAGTTGCTGCTGGCGCTAAGGCCAACCTTAAGGGTTGCCCTGGCAGGTCTTCGCTGGCAAGATTGGGCCCGCCTGATTATGCCGGGCCTTTTGTTCTATGCCGTGACTCAGGGGCTGTATTTCTGGGGTTGGCCTACCTGCCTGCGATTGCCGTCAGCCTGCTATTGAACTCACCTCGATCCCGGTGGCCTTCATGGGGTTGGTCTTTCTGGCAGAACGCCCCACCTGGCCTCAGTGGTCAGGTGTGATCTCTTATTTTATGGGGATCCTAACATATTTCTATCCGCTTGCCTTCTCCATCCCCCAAATTATCGGCATTCTGGTGGTCGTCATTGGAGTGATCGCCAACGCCAGCTCTGTCGTTCTGGGCAGATCGATCAACCGGGAGAGGAACATCCCCATACCGACCATGACCACGGTCAACATGGACAGCGGGCATTAATCCTGCTTCTGACAGGGGTTCTTTTCCAGCCGATGCCTCACCTAAATCTGGTACATTGGGCAATTATCGCCCGGCAGGCAGTGGTGAACACGGCGTTCGCCTTCACCCTTTGAAATCACATCCTGCAAATCCTGACAGCCCTAGAATCCAGCCTGATTAATGGCACCGTGCCGGTGCAGATTGCACTGTTGGCTTGGCTTCTCCAAGGAGAGACGATCACCTGGCAGAAGGCGATCGGGATGTTGCCGGTCGGGTCAGGGGCGGCGCTCGTCCAACTGCGCACAGCCGATCCAGCTAGGCTTCAGCCAGAGGGTGTCCCTGTTGATGGCCAGCCGTAGCCGTAACTTATTCCCCGTTTTTGAAAATCTGAGTTGGTTGGGCTTCCTCAGCATTGGCCTCATCGAGCGCTTTCCTCTTCAGCCTGATGCGCCGCGGCCAATCCAGGGCTTTCTTCGCCGGGATGGAGAGAAACAGGATGACCGCATAACCAACGAGCGCTTTCTCTTCGTCGAAATACCAGCCGAGATACGCCAGCAGCCCCAGCCCGATGCCGGCGCTCAAGTCGAAATTGCGGGTGACGATGTAGGCCGTGCCGAAGCCTGCCAGCCCATAGGCCGTCTCAACCGGCATGAAGATGAACAGCATTCCCAGGATGGCGGCCATCCCCTGACCGCCGCGAAAGCCGGCAAAGATGGGGAAATCGTGTCCCAACACCGCGCACAGACCCGCGGCGAGCTGCCACTCGACCGGCATCCTGGTTGCCTGCGCCAGTGTGACCGCCAGCGCGCCTTTGCTGAAATCGGCCGAGGCTACCACAATTCCCGGGCCCCAACCCAGGGTGCGAGTGACATTGCGAGCGCCCATGTTGCCATCGCCAATTTCCCGAATATCCACCCCGGCGACAGCCCGCGAGACAATCAGCGCGGTGGGCAGCGAGCCAAGCAGGTAGGCAGCCACCAACACAACCAGGTTGCCGATCATCGCCGTTCTCTATGCTTTCATTCTATCACCAACATTGGAATGTTGCTCTGCCTGTTTTAGGGTATAGCGGGCAATGAAATCCCGAGTGGGCATCCAAATTTCATATCGGCGCAGGCTGTTGAATCTCCTGCTGTGCAGGCTGGCCGGATTGAAGGTCCACATCAGCCCCCAGGTATAAAGATTTTCCCAGAACACGCCAAATCGTCCCCAAGGGTGGCAGTGTGGACATACCACGAAGCCGAGCTGCCGCAGCAGGCGCGCGCCAGCGGAATCTTCGCCTGGTGAAGGCAAAATTGTGACCCCATACAGCACAGGAATCTGTCTCAGGCGAGTGTCACCCTGAATGTGGTAGGCCAAATCCTCAAGGGATCCGACAAGCAGGCGCCACACGCGGGCAGCCCAGGCCAGGTCGGGGCCAGCCACTGGCATCGCCGGGACGTGTTCATTCCACAAATGGAGCACGAGCACGGTCTCGCCGGCTGCAACCTCCAAGCTGGGGAAGCGCATGGGGTGGGGAGCCTTAGATACCTGCAAGCGGAACAGGCAGCGCGGGTCATCCTGGAAGGTGAATACCCCCTCGATTTTTCTCAGCAGGTTGTCCAGGCTATAGACCAGGAGCCGCATGGCTCAGTGCCCGCCGATCAAGACTATGCCTGCCACCACCAGGCAAGTGCCCAGCCATTGGGCAGTCGAAATCGGCTCAGCGAACAGGATGCGTGAAGCCACAACCTGTACGCCGATCACCGCTAACCCGGCAGTGATTGGGTAAGCCACATGGAGCGGCACATAACGTAGCAGCCCCGTCAATGTCAACACGGTGATCAAGCCGGCCAGATTACCCAGGATCTGCCAACGTAGGAACCCATACCAACTCAGGCTGAGCGCAGAATACTTGAAGCTTGTATTTGCGAGAACGTTAAACAGTAAATTGCTCCCCAATAAGGCTAAAACGATTGTGATGTTCTTCCCGCTGTAAGCCTGAACGCTGGTGTGGAAATTCATGCGAAACATCAGGACGCCTCCGCGAGGTTTGGATTCGAAGGGATTTATTAAACAAACCCCCTCGATTGTAAAGCGTTTCAGGCTAGCCTTTATTGAATGGAGAAATGATTTTATGCGCGAACCGGGGCAGCCATTCCCGCCAGCTCCGTTTGCGGGCCAGCCCACTGCGGGCGATCTCCTGGCGGGTGATCTCGTAGCCAAGGGCAATTAATTCTGTGGTGTGGCGGAAGTCCCACACGGGAATCAGCATAGGGGCTTGAAGCATGATCCTGTGGACGACCACACCTCTCACGGCAGCCAGGTTTAATTCCAGTTCGATCTGGCGTTGCTCCACGGTGCACAGGAATTTATTCAGGAATGTGGGGAAATTGTGGGATTGGCTCTGCACGCTGCGCGGATCGAACAAATCCAGGGCGAAAATCTCGCTGGCGCCGCAAGCCATGGCGGGTTCGATCGGCAGGTTGCTCACTACTCCGCCGTCGATCAAGAGCCGGCCACCCTGCTCCACCAATGGCACCCATGGCGGCAAAGAGGTGGAAGCCAGGAGGCCTTCCAGGAGCGAGTCCTGGGGATCCTGCCCATACAACACCGGGCCGCCCGAGTTCAAGTCGGCAGCCACCAGGATCAGACGAAAATCATTGATCTCGGCAAATCGGTGGTGAGGCTGCAAACCATGGGCAATGAAAAAGTCGCGCATACGATGGGAGGAATAGGAAGAAGGCCGTTTGAACAGGCTGCGCACCGTAAGCCACAGGTAATTGGATGGCAAGAGATCCGCCTGCGCCGCATCATGCCAGGCCGCCACCAGACCATCCAGGCCCAATTGGTCAAAACCATGCAGCGCCAGATACGTGGCGTTGACGGCTCCAATCGAGGTGCCTACCAGCATGTTCGGATGGATGTCGGCTTCCAACAACGCCTGCAGGGCGCCCACCTGCAACGCGCCGCGCGCTCCTCCACCACCCAACACGAAGGCAAGCTGCTTGTCCTTATCCATCAGGTTGTTGCGATCAACGCCACCCAATCTCCCCGCTGGCGGCGATCTACCGTTCTCATATTATGCTTGTGAAGAGCAATTTCCACATCGTCAGCCTGCTCTTGCAAGATACCAGACAGCGCCAGCATTCCTCCCCGGGAGACTAACCCGGCCAGGCCTTCCTCCAGCAGGTCGATGATGACCGGCGCCAGTATGTTGACCAGGACCAGCCCTGCCGCGCGGATCGAATACACCCCAGCCTGGATTTGGGCGAGTGAGCCCAGCCCCAATTCCAGCCGGTCGTCCACGCCATTGGCAGCCGCATTCTCACGTGCAGCCTTTATCGCCTGCGGATCTATGTCGACGCCCAGCACTGGACTGGCTCCAAGCTTGGCGGCCGCGATGGACAGGATGCCCGAACCGCAGCCGAGATCGACCACGGCGGATGGCGTCGAAGAAGCACGGCGCAAGACTTGTTCCTCGATAATCTCCAGGCAGAGTTGCGTGGTCGGATGGGTGCCGGTGCCAAATGCCATGCCGGGCTCCAGCCGGATGGCGATGCGATCTGGATCGGGCGATTCCAGCCAGGCAGGCACCACGATCAACCTTCGACCGATGGGGATAGGCCGGTAATGCTGCTTCCAGCTTTCAGACCAATTGGCATCCGGCAGGATCCTGTATTGTGCGCTTGGTAGGGTGATGATGCGGCCCAGATACCACAGCGCCTCTTCGAGCTTGTGGCGTGTCACCTCAAGATTCTCGTCCACCGGCAGGAAGCCATACACCCGATGAATCCCCAACGGAGACCCTTCTCCCGGAGAATCGGGATTGATGGCGGTCGTTTCTATGACCACTCCACCGTGGGCAAAACGGGAGAGCACCTCGGCTATGGCTTCGGCTAATTCTCCATTGACTGTCAGGGAAACTTCAAGCCAGTTTGTTTCAGCCACCCAGGGTTTCTTTGAGCCGGTCGAAAAAGCTGCGCTCCTGGGGCCGGATTTCGCTGCCCAGGCTTTTTGCCAGTTGCTCGAAGAGCTGGCGTTGCTCCGGGCTCAGACGGGTGGGGATTTCTACGTTCACCAGGACAAGTTGATCGCCGCGCCCGTTGCCGCGCAGGTGGGGCACTCCCTTACCTTTGAGACGCAGTATCTTTCCCGGCTGCGTTCCGGAAGGGATCTTCAAGCGGGCTGGGCCATCCACCGTGGGAATCTCCACTTCGGCACCCAGGGTAGCCTGGGCGATGTTGATGTCCAGGTCAAGCAATATATCATTATCGCGCCGGCGGAAATATTTGTGGGGTTGTACGTTGATGACAATATACAGGTTGCCGTGAGGGCCGCCATTGAGGCCGGGCTGCCCTTCCCCCGACAGGCGAATCTGGGTGCCGGTGTCCACTCCAGCGGGGATGTTGACGATCTTCTTGCGGGTTCGGCGCACCAGTCCGCGCCCTCCGCATACACTGCAGGGGGTGGAGATGATCTCGCCCTGACCACCGCATGTAGGGCAGGTGGTCACCTGTACCATCGAACCCAGCAGGGTCTGGCGCACCTGACGCACCTCGCCGCTGCCGTTGCACGTGGTACAGCGCGTGGGCGAGGTGCCCGGTTCGGCGCCTGATCCATTGCAGTTACTGCACAGCTCTTCCCGAGCGACCTCGATCTCCTTCTCGACCCCGAAGACCGCCTGCTCGAAGGTCAGGTCGAGGCGGTACTGCAGGTCTGCGCCGCGGCGTGGGGCGTTGCGTACCCGTCGCGAGCCCTTGCCAAAACCTCCAAAACCGAACAGGTCGCCGAAGATATCGGCGAAATCGGGAAAATCCACGCTGGTGAAGTCGGGCACACCACCCATCCCTCTGACACCGGCGTGGCCGAAACGGTCGTAGGCAGCGCGTTTCTCGGCATCCGAAAGAACAGCGTAGGCTTCGTTAACCTCTTTAAACTGCTCTTCGGCATCCGGCGACTTATTGACATCCGGGTGGTACTGTCGGGCCAGGCGCCGGAACGCACCCTTGAGATCTTCACTGGACGCGTTGCGCGGCACGCCCAGGACTTCGTAATAATCACGTTGGCTCATTAACGGTCAATGGATCAGGATCTGCCTCAAACGTTGCGAAACTCTCCGTCCACCACGTCCTCGCCCGTCGGTCCACCTTCCGAAGGGCCTGAGGCGGGGCCGGCCCCACCCGGACCAGCATCGCCCGAACCAGCCCCGGAGGCACCTGCCTGGTAAGCCGCCGTGCCGATCTGCTGGACTACCTGGTTCAATGCCTCCAATTCGCGGCGGATGGTCTGAACATCTTCGCCGGCCATCACCTGGCGAACTTTGGCGACCTGGTCTTCAACCCGGCTTTTCAGGTCTGCCGGCACCTTATCGCCCAGGTCGCGCAGGGCTTTCTCGGCCGTGTAGACGGCGTTATCGGCCAGGTTACGGGATTCGATCAGCTCCTTGCGGCGCCTGTCCTGTTCGGAGAACTGCTCAGCCTCCTTGCGCATGCGCTCCACTTCGGCCTCGCTCAACCCGGAAGAGGCGGTGATGGTGATGTGCTGGCTGCGCCCGGTCGCTTTATCCTGGGCAGTGACGTTGAGAATCCCGTTGGCGTCGATGTCGAAGGTAACTTCGATCTGCGGGATGCCGCGCGGGGCCGGTGGGATGCCGTCCAAGATGAACTTGCCCAGCGATTTGTTATCGGCTGCCATGGGGCGCTCCCCCTGCAGCACATGGATTTCCACCTGGGATTGGTTATCGCTGGCGGTGGAAAAGACCTGGCTTTTGCGGGTGGGGATGGTGGTATTGCGCTCGATCATTGGGCTGGCGACGCCCCCCAGGGTCTCCACCGACAGCGTCAGGGGGGTGACGTCCAACAGGAGGATATCCTTCACGTCGCCGCCCAACACACCAGCCTGGATGGTAGCACCGACAGCCACCACCTCGTCTGGATTGACCCCTTTGTGGGGGTCTTTGCCAAACAGCTTGCGGACGGCCTCCTGGACGGCAGGCATGCGGGTCATTCCACCTACCAGCACGATCTCGTCGATCTGATTCGGCTCCAGGCTGGCATCCTTCAAAGCCTGGCGAACGGGGCCCAGGCTCCGTTCGATCAAGTCGGCGGTCAATTGCTCGAGCTTGGAGCGAGTCAGGGGCATCACCAGGTGTTTGGGCCCGCTGGCATCGGCGGTAATATAGGGCAGGTTGATCTCCGTCTGCATGAGACTGGATAGCTCGATCTTGGCCTTCTCCGAAGCTTCCTTCAAGCGCTGCAGCGACTGGCGATCCTTGCGCAAGTCTATCCCTTGCTCACGTTGGAACTCATCGGCGATGTAATCGATAATACGCTGGTCAAAGTCATCCCCGCCCAGGAAGGTGTCACCGTTGGTGGAGCGCACCTGGAAGACGCCTTCGCCAACATCCAGGATAGAGATATCGAAGGTGCCACCGCCCAGGTCGTAGACCGCGATGACTTCGTCTTTCTTTTTGTCCAGGCCATACGCCAGCGAGGAGGCGGTCGGCTCGTTGATGATCCGCATGACCTCCAGGCCAGCGATCCTGCCGGCGTCCTTGGTGGCGTTGCGTTGTGCGTCGTTGAAATAAGCCGGCACCGTAATGACCGCCTGAGTGACCGGGCCGCCGAGATAGGCTTCGGCGTCTGCCTTGAGCTTGGAGAGGATCATCGCCGAAATCTCCGGTGGCGAATACTCCTTGCCATCCAATACCACGCGCACGTCTCCGTTGGGCGCCTGGGTCACCTTGTAGGGGACCCGGCCGATAGCCCGTTGCACCTCCGGGTCATTGAACTTCCGGCCCATGAAGCGCTTGATCGAAAAGATGGTGTTTTCCGGATTTACGACTGCCTGGTTGCGGGCAACGCGGCCGATGAGGCGCTCGTGGTTTTTATTCACCGCAACAACTGAGGGGACCAGCCGCTCACCCTCAGCCGATGGGATCACGGTGGGTTCTCCGGCTTCCATGACCGCTACAACCGAGAAGGTCGTGCCTAAATCGATGCCAATGATCTTTGACATGAGAAATTCCTCCTATTTCGCCACCCGCACCAGGGCTGGCCGCAAGACGCGCTCGCCCAACAGGTAGCCCTGTTTGGTCACCTCGATGATCTGGCCACTTTCCCGGCCTGGCGCCTCTTCGTGCGAGACCGCCTCATGCAGGTTAGGATCGAAGAACTGGCCCTGCGCCTCGATGACTTTCAGCCCTTCGGCTTCCAGGATCGAAACTAGCTTGCGATAGATCAATTCAAGGCCATCCGCCCAGATAGCACCGTCGCCCTCTTTTGGCCGGTTCTTCAACGCCCGCTCCAGGTCATCGACGATTTCCAGGTAGCGCCTGATTACATTGCCGGTTGTGGTCTGGTACATCTGCGCCTGTTCCCGCTCGATGCGTTTCTTGTAATTCGCAAATTCCGCCTGGGCTCGCTGCCAGCCATCCAGGTATTCGGCGGCCCGGGTCTGGCACTCCTGCAGCTCCTTCATCAGGGAATCTACTTCGACGGTGGGTGTAACTTCGCCTGTGTCAGGAGGTGCTTCCTGAACAGCGGCGCGTTCTTTATCGTTTTCAGATTCGACGGTTTGTTTTTCCAGATCTTCTTCCATCGTGTCTCACGGATCTCCTATCGAAAGAGGTTGTAGGCCCGGGGGTAATCCTGATGTCTCACTCGCTGTGTAACTCAACTACCAGGTCACTTAACAGTCCTGCTACGAAGCGCACGGTCGAGATAGTCCGCCCGTAAGCCATGCGTATTGGGCCCAGCACCCCCAGGGTGCCGCTTACCACGCCGGGCGCGCCGTAACGCGCCAGGACCATGGAACACTCGCGCAATTCTTCCCACGTGCCCTCACCACCGATCAGCACTTGCACGCCTCCCATGCCGGAAGTCATCACCGTTCGAGTGAGCAGGTCCTCCAGCAGGGATCGCTCTTCCAGTACACGGAGCGCCTTGCGGGCTACTTCAACTTCCGCAAATTCCGGTTCGGCCAGTACATTGGTCAGCCCATCGCGGTACACTTCGCCGCTCAACACATCGCTGGAATGGGCCAGGTCATCCAGGATCAGCTTGATCACGTCTTGTTCCAGGGCAGCCATCTGGCCGGTATAACCGGCGATGGCCTCACGGCTCATCCCCTGAAACAGCCGGTTGAAGGTATCGGTGAGGGCGCTTAACCGCTCCTGGGGGACGGGTTCTGCCAGGGAGAGCATTTGCTGGTGGACCTCTCCGCCCGAGAGCACTAACACCATTAAAACCTGGCGTCCATGGGTGGCGATTAGCTCCAGGTGTTTAAAGCGGGCTTGCTCGGCATGGGGGGCGGTCACCAACGAAGCCGCCTGCGATTGGTGGGCCAGCACGGAGGCCGCCAACCGCATCCATCGATCTACATCGTGACCGGCCTGGTAAAACTGATGGGCAATGGTGCGCTTTGTCGCAATCGGAAGGTCGGTATGGCCCATCAATTGACGCACGAAGTAGCGATAACCCTCTTCGGTGGGCACGCGGCCGGCGGAGGTGTGCGGCTGGCGCAGCAATCCCATCTCGGTCAGCGCCATCATCTCGTTGCGCACCGTGGCAGCACTGACGTCCATTACGTAACGTTCCACCAGACGGCGTGAACTCACTGGCTGGGCCGTCTCGATGAAATCACGTATCACCAGGGTCAGGATTAATTTCTGTCTTTCAGTGAGGTTGTCCATCTGCACTCTATTCAAATTAGCACTCTCGATCCGAGAGTGCTAAAACTTCCAATATGATGATACCACGCAGGGCATAGAACGTCAAGAAAACACCCATAGCCGATTGGAGATTCTGATAATATATTAATTCGATGATGTCACCTCACACGAGGATAGCCCGTTTTGGAGGGTGGAGGGCGAGCGCACGCCCACCCACCAATGCTGTCTAGCGGACAGGATAACGCCTTAGCTGCCGCAGGGCTGCGCTGAAGTCTTTCGGATAGGGCGCTTCGATCACCATTGGAAACCGCTGCAGAGGATGCTCGAACGTCAGAGACCAGGCATGCAAACCCAGCCGGCCGAGCAGCGGACATTCCTCGGATCTCCCGGCCTGGAAGCCAGGTTTCAACTCTGAGAGATAGAGCCCACGCCCATCGCCATACAATCCGTCTGCGATGATCGGGTGGCCAGCGGCAGCCAGGTGAGCACGAATCTGGTGCCTTCGCCCCGTGTGCGGCGAGGCTTCCACCAGTGTGTAGCGACCAAAGCGCTCCATCACCCGGAAATGAGTGCTGGCAGGTTTGCCGTTCCGGATATCAATCACCGTGCGGTGCAGCCTGTCGCCATCTATACGCAGTGGCAGCCGGATGGTTCGTACTTGCCAGGCGGGGTCCCCCACCACCAGGGCGTGATACAGTTTAACGACCCGGCGCCCTTCGAACTGGCGGTTTAACTCCCGATGGGCGTCAGCGCTACGGGCCAGCAGCAAAACCCCACTGGCATGGCGGTCAAGACGATGAACCACCCATAAGGACCCAAAGCGGGGCTCCAGCAGATTGGCTGCGTGGGGGATTGCCAAGTCATAGCCATCTGGCAGACTGAGCAAGCCGGCGGGTTTATTGATCGCCAGCAGCACTTGATCGCAGAACAAAAGTCCTATAGCCGGATCAGCCCGTTTCGCGATCACGCCTCTCCGCCTCGAGTTTCTCCAGGAACCGGCGATCCTCCACGCTCAAGGATGCCGTGGCGAGCAAATCGGGACGGCGTTGCCAGGTGCGAAGCAGGGCTTGCTGGCGGCGCCAGCGGGCAATGCGGGCATGGTCGCCGGAGAGCAGCACCTCCGGCACTCGCCAGCCGCGGAAATCCGGCGGGCGGGTATAGTGGGGATATTCCAACAGGCCAGTGGCGTGCGAATCCTCCCGGCTGGCAGCCGGGTATCCCAGCACACCGGGAATCAGCCGGCTGATGGCGTCGATCAACACCAAGGCAGCCAGCTCACCCCCGGTCAAGACGTAATCGCCGATGGAAATTTCATCGCTCACCAGGTACTGGCGCACGCGTTCGTCAATCCCCTCATAACGCCCGCAGATCAACGCCAGGTGGGCTGATGAGCTGCCGGCTGGTCCTTCCTCAGCCAAGTCAGCCCCACGCTCCGGCAAGCTTGAAGCCATTTCCAGTGCCGGTGCCGCCAGCTCCATCGCCACCGCCTGTGTGAACAGGCGGCCCTGAGGGGTAAGCAGGATCACCGGGCAATTGGGCGGGGTGCCTAGCACAGCTTCCACCGCAGCGAAGACCGGTTCAGGCTTGAGTACCATCCCACCCCCGCCTCCGTAGGGTGCATCGTCGGTAACATGATGGCGATCGGTCGCCCAGTCGCGGATATTGTGCAGGTGCACCTCAACCCGGCTCTCCTGCAGTGCGCGCTGCAGGATGCTGGCCTGCAAATAGGGTGCGAAGATCTCCGGGAAAAGGGTGAAGACCTCAAAGACCAATGTGGGCGCCATGGCAGCTTCATTCTAGCCGCGAGGCTGGCGCTTGGCAAGGCCAAGCCGGCCAGGATGGAATCTTGACTCGCTTTCGGAAAATGGTATGATGAAACCATGTATTTGCGAGGCAATAAATGGAGCATGACCCGCCGACCGAGAAGACGGGCCAATCCCTGGCGCATCATGCTGCTGCTGATATTAATTGGCATCGCCCTGTACTTTAACCAGGTGGTAGTCCCGGCCACCCCACCCCTGTTCATCCCTACTTCCACCCCTACCCGAGCACCTGAGTCGTTCGTCAGCGAAGCCGAACAGCTCTTCAAGGAAGGCAAGCTCAAACAAGCCATCCAGGCCTACCAGCAGGCGATTGCCGCCGATCCAAACAACCCCTCCAATTACGTCACCCTGGCGCGCATCCAGGTCTTCGCCGGAGAATACCAGGAGGCGATCGTCAGTGCGCAAAACGCCTTGCTCAAGAATCCCAATAACCCTTTGGCCCATGCAGTGCTCGGTTGGGCATTGAGCTTTACCGACGAGTATCTACAAGCCGAGGCTTCGATCAAGAAGGCCCTTGAGTTGGACCCCAACAGTGCCCTGGCCCACGCCTACTATGCGGAGCTCCTGATCAGCTCTGGAAACTTCGAGGACTTCGACCAGGCGGTCGAACATTCTCGTCTGGCTCGTGACCTGGACCCCAACCTGTTAGAAGTACACCGGGCACGCGGGCTGGTATTGTTGAACACCGGCTCAGAGAACATCGACGAGGCGATCAACGAGTTCAAGGCCGCCATTGCCATCAACGACAAAATCGCCGACCTGCACCTGAACCTGGGGTACGCCAACCGGGTGTCGGGAGAGAATGATCTGGCTGTAGAAGAGCTACTCGCCGCCTACGCGCTGAATCCCGACGACTCCACTGCCCTGACAGAGGTCTCTTTTGCCTACGCCAACGAAGGCCAATTTGGCAAGGCTGCACAATACGCCGAGCAGGCTGTCAAGGTCGATCCCAGCAATCCCAAGCTGCACGGAAATCTGGGAGTGATGTATTACCGCAACCAGGAACTGGACAAGGCTATCCCTGAGTTGACCCTGGCGATCCGGGGTGGGACGACCGTCGAGGGCGTTACGGTGGAAGGGCTGCCCTTGAATTACGGCACTGTGGCGCAGTTCTACTGGTTTTACGGCTTTGCATTGGCCAAGAGCAGCCGCTGTGGTGAGGCCATCCCCATCTTCCAGGCGCTCCTGGCAGGCGTGCCCGATGACGACCTGGCTGTGGAAAACGCCAAGGCCGGATTGGAGATCTGCCAGGCCAGTCTGACCACACCCAGCGCGGAGGTTGAAAGCACACCTGAAAGCGAAATCACCCCGACCCCCTGAGTGAGCACCTCCAACTCAATGGAACGCGATCTGGTGGGCAAGCGTCCCACCTTCCGACCGGCGAAATCGCCGTATTACATCTATCGCATCATGCTCTGGTTGAGCCTGATCCTGGCAGGTATCTGGCTGCTCATCAGCTACCAGAGAGGCCAGGTCGAGCCTCTCTTTCAGCCCACGCCTACTTCCACCCGCACCGCCGAATCTTACATCCAGGAAGCCGAAGCCTACTTCCAGGCCGGCAAGCTCGATGATCCCGATCCCCCCCCACCCGCCCCGCCGCGCTACGATGCCATAGACACCTACCAGCGCGCCCTGCGAGTCAACCCGAACAACGCTGCGGCATGGGCCCAGCTTGCCCGCATCCAGACATATTCCTCCAGCCTGTTGAGCAGCGATGCCGAACGCCTGGCCCGCCTGCAGGAAGCCGAAGCCTCGATCAACACCGCCATCCAAATCGATCCTGAAGATAGCACCAGCCAGGCCATCCGGGCTCTGGTGTTGGACTGGCTGGCATCCAGCTCATTAATCGACCAAGAACGCCGCCAGGACCTGCTCGGCGAGGCCCAGGCCAATGCCCTGCAGGCTTTCCAACTAGATCATAACAACGCCCTGGCCCTGGCTTTCTACGCCGAGGTATTGCTGGACCAGCAGAACTGGTCGCAGGCCGAGCAATATGCCGCCCAGGCGGTTTCTCTGTCTCCAGCCTCCATGGACGCCCACCGCGTATATGGCACAGTGCTGGAATCCCTGGGCCAATATAACAGCGCCATTAAAGAATATTTGAAGGCAGCCGAGATCAACCCCAACCTGACGTTTCTATACGTTTATATTGGCCGCAACTACCTCCGGCTGGAGCTTTATGAGCGCGCCCTGGAGTATTTCGCCCGGGCGGCGAACATAAACCAGCAACTCGGCGTCGAGAACCCCATCCCCTACCTGGAGATCGCCAGGACCTACACCCAACAAGGCGAGTTCTTCATCGCAGCCCGAAACGCCGAGAAAGCCCTGAGTTTCGACCCAACCAATGCCAATACCTACGGGCAGCTTGGCATCATCTACATCAGGGCCCGCAATTACGAGGGGGCAATGCCGGTGTTGAAGTGCGCCGTGCGAGGCTGCACCGCGGAAGAGAACGAGGTTGCCAAAAGATTGGTTGAAGAGGGGTTGCTGCAAAACAGCGTGGCGGTGCAGGGTTTGAAACTTACCAACCTGTCGGTTGCCTATTATTATGTGGAGTACGGCACCGTGCTGGCCTTTTTGAGCCGCGCCAACCAAAACTACTGCCCCGATGCCAGGGCGGTGCTGCGCGAAGTGCGCGATCTGTATGCCGACGACCCGATCCTGATGAGCATCGTTACCGATAGCGAAGGGATCTGCAATCGGCTGGGAAGCCAGCCAGGAGGGGGAGAGGCACCGGCTGAGTCACCCCCGACCAGCGAAACACCCGGCACTCCAATCGCGCCCGAAACGATCGAGACCACCCCGACGCCCGGTAGTTAATGCTCATCCAAGTTGCATTATACAGGAACTTAAATATTGTAATCGGCTTTTCGGGGTGTGAGCAGCAGCCTTCGCTCACACCCCGAGAAGCCGAATGACTAAGTTGCTTCAAGCGTTTGTCAGAATTTCGTTAAAATTATTTTCTCTCCCTTGACTTAGACAGGAAAAAACGGTATCATTCCAGCCCGAGTTAGCACTCACTCTCTTAGAGTGCTAACTCTTGCCGATATGCAATGTTGAATCCCCAATATGTAAGGAGGCTTGTATGTCCATATCACTTAAACCCCTTGGAAACCGCGTGGTAGTCGAGCCACTGGAGCAAGAAGAGGTCACTGCCGGCGGTATCGTGCTTCCGGAAACCGCTAAAGAGAAGCCACAGAAGGGTCTTGTTCTGTCGGTTGGGCCCGGCGAGCGTGATGATCAGGGGAAGCGCATCCCGCTAGACGTAAATCCAGGCGACACCGTCTTATTTGCCAAATATTCCGGCACAGAAATCAAATTAGATGGCAAGAAACTGCTCATCCTGCGGGAGAGCGATCTCTTGGCTATCGTCCAGTCCTAATAACCCCATCAACAGAGATAAAAGGAGTTGAGCATCTATGGCAGCGAAACAATTGGTATTTTCGGAAGAAGCGCGCCGTCGCTTGCAGCATGGTATGGATGTCCTGGCGAACGCCGTGGTCACTACCTTAGGTCCCAAAGGTAGAAACGTCGCCCTGGACCGCAAGTTCGGTTCCCCCACCATTACCCACGACGGCGTCACTGTAGCGAAAGAGATCGAGCTGGAAGACCCATTCGAGAATATGGGCGCCCAGTTGCTCGAGGAAGCCGCCACCAAAACCAACGACATCGCCGGAGATGGCACAACCACCTCCACCCTGCTGGCATTCTCCATCGTCAGCGAAGGCATGAAGAACCTGGCAGCCGGCGCCAATCCTATGCTGCTCAAGCGGGGTATCGAAGCCGCCACCAAGGTCGTCGCCGAACAAATCAACAAACAAGCAATCGATCTTACTACCAAGGAAGAAATTGCCAACGTCGCCTCCATCTCTGCCCAGGACCGCGCCATCGGCGAGTTGATCGCCGAAGTGATGGATAAAGTCGGGAAAGACGGCGTCATTACCGTGGAAGAGTCCAAGGGGCTGGAATTCGAGACAGAATACGTCGAAGGGATGCAGTTCGACCGGGGATATATCTCGTCTTACTTCATCACCGACCCCGAGCACATGGAAGCTTCCATCGCAGACCCCTATATCCTGATCCACGACAAGAAGATTTCGGCTGCGGCCGATATCGTGCCTGTACTGGAAAAACTGGTCCAGGTCGGCAAACGCGACCTGGTGGTGATCGCTGAAGATGTGGACGGCGAAGCCCTGGCAACCCTGGTGCTCAACAAGCTCCGCGGCATGCTGAACGTTGTTGCGGTCAAGGCGCCCGGGTTCGGCGACCGCCGCAAGGCCATGCTGCAGGACATCGCCATCTTGACGGGTGCCAACCTGATTTCGGAGGAGACCGGTCGTAAGCTGGAGAGCACAACCATCTCCGACCTGGGCCGGGCCGAGAAGGTTGTGGTCACCAAAGACGACACCACCGTCATCGGGGGCAAGGGCGATGCAGCCCAAATCAAGGGCCGCATTGAACAAATCCGCGTCGAGATGGAGAAGAGCACCAGCGATTACGATCGCGAGAAACTCAACGAGCGGCTGGCCAAGCTCTCGGGAGGCGTGGCGATCATCCGCGTGGGTGCAGCCACCGAGACAGAGCTGAAAGAGAAGAAGCACCGTGTGGAAGACGCCCTCTCCGCCACGCGCGCCGCGGTCGAGGAAGGCATCGTGCCCGGGGGCGGCGTTGCCCTGGTGAACGCCATGGCCTCCCTGAGTGAGCTCAAAATGGAAGACGAAGATGCCCAAATCGGCGTGAACATCGTCCGCAAGGCGCTGGAGATGCCCTTAAAGAAGATCGCCGCCAATGCCGGCCAGGATGGATCCGTGATCATCGAGGCTGTCCGCCGCCATCAGAAGGATGAGGGCAACCTGAACATTGGCTACAACGTGCTCACCGAGCAGTATGTCGACATGGTCAAGGATGGCGTAATCGATCCTGCCAAGGTGACCCGCGGCGCGCTGGAGAATGCCACTTCCATCGCCGCGATGATCCTGACCACCGAAGCACTGGTCACCGATATTCCCGAGAAAGAAAAACCGGCGCCACCGCCGATGCCGGAATACTAAACCGGTTGACACACAGGGGTAGAGCAAGCACAGCCTGCATGCCTGCCCCTGTAATTTCATAAGGACTTACGCAGTTGGTCAAGGAATTTCCGAAAATATGGGGGCTGGGAGGGCGCTCGCCCTCCCAGCCCCCATATTTTCGGTTGTTTTTCCATCCAACCGCGTAAATCCGTTTTCTTTACAATTCTTTGACAGCGACATCCATCCATGCTACAATACGCAGCGTCTGCGGCACACTTCGTGCAGCACGCACCCGCAAGGAGGAGGGACCGGCCGGCACACTGGCCCATAGCGGTCTCCTGGACTCTGAATTGGAAGTAAAGGTTGGTTGCGGTGAAGTATGGTATCGGCAATGTGGCTCTGTGCCGAAACACGTTCTGGAACCCCACCTGACTGAACAAAATCCAAGAAGCTTAAAGTATCTCCGGCAGGGAAATTCTTGCCGGGGCATTGATAAAGGTATTATTATAAAATGAAGTCAAGAAACTATTCAAAACTGCGCCTCATCCCCCTGGGAGGACTGGGGGAGGTGGGCAAAAACATGATCGCCTATGAATACGGCGATCACTTGTTGGTCGTGGATGCCGGGTTGATGTTCCCGGAGAACGACATGCTGGGAATCGATTACATCATCCCGGATTTCCAGTTCCTGATCGAAAACCGCCAGCGGGTGAGGGGCATCGTCGTGACCCACGGGCACGAAGATCACACCGGTGCCATTCACCATGTATTAGAGCAGGTCAATGCGCCGATCTATGCCACCCCACTGACCAGGGGCTTGCTGGAGGTCAAACTGGCCCGTGGAGGGTTGCAGAACAAGGTCCAACTGAACACCGTGCAGGCCGGGCAGATGGTGGATATCGGCCCTTTCCGGGTTGAATTTTTCCATGTCTGCCACTCAATCCCTGACGGAGTTGGCCTGGGCATTACCACGCCGGTTGGGCTGGTAGTCCACACCGGCGATTACAAGTTCGACCATACCCCGGTGGACAACTGGCCCACCGATTACGCCAAGCTGGCTGAATTTGCCGGGCGCGGCGTGCTGGCGCTGCTGGCCGATTCGACCAATGCCGACAAGCCAGGCTGGACACCTTCGGAACGTGTGATCGACCCGGCGTTTGACCAGGTTTTCCGCGAGGCCGGGGGGCGCATCATCGTCGCCAGCTTTGCCTCGCTGATCTCCCGCATCCAGCAAGCAGCCAACGCCTCCTTGCGCCATGGGCGCAAGCTGGCCTTCGTGGGCACCAGCATGGTGGAAAACGCCCGCATGGCCCGCAAGCTGGGCTACCTGAACCTGCCCGACGATCTGGTGATAAGCGTGGAGCAGGCCCTGAAGATGAAACCGGATTCCGTGGCACTGATGTGCACCGGCACCCAAGGAGAGCCGACCTCGATCATGGGCCGCCTGTCTACCGGCACCAACCGCCAGTTTGACATCCTCCCGGGCGATACCGTGGTGCTCTCCTCTCACCCCATCCCCGGAAACGAAGAGAGCGTGTACCGCACCATAAACCGCCTCTTCCGGCGCGGGGCCAACGTGATCTACGAGGCGATTGCGCCGGTCCACGTATCGGGCCACGCCAGCCAGGAAGAGATGAAGCTGCTGCTTCATCTGGTCAAGCCGGCCTTCTTTATCCCCATCCACGGCGAGTTGCGCCATTTGCACGCCCACGCCGCCCTGGCGCAGCAAGTGGGCATCCCCAAGGATCGCATCGCTGTGGTAGAGAACGGGCAGGTGGTCGAGCTGAGCGAGCAGGAGATGCGCATCACCAAGCGCATCCCCGGCGGCTACGTCTTCGTGGATGGGGCACGCGTGGGCGAGATCGGGCCGAGCGTGATGCGCGAAAGGGAGATCCTCGCCCGAGACGGCTTTATCCTGGTCAACCTGACCCTGGACCGCAACACCTGCCGGCTGCTGGAGGATCCAGAGATCATCACACGCGGCTTCGTCCACGCCAAGGAGGCCGACGACCTGCTGGCAGAGACCCGCAAGATCGTCGCCGAGACCGTGGATTGCTCCACAAATGGGAAAATGAAAACCGACCTGGAGGAGATTTTAAAGTCGTTTCTCTACAGCAAGACCAAACGCCGGCCGATGGTGTTCGTTACCTTGAGCCAGTCTTGAAGTCGGATTAGTAGAACGAATCCCAGGTATCCTCCCTCCAGCCTGACTGGCCGCGCAGCGGCACGAAGGCTACCGGCACCAGGCTGTCGTGCTCGTAGCCGCTGGGCAGCCTCCGCCAGCGTTCCAGGAACTGCGCACCCGGCCCGCCTACCGGAATCACCAGGCGACCCCCGATATCCATCTGCTCGAGCAGGGCCTTGGGCACCTCCGGGGCCGCCGCGGTGACTATGATCGCCTGATAAGGGGCAAATTCCGGCAGGCCCAACGAGCCATCGCCAACGTGTACCTGGATATTATGATAACCCAGGTTGCGCAAGACGCTCTCCGCGCCATGCGCCAGGGAAGGGTGGCGCTCGATGGTATGCACCTGGTGGGCCAGGAAGCCCAAGATCGCCGCCTGGTAGCCAGACCCGGTGCCCACCTCCAGCACGTTCTCATCCCCCTGGAGTTCTAACAATTGGGTCATCAATGCCACGATGTAAGGCTGCGAGATGGTCTGCCCACTGCCAATGGGCAGCGGGCAATCGGCATAGGCGCGCCGGCGCTCCTCCTCGGGCACGAAGCAGTGGCGCGGTATGGCGCGCATCGCCTCCAGCACGCGCGCATCGCAGACATCGCGCGCCACGAGCTGGTCCTCTACCATATGCTGGCGGTTGCGATAAGAGGTCTCATCATCAACACCATCGATCATCTTCCCCCCTGTTCTGTCAGGAGAGCCTTCCACAGGGCACTGTGTTCTCCCGGCACGAAAGGCAGGTACAGGCATAAACGGTCAGCCACGCCCTGGTAGCGCTCCGCCAGGGCCGCCGGCAGATCGGCCGGGTTGGTGATCAGGGCAAAGGTTGAAAGCATGGTTTCGTCGATGCAGCCAGGCATCTGTTCCCATTGGCCGCGCGCCGCCAGGCTTGAGAGCTGCTCGGCGGTCTGCTCCCAGCCATGAAACGCCATCAGCCCTCGATAGGAGGGCGTTGAGGCGTAGAAGGCGATCTGGGCGCGCACGAAGGCGCTCTCTTCCGGCGCAGTGACCACGAAGGCGGTCACCGAAATGGCTACCTCTTCTCTCCGCCGCCCAAACCGCGCCGCGCCGGCCTCGATGGCCGGGAGCAGAGCCTGGCGCAGGTAGCCGGGAGAATGGAAGGGATGGACGTGGAAGCCATCGGCGGCTTCACCCGCCAGGCGCGCCAGCCCGGTATTCACTCCGGCAATGTAGATAGGGATGTCGGGATGCTCAATCGGGCCGGGATTGAAGAAAGGCGACATCAGTGTGAGCTTGTAATACTGGCCGCGGAAATCGAGCGCCGCGCCGGTCTGCCAGGTCTGCCAGAAGGCGCGCACCGCTCCAAGCTGCTCGCGCAACTTACCCACCACTGAATCCGGCCACTCCATGCCGTAGCGGCGCATGATGTGGGCCCTCACCTGCGTCCCCAGGCCAAGGATGAACCGACCGCCGGAGGCCTGGGCCAGGTCCCAGGCGGTGTAGGCCAGGTTGGCCGGGCTGCGGGCGAAGGCAATCGCCACCGCCGTGCCGAACCTCAGCCGTTGGGTGTGCTCGAAGGCCAGCGCGCCCGGCAAAAAGGGATCGTGGACCGTCTCGGTGGACCACAGTGCGTCGAAGCCCAGGGCCTCCGCCGCCCGGGCGATCTCCGGGACAGCTCCGAGGGATACGGGAGGCAGGATGGCATCTATCAACATGGTCAATGAGCCTGGACAGCAGGATGACCGGCGGCGGGCGCCAGCTTGTAGGACTTCCAGGTGGGCAGTTCAGGTTTGCACACGGCAGGAGATCGAAGACAGCCGAACGCCTGGTGAATCAAAGAAACCTGGAGAGAGTTGCCAGGGACTCCCAATTGTGGACAGGAACGGTATCGATTATAGTATTATCGATAGTTGAAGATATTCTAATCGAGATAAGGACGGTTTGGGGAGGTTATTATGTAAGAAAAGTAAATTCCGATCAGACGAAAGTGTTACGCCCCTATCCAATCATTGGAGAAAAACCATGGCCGGTCAGATTCTTCTCTACATTGGGGCCGTTTCCGTAACTCTGAGGGGTATCGCCCATCTCTTCCCGACCAGGAACGTGGCGGCTGGCTTCGGCCAAATTTCAACCGACAACCAGCGCATCATCACAACGGAATGGATCACCGATAATAGTTACATCGAGGATAAGTCGAGTACAATCATGCAAGTCAGGATTGTAACACCGTACACGGGACAGCTTAACGATGAAAAAAGGCTCAAAGACGAGTAGCTTTGGCACAATCCCGCGCATCAGCCATGACTCCTCGGACTATTACAGCTCGCGGCTGTACTCGGAATTACCCGCAGAGGATGGCGCTCCTGGCCTGCCTGACAACCCATTTCCGGCTGATCATGAGAACAAGATCATTGTCGGCAGCTCTGAACGCTTGGCAGAGGTCCCCGATAACTCGCTGCATTTGATGGTCACCTCCCCGCCGTACAACGTCACGAAAGAATACGACGATGACCTATCGCTCGAGGAATATCTACAGCTCTTGAAAAATGTCTTTGCAGAGACCTACCGGACCCTGGTGCATGGCGGCAGGGCGTGCATCAACGTGGCCAATCTGGGGCGCAGGCCCTATATTCCCCTGTCCGATTACATTTCCCGGATGATGCTGGACATCGGTTACAAGATGCGCGGGGAAATCATCTGGCACAAGGGGGCAGGGGCGGGGGTTTCGATGGCCTGGGGAAGCTGGCAATCGGCGGTCAACCCGGTGCTGCGGGACACGCACGAATACATCCTGGTATTTTCAAAGGGTTCCTTCGCCCGCAAGAGGCCCAATGGTGTAGAAGATACCATACTGCGCGAGCAATTCATGGAATGGACCAAATCGGTCTGGACGATGACCCCGGAATCGGCTAAAAAGGTTGGCCACCCGGCGCCGTTCCCGATTGAGCTGCCCTATCGCCTGATTCAACTGTATACTTTTCAGGGGGACGTGGTGCTAGACCCCTTCATGGGCAGCGGGTCGACCGCCCTGGCCGCCATCAAGTCGGGGCGGAAATACATCGGCTACGAAATCGAGCCAGAATACGTGAGATTGGCGGAAGAGCGGATTGCACAATACAGGCTACAAACGAGCCTGGGTACATAAATCCACGCAAAAGATTCACGCAGCGCTCAAGGTCAGGCCCTCGAACGCACTGATCGTCCTTCGCCAGTGCTCAGGGATGGGGATGGTCTTCCCGGCGTGGTAGTCGTAGGCTACCAGCACCGAAGAACCACAGGCGAATTCCTCCCCGCTGCCGGCATCTTCGATGCGGTACTCCATATTCAGGCTTTTATTCCCCAGCCGGGGCACGCGCACCCCCACCCGCACCGCCTGCCCAAACTGCACCGGTGCCAGGAAGGTGATGTGAATGTCGGCCAGGATGATGCCCAGGCTCAGGAACGAGCCCCCTTTCCACAGACCCAGGTGCCGCACGTAAGCGATGCGCGCCTGCTCCATGTAGGTCAGGTACTTGGCGTTGTTCAGGTGGCCCTGGGGGTCCAGGTCGGCATAACGCACTTCGATGGAATGGTAAAAGCGGAATTCTTCCATGAAGAGCATTATACCGTTCGTTGCCAAGCGCCGATACCCGTCGCGGTATAATGGGCCGCATGGAACAGCACAACCTGGACGAAACCATGCCCACCCGGCTCAAATCCGACGAGGAGAGCCAGAATCCACTGCTCTCCGGTGAGACGGTGCTCTCCTCGACCGGCCTGGGTAAGCGTGAAGACTCCGATCGAAACCCGGAGGAATCGCCCATAGACGATCCGGTATTTGCAGACGACCTGGCTGCCACAGTTGCCATGCCATCCAGTGATGGAAGGCCGGTCCAGGATGAGGCCCTCGCTGGCCCGCTCTCCGCCATCGGCGAGCCGGGGTTCGAAGACACCCTCCCACCGCCCGCCGGGATGCAGGGCATCGCACAGCCGGTCTCGACGCCTCCTTCTGTCCCACCCACCACAAAGCCCGCCAAGCCGCTCTCGTGGCGCGCCTGGACTCTGCTGGGCGTGCTGGGCCTGATCCTGGTCGCCGTGCTGAGCGCCCTGAGCGGCTACCAGGCAGGCATCACCCTGCGCACCGACGCCGAAGCCACCCAGGTTTCCCTGCAATTGGACGATCAGTTTGAGCTCGGCCTGCAAGACATGCAAGCCAAGCGCTACGACCTGGCGCGCCAGCGCTTCGAGTACGTGATCCAGATGGACCCTTCCTACCCAGAAGCCCAAGCGAAGCTGGCTGAGGTGCTGCTCGAGCTGAACACGACCGCCACTCCCACCACCGCTCCCACTCCTACCCCGACTCCCACACCCGACCTGCGCGGTGTGGAAGAGCTCTTCTCACAGGCCCAGCAGTCCCTGGCGAACAAGGACTGGAGTGCCGCCATCGACACCCTGCTCTCGCTGCGCAAGGCCGACCCCGCCTACCAGGCGGTGTGGGTGGACGACATGCTGTACGTCTCCTACCGAAACCGCGGAGCGGATAAGATCCTCAAAGAAGGCGACCTGGAGGGCGGCATCTACGACCTGAGCCTGGCCGAGCGATTTGGCCCATTGGATACTGACGCCAAGGGCTACCTGACCTGGGCGCGGCTGTACATCACCGGGGCCAGCTTCTGGGAGATCGATTGGGGGCAGGCGGTGTATTACTTCGGGCAGGTAGCGCCGGCCCTGCCCAACCTGCGGGATGGATCGGGCTGGACCGCCGCCGAGCGCTATCGCCTGGCACTGATCGGCTACGGCGAGTCGCTGGCGAACAACAAGGACTGGTGCGCCGCCCAGGAGCAGTACGAGATCGCCCTCACGCTGGGCAGCGACCCGGCAGTGGAGGAGACGCTGGACTTCGTACGACAGAAGTGCTCTGGCGAAATCCCTGAAGAGGTCCCCAGCACCGAAGAAGTGCCCTCGGAGAATCCGACCTCGGCGCCGCTCGACATGCCACCCCCAACCCAGATACCCCCGCCACCTGCGGCTCCCCTCACCACACCGGGACCCTGAGGCCAAGCGCTCTGCCCCATGCCCCCCTACCTGGCACTGAGCCTGGCTTACTGGCTGCACATGCTGGCAACGGTGACCTGGATCGGTGGTCTGGCCGCCCTGGGTATCCTGATCCTGCCGGTTGCTCACCTGTCCCTCGAGCCTGGCGCCTATGCCGATTTCATCTACAGGGTCCAGCGGCGGCTCGATCCGGTGGGGTGGGCCAGCCTGCTCGTCCTGGTCGGCAGTGGGTTATTCCAGATGAGCGCCAGCCCCCATTACACCGGATTCCTGTCCGTCGAGAGCCGTTGGGCGGGCGCGATCCTCGCCAAGCACCTGGTCTTCCTCGCCATGAGCGGGGTGAGCGCCTACCTGACCTGGGGCCTGCTGCCGCGCCTTGGCCGGGTGGTACTGCGCCAGAGCCGCGGGCTGGAAGCCCCGGAGGCCAATCGCCTGCTGCACGAAGAGGCCCGCCTGGTGCGGCTGAATCTGGTGCTGGGTGTGCTGGTGCTGGGGCTGACAGCCCTGGCACGCGCCTCTTGAGCACTTGCCGTTGTACAAATGTCTCACGAGTCCGGGCGCGGGGAGGTATAGAAGACGTAGGGCTCTTCCGGGTAGTAATGATAGACCGAGCGGTTGGGGAACTCGGCCGATACGGCTTCATCCGCCGCCCGGCCGCGCGAGATCACGAAGATGAAAGGTGTGTCCAGAAAGGGGTCTTGCAGCTCCAGCAGGGCACCGTACTCCGTCCACTTGTCGGGGTGGACGATGACCAGTGCCGGTGTGTACTCCTGGGCCTGGGGGGACAGGAAGGGCTGCAGACGAGCGCGGTTTACCAGATAAAGCCCATGCATGCCTCCCACCCGCAGCGGGGCATAAAACGCCAGGTTCAGGCTGAGCAACAGGGCCAGCAAGCCGGTGACTCCAAGCGGGCGAGCGCGCCTCCAGCCTGTGAAGCTCCGCCATGGCTCGCCCGGACGGGTGGGCCAGCCCGCCAGCAGCGCGATTCCGGCCGCACTAAGCAGCGTCAGGCTGTACAGGCCTTCGTAGTAGTAGCGCGGCCCAAACAAGTTAGCGCCGATCCAATAGGCCAGGTAAAGGACCACCAGGCTGGGGAATACTGATCCCAGGAGCAGCAGCCGGCGGTTGCGCAGCGCAGCCAGCAGGCCCAGCGGCAGGAAGACCCATGAATAGGCAGCCCAACCAAACAGGTCATACGCACCCACCCGCAGGCTGAAGCGCGTGTTAATCCAGGCCTGGTTCAGGTTGTGCCCGCGCTGTGTCCGCCCGAAACCCGGCCCGAAGCCCACCCGGTCATATTCCCACCACAGCGTATAGGGATTGTGCAGTGCATCCCCGGTCACAGCGTACTGCCACACAAAGTACAGCGCGACCAGGGCCAATACGATGGCGCAGAAGACCAACAACTTGCGGCGGACCTGCGCTCCGCCGCGCACCAGCAGGTACAACCCGTGCAGGCCAAAGGGCAGCGCCACGGCGACCGCCGTCAATGGCCTGGTGAGGGCCAGCACGCCCAGACACAGCGCTCCCACGACGACCGGCAGCCAGCGCCGGAAAGCTGGCACCGCCTGCCCATCGCCGGTCTCTTGAAACGCGCCGTCCCAGGAATCCAGCCAGGCCATTGCGAATCCTGCGCTCAATACCAATCCAAAGGGATGGGAAAGCAGCGATCCGGAATTCATCAAGAAGAATGGTGAGCTGAGGGTGAGCAGGACTGCCAGCAGACCTGACGCCTCGCCCAGGCAGCGCTTGCCCAGGTGATAGGTCAACCACACGCCCAGGCCTGCCAGCAGTGGGTTGACCAGCGAACGCTCTCCCAGCAGGATGCCAAGCGCCAATATGGCCGGCCAGCCAGGGGGGTATTTCCCGAAGCGCTGCCCCTGGTAATCCACCACGAAAGGCACCAAAAAGCTCTTGGGATGGGAGGGCGAGGGGATGGTCAGACGACCTCGGGCAATGGCTTGGGCCTGCCAGACATAGGCCATCTCGTCTTCGATGTGGGCCATGCGCTCGAAGACCCGCTCGGTCACCAGGTAGGCAGCCAGCACGGCCAGGAGGCTGAACAGGAGGGCCAGGCGGTCGGCGCGGGACATAGGGGCAGGGTCGATGGAAAGTGACGGCAGGCTGGGATTCAAGCCCCTATGGCCTGGAGAGCACGCAGAGCAGCCGGGTGAAGACGCCCGTTTGAAGCCAGGAGGCCGCGATTGTAGGCCAGCGTCCGCCCGGCGCTGAAGTCGAGCGGGCGGCCATCCAGGTCGGTGATGCTCCCACCAGCCTCTTCTACCACCAAAGACCCGGCTGCCTGGTCCCAGATCTTTTCGCGATAGCCAGGTTGGGAGGTGGATAGCAGCCGCAGCAACAGGTCGCCCTTTCCCGCCGCCAACAGGGCGTATTTTGCCTGGCTGTCCATGCGCACCGGTTCGGCCTGCACATCCAGGAGGCGCGTGAACTCGCCGGTTTGGTCGACGTTGGTATGGCCGGATTCGAAAGACATCAGCAGGCGCGCCCGCGCCGGCAGCGATACGTCTGATACCCTCAGGGGGACGAAATCTTCTGGTGAGGGGGATGGGCAGGCCTGCAGCGGCGCGCACCATGTGCCCTGGCCCCGCCAGGCGATCACCACGACCCCGGAGGACGTGCGACGGTCCGGGGCAGCGAGATCACCTCTTCCCGGCAGCAGGTCGGCAATATCCAGGTTCGGGCAGGCCAGGGCGCCCATGTGCACCCGCCCCTCCACCAGCAGCGCCAGGGCGACGACGTACTGGCCGCCGCGCAGGAAGCCCTTGGTGCCATCGATGGGGTCCAGGGTCCAGAAGCGCTGACCAGGATTTGGCGACCCTCCAAAGGGGGCATTCCCCCGGTCGATCCAGGTACACACCAGGTCTGGCTGCGCCTGGGGCAGAAAACGGGCCACAAAGCGGGTTACCTGCTGGAGTATCTCCCGGCCCTCCGGCTGCCGTAAGGCGGAGGCGTCTTCTTCAGCCAGCAGGGGGTCATCCGGGAAGGCCTGCTCCAGGAGGTGCGCCACCAGGGCCTGGGAGGCGAAATCGGCGATAGTGACCGGCGAGCGGTCTTCCTTGGTCAGGGCAGAAGAGACCAGCTCGGCCTGAACTCCACGCACCAGCTCGGCTGCCTGGGACAGGGCGAGCAAGGTCAGACGAATCTCGGGCGAGGTCAGGTCAAACATCGGACCTCATTCGCCATGATGGAAGGTCAACACGTTGGGCAGGCCAATCGCCGTCCAGGAGGGCTCCACAATCCCGGTGAGGTCGTAGTGCATAGCCCCGCTGATGCGCACCGGCAGAAACTGGCCGGGCGGCTGCCTGCCTTCCACGAAGACCAGCCCATCGATCTCGGGGGCATCGCGGTAGGACCTGCCGATGGAAATCACCTCGCCCGGGAGAGCCTGCGACTGGCTTTCCACAACCCCGTGGCCTTCGATCAAGACTTCCAGTGTTTGTCCGATCAAAGCCTGGTTCTTCTCCAGGGAGATGGACTGTTGCAGGGCCATCAAGCGCTCGAAGCGCTCCTGCTTGACCTGCGCCGGGATGGGATCCCCCAGGGTTTCGCTGGGCGTGCCCGGCTCGAAAGAGAACAGAAACGCGCCAACCCGATCGAAGCGCATCTCCTGCACGAAATCAAGCAAGGCTTGGAACTCCTGCTCGGTCTCGCCGGGATAACCAACGATAAAAGTGGTCCGCAGAACCAGGCCTGGCAGCGCCAAGCGCATCCTCTCCACGGTGCGGTACACCCAATCGATGTTGGCCGGGCGGCGCATACGGCGCAGTGCGGCGGGGTGGGCATGCTGCAGGGGCATATCCAGATAGGGCAGGACCTGTGGATGGGCTGCCATGACATCGATCAGGCGGTCGGTCACATAACCCGGGTAGGCATACAGGATGCGGATCCAATCGATCACCGGAGCAGATGCCACCAGCTTTTCCAGCAATCGCGCCAGGCCGTCCTTCATCCCCAGATCGTGGCCATAATCGGTGGTATCCTGGGCGATCAGGATGATCTCGCGCACTCCCTTCTCCTGCAGGGCGCGGGCCTCCTGCAGGATTGCCTCAAGTGGGCGGCTGACGGCGGTGCCCTTGATCAACGGGATGGCGCAAAAGGCGCAAGGGCGCCGGCAGCCATCGGCGATCTTGAGATAGGCGCTGGCCCCCTGCACGGCGACCCGCATCACACCTGGAGCGTCCTGGCCCACAGTTGGCGCTTCGGGCAGGTGATAGAGCGGCTTCGGCGGCTGGCCCTGGCGCAGGCGCCTAACCACCTCGAGGATATCCATCCAGCGGCGCGTGCCCAGCAAGCCATCGATGCCCGGCACCTTGTGGAGCACTTCAGCTCCATAGCGCTGGGTGAGGCAGCCGGCGGCGATCAGGAACTGGCCCTTGCGCTTGCGGGCTGCCAGCTCCGACAGCGCCCGCAGCGACTCTTCCCTGGCGGGCCCAATGAAACCACAGGTGTTGACGACGATCACCTCGGCCTGTCCCGGCTGGTCTACTCGCCGGTACCCAGAGCTGGACAGCAACTGGGCCATGGATTCGCTGTCCACGCTGTTCTTGGCGCAGCCCAACGAGACGATCCGGAAAGATTTGGAATACACCTTCATCGGCCTTAACCTTATAAGGGAATTCCCGCGGCGGAACGCGCATTACCTCTCACGGAAGATTCCACAGATCCATATTTTACCCGCCTCAGGGTGCGGGCGTCGGTGTACTCCCGAGAGTGGCGCTCTGGCGCGGCGTTGGAGAGGGTCGCTCGGTTTCCGTCGGCGTTGGAGTGACGGTGGTGGTGGGTGCAACGATCCCGGCCGAGGTGTAGATGCGGTCTATCACCTCGCCGTAATCGCCCATGGGGCCCTGGTCCTGCTGGTTGTAGAAGACCTGCAACGCAGCGCCATTGCCGGTCAGGACCTCCACCTGCTGCTCGCCGGCGAACTGGTAGGCGCTGCCAGGGATGACCCGCCCCTCGAACTGCACCTCTCCGTCTACCAGCACCCGCATCCAGGCCCGCTGGCGAATGGTTACGTAGACCTGTACCGCCCCGGAAATAGGGGCCAGCAGCGTTGTTTCCAGGGTTTGGTCTGCTGTTGACGGGAGGGTAGGCAGGACAGCCGCCGGGGATGGTTGGGTTGCCGTTGGGGTTGGCAAGACGGGGGTGAGGGTCTCGCTGGCAGGCGCCAGCAGCACTTCGGCGATCGAGGGTGTGGTGGGCGAGGGCGTCTGCCCGGCGCGCATCGCCAGGATGCGCCCGGCCCCCCAGGCAACGAAGATCAGCAGGGCAAACACCAGTCCGCCGAGCAGGATCACCTCGCCGGATAACAATCGGCGCAGGGGCGAGACACCCGCCTTCTTGCGACGCGCCACCCGCGGCCGGGGCGCCGGTCGTGCGGCGCGCCGGGCAGCCAGGTGGGCCTGCAGTCCCTCGGCGAAACGCAGCAGCAGGGGCTCGGGGTTCATCCCCAGGAAGACAGCGTAGTTATTCAACATGCCGCGCCCCTGGACGGGGGATGGAAGCTCGGATAACTTGCCGGCCTCCAGGGCGCGCAGGTAATGCACCCGCAGGCGCGTCTGGCCTTCCACGTCATCCAGGGTCAGGCCCAGCAGCTCCCTCTGGCGTCGTAATTTTAGGCCCACCTCCTGGAAGAGCGTCTCGGCTTGTTCGCTGGATACCGCCTCGCGAGCCGGCGGGGGAGGCCCTGCGACCGTGGGGGCCGCCTCCACCGGGAGAGATTCCCCATCCATGGCTGCCAGGCAGGCCTGCACGTTCAGCCCAAGGTAGCCAGCGTAGATGCGCACGAATCCGCGTGCCTGCACCAGCGACGGCAGGGATTCGATATCGTCCTCTTCCAGGGCTCGCAGATAGCGCAGGCGCAACAGGGTCGCCTGGGCGGCCTGCTCCAGGCTCAAGGAGCGGGCTTCGCGTGCCTGGCGAAGCTGTTGGCCAACTGACTCGTTCATCTGAAGTGGTCGGATCGCCTGGTTATGGTGCTCCCGATGTGCGAAAGGGCGGGGTGCCTTCCCTCAACCGGGGAACCCCGCCCCATCGAAGCCCATCGATTGTGTTCAGAGGCTGGCGAGGCTCCCCGCCCCTGGCTCAGCGGCGCTACCCCGCCTCGGATCCGGCTTCGCTCTCCGCCTCGGCCTCGGCGGCCAGCTCAACTCCCGGCTCATCCGCCGGCTGCGCCGGTGGCTCGGCACCAGGCAATACCGGGGCCTCGCCCTCCCGGTGCACGATCACAGCGATCTCGGGGATCAGGTCCATGGTCAGGCGGATGGGAACACGCTGTTCGCCCAGGCTGCGAATCGGCTGGGAATCGATCTGCCGCCGATCGATTTTAACGCCTACCTTTTGATAGATGGCATCGGCAATCATTTGGGGCGTGATGGAGCCATACAGCTTGCCTGTTTCGCCGGCCCTGGCAGGGAAGGTGAGCGTGATCAGGGAGATGCGTTCGGCCACGCCGCTCAACTCCTGGTTCAGCGCTGCCCGGCTGGTGGTCGCCTGGGTGCGGATGCGCTCGACCTGTTTGAGAGCTGCCGGCGTGGCCAGGACTGCCAATCTCTGGGGCATCAGGTAATTGCGGCCGTAGCCATCGGCTACTTTTTTCACGTCCCCCGCCCGGCCCAGCTTGTAAACGTCCTTTAAAAGCAATACCTTCATCTTCAACAAGCCCTTTCGAACGTGCTGTCGTGGAATCTGCACAAAGCAGGCCCGGGCGAAGGGTACGACGCGCCGGGCAGGGGGATTTTACCAGAGGGGTCAATCCAGGTCAACGCCCATCTGGCGGAAAGCTTCCCGGATCTTGTCTTCGAATTCCAGCTCCGTCAAAAGCCCATCTTCAACGTCCAGCGTGATCCGCATTTGGCTGTAGCGGCTCTGCAGGAAATTCAAAACCCCCATCAACGAAGACACTTTCCCTTTCGGCAGGGCGAATCTCAGGCTCAAGCGGGACAGGACGCCTGACGGATGTCCCGGCATCGTGAGCGAGGCAGCAGCTTCCTCCGGGGATGCCTGCGCGCCAACTCCCAGGGCACGAAGATCGTTTACTCCTACAGCCACGGGCAATTCCTGCGAATATGCCGGCTGGCCGGCCTGCGCGACGCGCTGCTCCTGGCAGACTTCGGCCCGCATCAACACTTCGTTGCCGGTCAGGCTGATCGAAGGCTCTTCGCTGAAATAACGACAGACAGGCCGTTCTTCAACCAGCTCGCCCAACCCAAACATCCCCTTGCGCACGCCCTCGGCGATGCCGGCCTCCCAGACACCGGCGCTGATCGCCCGCGCCTCGCCAGGGGTCTTCATCCCAGACTGGTATAGCTGCTCGGTGAACACCCAATCTCTCCCCTGCAGATATTTCTCCTTGATCACCAGCGGGGCGATGCGCTCCAGGATCTCCCCCTCCAGGCGCAGTTTATCGTAAACCTCCTGGTCAAGGGACCTGGTCTCGCCGTAGGTCGGGATGCCCAAATCCTGTTCTCGCCATCCGTCGCGCGCCGGCAGGATCACCATCCGGTAAAGTCGCCTGGTGGCATCCGTCAGGTCACCCTCCAACTTCTTCAGGCTATCTTTGATCTGTTTCCGCTGGTCTGCATTCAAGGCGAGCGTTTTGTCGCTCTCCAGGGCGCGAAACGCCAGGACCTTGCGCACCAGCGCCTCGAAACCCGGGCGTTCGCCGGACATCGGCACCAGGAACAGGAGTGTGTTGCGGTGGACGCGGGGCATAGCGCCTTTTTGGGTCAGGATGGACCTCTGCAGGGCGTCGTCGCCTTCACGCATGACGAGCAGTTTCAGCTCGGGTGTTTCCGGAATACCCGCTCCGTCCGCCGGCCAGACATACGGCTTCAGGCGATCGCCTTTGAGGCAGGAGCGCAGGAGCTGCTCTTCCGTTTCCTTGATTTCGGGATCATGGATATTTTCCATGCGAATCAGCAAGACGCGGTTTAGATTCGGTTGGTTGGTAAAGTAATACTTGCCGGATTGTTGCTGAAGGTAGAATAACTGCCCTTTCAACCCCTCGACCGCTTCGGCGACGGCGCTGGAGGGGTTTTCCAACGTCGTGGCGGCGCGCTTGATCTCGCCCAGAGTCGCCCCGCGCTCCATGCCCCCGGAGAATGAGTACATGAAGATGCTGGTCCCTACCCGTTCACCCAGGCGCAAGCCCTGGTAGGCTTTGCCCAGGCTCTGGCTGACCTGCCTGGCGCCGGCGTCTGGGCCGGTGATATCGGCGGCGATAACCGAATCGAACTCCGCCCCGATGTGCTTGAGCAGCTCGCGGCGGATCTCCTGGTTCGACAACTCAAAGTCCGCCAGGCTGATATAGGGCAGGGTGCGGTCCTTCAGGCCATGTACTACCAGCGCCAGCAGGCGCAGCACGCCGCGCGTGCGCTGGAAGGTTGTAAACGAACCCCAGCGATGATACAGGATATCAATTACCTCGGGCAGGAA
>Ga0073934_10000642_pt1 | contig 97172 bp, 97 predicted proteins | sample LarsenN4metaG_FD_76834 | JGI IMG/M metagenome (GOLD analysis project Ga0073934, IMG submission 76834) | Hot spring sediment bacterial and archeal communities from British Columbia, Canada, to study Microbial Dark Matter (Phase II) - Larsen... ...
CATGCCGCCTTCCTTCTTGCTTCCAAGAATGTAGAAGCCCGCGATGGAAGCCAGGATCAGCGCCACGCCGAAAACCTGCGCTGCCGGAATCCCCCAGGCAAAGATGGCCGGACTGCCGCGGAAAAATTCAACCGAGAAGCGGGCCGCTCCGTAGCCCGCCAGATAGGTCAGAAAGGCAAAGCCATCGCTCCGGTATTTCTTTCTCGTCCGCCAGACGAGGAGAAAAACCAGAAAGTAGATCGCCATCTCGTAGATCTCCACGGGATGGAGTGGGACGTTCAAGGGCGCCATGGCACGCGGATCGGTATAGGTGATCGCCCAGGCAAGATCGGCCGGTTTGCCGTAGCTGTCCCCGTTCAACAGGCACGCGAAAATTCCCGCCGCCTGTCCCAGGGCCACGCCCGGAACGAGCGTATCAGCGAGTCGCCAGAACGACAGTCTTTTTCTCCGGCAGTACCACAGCGCGGTCAAGCCCCCTCCCAGAAGCGCCCCGATGATGCCTATGCCCCCATGCCACACCGCCACGATCTCCCACGGTTCTTGCAGGAAATAGGCCGGATTCGAGAAGAGAACGAAATAGATCCTGGCCCCGATGATTCCGCCCACAAGAGCATAGAGGGCAAAATCCTGGATGAGGCCGGGATCGAGCCCCTTTCTTTTCGCTTCCTTCGTGCTCAACCAGAGGCCGAGCAGGAAGGACAGGGCGACAATGACCCCGTAGGAGCGAAGTTCAAAACTTCCCAGCTGCACGAGGATTGGATACATGCATTCGTCTCCCTGACTTCGTGCGCCGGCGCTACCGCCCGGAAGGCGGATCGGGTCGAGGCAAGGGTGTCCTACACCTTCATGCGCCGCTTCACCGCCGAGGTCACCAATGGCATCGTCACGATGAACGACAGCAGCAGCACCCATACCGCGCCGCTCACGCGCGCGACGGTCGTGTACTCTCCCGCGACGGTCGCGGCGACGAAGAACGATGCGCTCGCGGTGATCGAGATCGCGCTGTAGATCGCCGCGCTCGTCAATCCGATTCGCCTGTCCGAATCCATTTCATCATCCCTCAACGTTTACCCGGCATGATCGCCGGCGAAGAGGCGAACACGGGCGCGCGCGGCGCCCGGGGTTCGCTCGTGGCCTGCGCCCCGCGCCGCAGCGAAGGCACGAACCCGCGCAGGAACAAGGTGTTGAACGTCACCGTCAGCGAGCTGATCGCCATCAATGCCGCCGCCAGTTCGGGGCTGACGATGACGCGAAACAGCGGGTAGAACAGCCCCGCGCCGAGCGGGATGCCGAGCGTGTTGTAGATGAACGCCCAGAACAGATTCTCCTTCACCTTCCGCATCGTCGCTTTGGCCACCTCGATCGCAACCACCACGTCGCGCAGGTCGTCCTTGATCAGGATGACGTGCCCTGTTTCCTTCGCGACATCCGTGCCGGAGCCGATCGCCATGCCGACATCCGCCTGCGCGAGCGCGGGCGCATCGTTCACCCCGTCGCCGACCATCGCCACGCGCTTGCCCGCCGCCTGCAGCTTTTTCACCTCCTCGGCCTTGTCCTGCGGCAACACTTCCGCGAGCACGCGGTCGATCCCGACCTGCCTTGCGATCGCCTCCGCCGTGCGCCGGTTGTCGCCCGTGATCATGGCGGTTTCGATCCCCAGGTCGTGCAGGGTGCGAATCGCCTCGACCGAGTGCTCCTTCAGCGTATCCGCGACCGCGATGAATCCCGCGGCCGCGCTGTCCACGGCCACGAACATCACCGTCTTGCCGTCGCGTTCCAGCTCCTCGGCCTTGGCGAGCAACCCCGCGATATCCACGCCGCGCGCGGCCATCAGCTTGCGATTGCCCAGCAGGACCTCGCGCCCGTCCACGCGCGCCTCGACGCCATGGCCCGGGATCGACTCGAACGATTCGGCATCGGGCACTTCCAGCCCGCGCTCTTTCGCCCCGCGCACGATCGCTTCACCCAGCGGATGCTCGCTGTTTTTCTCGGCGATTGCGGCCCATTGCAGCACTATCGCCGCTTGCCGGTTTTCGGTGATCGATGGATCCGCCGGAGGCCGGGCTGAACCGGCAACCGGCGATCGTTGCCCCGCGTGCAGGTGCACGGGTTGGGCACCGGCAATCACCAGGTCCGTCACCGACGCCTCGCCCCTCGACAGCGTTCCGGTCTTGTCGAACACGATCATCTGCAGTTTCGATGCGTTCTCGACCGCCTCCGCATTCTTGAACAGCACGCCGTGCTCCGCGGCCTTGCCCGTTCCCGCCATGATCGCGCTCGGCGTCGCAAGGCCCACCGCGCACGGGCACGAGATGATCAGCACGGTGACCGAGAGGAGCAGGGAGAAACCGAAGACGCCGATCTCCGAAAGTCTGGCCGGCGAGAGAATGAAGCTCGTGCCCGGATCGAAAAACAGGTGGTAGCCGATGAAGAACCAGAACACGAACACCAGGATCGCGAGCAGGTGCACCCCGAGAATGAAGTGCCCCGCCACCCAGTCGGCCAGTTTCTGGATGGGCGCCTTGGACGCCTGCGCGTCCTCGACCAGCTTGATGATTTGCGCGAGCGCGGTCTCCGCGCCCACCCTGGTCGCGATGAAGGTGAATGCGCCCGTCCTGTTCATCGTCCCGCCGATGACCGTGTCGCCCGCCCTCTTTTCGAGCGGAAGCGACTCGCCCGTCAGCATGGACTCGTCCACCGCGCTGTAGCCCTCCTTGACGATGCCGTCCACGGGGATGCGCTCGCCCGGGCGCACCTGGACCAGGTCCTCGACCAGCACCTCGTCAGCGGGGATCGCGACCTCGTTTCCGCCGCGCACCACGCGCGCGATCTTGGGCTGCAAGCTCATCAGCTTGCGAATCGCCTCGCTCGTGCGCCCGCGCGTCAAAGCCTCGAGGAACCGGCCGAGGACGATGAACCACGTCAGCAGCGCGGCCGACTCGAAGAAGGTCGCGCCGCTGCCGCCGAATCCGGCATCGGGCCAGATCGTGTTGATGACGGCGATGAAGTAGGCCGCGCCGATACCCGTGGCGTACAGCAGGTTCATGTCCGTGACGCCGTGACGCAGCCCGCGCAGACTGTTGACGAAGAACTGGCGGCCCGGTCCGAAGACGATGGGCGTGGTCAGGAGTCCCAGCAGCCATTTTTCGGCGAGCCACCCGGGAATGATCTGCCCGAGGGCCGGCGGCAGGTACTCGTAGAAGGTGCCGGCCATCACGGCGAGCGCGACCGGGGTGGCAAACATCAGATACCTTCCCTGGCGACGGATCTCCCCCTGCCGCGCCTCGCGCTCGCGATCCATCGCGGACACGCCTTCGACGGTCTCGGCTGCCTCGTAGCCCACGTCGCGGATCGCGCGCTTCATCTGCGCGACCGTAACGAGCGTCGGCACGTATTCGACCTTGGCCGTGTTCAGCGCGAGGTTGACGACCGCCCTCCTGACGCCGGCGAGCTCGGCGAGCGCGCCTTCGACATGCGCGACGCAACTCGCGCAGGTCATGCCCGACACATTCAATGTCGCTTGCGCGCTTCCGACTTCATAGCCGATCTCCGCAACCGCCGCGAACATCTGCGTGGGCCCGATGCGCTCGGGATCGTATTCCACGGTCGCCTTCGCCGCGCCGAGACTCACGACCGCTTTCCTGACGCCGCCCAGGTTGTTCAACGCCCTTTCGACGTGCGCCACGCAACTCGCGCACGTCATGCCGACGACGGGCAGGGTCATTTCCTTCGTGCTCACCACGCACTCCTTCCCTTCGCTGATCGCAATCGCGAATCGCTGAAATCAGAATGCCGGCACCGGGATGTTTCCCCAGGCATGGCGCCGGGGAACCTCCATCGCCAGGGCAACGTCCGTTCCCTTCAGTTCCGCGATGAAAAGAGGATACCGCAGAACATCCGCGTCCAGCGCACGCCGGGGCGGGACACTTTTTCCGCCGGATGCCAGGGCTTCCGTGAAGATGATTCTTTGCTCGTTCGAGGTCCTTCCGTCGCGCAGTTGACGCAAAGGCTTCAGGCCGTACATCTCTCCGAGATGCTTGATCACGGCGAGCGTCCCCTGCTCCTCGGCTTTGCCGTGGTGCGCCTCGTGCTCTCCGAGGTCGGCAATGAGGTGCGCCATCATGTACTCTTGGGGGACGACATAAGCCACCAGCGCATGGTCCGGCCGATTGTGATACTTCGCCGTAAGCGCCTTTACCGGCGCGCTCTCCAGTGAAGCGCGCAACAGGCCTTGCACGCCTGCTTCGGGAAGACCCGACAGGGAGACCGCGAGAATGCCGCTTTCCGCGGCGGTGGGAACCTGCGCCCTGGAATAGGAGCGCAGGCCGAAGGCGACGCCAACCCCTGCCGCCAATGTCAACAAATAGACAGTCGCCAAAGCCCAACCCCTGCGGCGGAACCCGCTGGTCAGCCAGGCAAAGATTTTTCCTCCCGGCTCTCCCGGCAGGAACATGGAAATCTGCGACTTGTAGTTTCGGTAGGCCTCGCCGAATTTCCTCTCCATTCGCCCTTCCTCGTTTCGCGCGAGAAGGTAGTAAACAAACAGCATGGAGAGGTAAAGGACCAGGATGATGAAGCGCGGCCAGTAGAGCAGCAGGCCGAGGCCGGCGATGCCGAGGCCGAGATACTGGGGATGGCGGATCCAGGCGTAAAGCCCCCCGGAAACCACGCCCCGCCTGAGAAGCTTTGCGGAATAAACCTGGTAGGCGCAGACGAAGAAGATGACGATTCCCGCGGCGAAGAGGATCGGGCCCAGATAGGCCAGCGCCGTGAGGACCGGGTCACCCGTATAGCTGATGTGCGGAAGAAAGAATGCCGTCAACCACGCCGTGAGCGGATTCGATTCCAGCCAATCGAGCACGGGGGCGTAGATGGAGTAGAAATACACGGTGAACGGCGTGACCATCACGACGACCTCGAGCGCGATCGCCAGATAAAAGACGAAGGCCGCCCAGGGACCCGCGATTCTCCATTCCCTCGTTTCCATGATCATCTCCGATGTGACAGCCTGCGATGCTGGTGCCGACAGCGTGCGCCGAACTCGTTCACACCGTTACCAGAATCGCAAGGCCCATCACCACGACGCCGCTCCCGAGTGCGAGCCGCACCCACTCCTTGTGGTGCAGGTTCCAGCGTGCAAGGCGATTGAGCATCGGTCGCGAGGAAGCGGCGATCAGAATGGCGAGCAGCGGCAGGACGAAGACGACGTTATAGAGCACGAGATAGGCGTAGCCCTGGAGTGCCGTGGGCTGCAGCGCCAGCAGGCTCAGCACCCCGAGATACACCGCGCCGCTGCACGGCACCGTGCACAGCCCGATCAGGAATCCGCCGGCGATCAGCGCCGGCAGCGTCGCCTTCTTCGCCATCTCGCGCGCGACGATGCCCGCCCGCGCCGGGGCCTGCAGGCGCCAGCCCAGTTCGGGCAGGAAGTAGTCCTTCAGCATCCATAACCCGAACAGGACTGCCAGCAGCGCGCCCGCGCGTGCCGGGATGTGCTGCCGCGTGAAGAAATCCATCGACGCCAGCACGCCCACCCCAAGCGCAAGGTAGGTGAGGAAAATAGAGCCAATATAGATGCCGCCCAGGCCCAGCATCCGCGCCCGCAGCCGGGCCACGTTGTATTCGTCAACCCGCAGCGTCGCCGTCAGCGCGGTGATGAAAAGCAGCAGCACCGTGAACGCGCACGGGTTGATGCCGTCGATGACGCCTGCGACGAGCACCGCCGCGAGCGTGATCTGCGGCAGGTAGATCCTCATCTCCTCGGCCGGCGCGTTGGGGTGCCACAAACCGGTCAACGCGACCGCGCCGAGGGCGAGCGTCCCGAGGAGGGAGACGACCGTAATGGTGCGAAGGCGGAGATTCAAGCGTCATCCCGTAACGACGAGCCTGCCCGACATGGTCGGGTTGGCGCGACCGCCGCAGCAAATGTCGCAATAGAACGTGTACGTGCCGGGCTTGCCGGGCGTGAATGTCCTGTAGCTCGAGCCGAGCGGCGGCGCGATGATGTTGACGCCGAGCTCATCAACCGCCCACTGGTGCTTGCCGCCGCCGTCGGTGTGGTGCGAATTGTCCAGGCTCGTCAGCCGCACGGTGACCGGCTCGCCGGCCTTGACGCGCACCTCTTTCCGGCTGAACCCGCCCATATCGGCCGCGATGTCGATCACGTTGCCGGCCATCGGTGGCAGCCTGGGACCCGTGAATGCCTCGAACAGCAGGTAGCCCGCCGTGCCTAGGACGAACACACCAATGACAGCGAAGGCGGCAGCGCGCATCCGCCGCCGGCGTGGCTGGGCGTTCTTACGTTGTTGCTCAGCTCGTTTCTCCATGACAAATTTCCCTCGGTTTGCGAATTGACCAGGTGGGCTCCCCAGAAGGCCCCGAATAGCAAGTAGGCTGCCGCGGCGAGGACGAGCGCGCCGATGACGACCAAGATCGCAGCGCGCATCCGCTGCCGGCGCCGTCGGACCTCATCCTGATCGCGTTCTTCGCGGGCCTGCTTCTCCATGACTGGAACTGACGACGCTTAGCAGCACCCGCCTCGGCCGTGCCGATGTGAGGGCGCGGTGCGCCCTGCCGGCTGGTCTGCCTTTCCTTCCTTGGCTTGACCGGCAGGGCCTTCATGAGCCATGCCGTGGGTGCCGTGCCCGCCCGTGTAGGCCCCGTGGCGCGTCCGTGCGAGCAGCCAGATGACGCCAACGACCAGCACAACCCAGATCCAGTTTTGAGATAGCCATTCCATAACCAGCCAAGCCTCCGAGAATAAGCCCCGTGGGGAGCGGTTCAGAAAGAAGAGCTCAACCGGGCGGTTGAGCCAGCCAAGAGCACAATCGATCGAGGATGCGGATCCCTCTTTCCTCGCACCATGGGCCCCACCCCCATGGGTAGGGTTGATGCGCCCCAAACTGTATACTCGTTCTTACTGCCTGTCAATACAGGTTATATTGACGGATGCTCCAACCAGGTCTAGTATCCCCCACCCTGTAGGGCAGGGAACTGAACAGCCGGAGATGCGTCTTAAGAAAGGAGCTTGCCTGGAATGAACGAACAGAAAACACAACTGCATTCAGTGCATCAGCACGCGGACCGACTCTGCATGCCGGAGGGCACGCGCAAGGTGGTCGGACACAGGCTAGCCATCGCCAAGGGGCATCTGGAAAGCATCATCCAGGCCTTGCAGAAGCACGACGCCTATTGCGTGGACGTGTTGCGCCAGATCAAGGCGGTCCAGGGCGCGCTGGAGAAGGCTGGCCAGATCACCCTCGAAAGCCATCTGCGCGCGCACGTCGCAACCGCCGCCGATCGCGGTGACACGGAGACGATCGTGGAAGAGTTGATGGACGCCCTTCGCTATCGGTAACGAGAGGAGGCGACGTATGCTTTGTTGCGTGGGCCTGATTGGAGGTTTCGCCGTAGGTCAGTATTTGGGTGGACCTTGGGCGCTTATTGCTCCAGCCGCCGGTTTTGGGATCGGCTTGGCGGCGGATATGAAATTCATGAAGGGACATCATAACCAGGAAGATCAGCACGATACGGGGGTTCGGCCCACGAAAAACACAGACCCGGTTTGCGGGATGGAAGCGACCATGGCGATCGATCCTGTGTGCAAGATGAACGTGGACGCGCAAGAGACGGCACCCAAGGCGGAGTACGCCGGGCAGACCTATTACTTCTGTTGCCCCGCGTGCCGGCAAGCATTCACCGCGCAACCGGAAAAGTACGCGAGCACCGCGGCGCGCGGCGGTCGCGCGCCCGGCGGGACCCGTCACCACGGGCACAGCTGACGCCGGAAGGCGTCATGAATCGCGAGCACCGGCATGAATCGGGGGCTCGCGAAGGCGTGAGGAGCGCAAAGCCGCCGCCGAGTCCGGCGAGGAGTACGCGAGATACGCCGCGCGCACCCCGGGGTTCTTCCCGCGGTGGAGCGCAACGCGGGGCCAGATGAGCTGATGAGGATGCCCGAATGCCCGGTCCCGTCAGCAGTGAAACGATTCAAGTTGTCGGAGCCGGTCCGGCCGGCCTGGCCGCGGCCATCACGCTGGCGCGGGCCGGGCGGCCGGTCGTGGTCCACGAAGCGGCGGCGGAGGTGGGCGCCCGGTTCCAGGGCGACCACCAGGGCCTCGAAAACTGGACCGCCGAAAAGGATGTTCTCGACGATCTTCGCGAGCTCGGCCTCACCTGCGATTTCGCCCGCATGCCTTGCCGCCACGGCGTCGTCTTTGACGCCTGGGGGAAGCGCTACGAATTTCGCAGTGGGTCGCCCGTCTTCTACCTGATCGAGCGCGGCCCGGACCCGGGCACGCTCGACTCGGCGCTGCTCGCCCAAGCCCGGGAACTGGGGATCGAAATCCGCTTCAGCAGCCGGCTCCGGGAGGTCGAAGGCCCCGCGATACTCGCGGCGGGACCCAGGGCGGCGGATGCCATCGCGGTCGGGTTTCACTTCGAGACCTCGATGCCCGATGGCTGCTGGGTGATCTGCGACGACGAGCTGGCTCCACAGGGCTACGCGTACCTGCTGGTCATGAACGGGCGCGGGACGGTCAAGAGCTGCATGTTCTCCGGCTTCAGGCGGGAGCGCGAATGCGTCGCGCGCACGGTAGAACGCTTCCGAGAGCTGGTGGGGCTCGAGATGAAGAACCCCCGGCCCCACGGCGGCGCGGGAAACTTCCGGATACCCGTTTCCGCGTACTCGGGCCGCCACCCCGTCGTCGGCGAGCAGGCGGGATTCCAGGACACGCTGTGGGGCTTTGGCATCCGCTTCGCAATCGCGTCCGGGGTCCTCGCCGCGCGCAGCCTGATGGACGGCGCGGACTACGACGCCCGGTGGCGCGATGAATTGAATCCGGTGCTGCGCGCGGCGGTGGTCAACCGCGCCGTATACCGCAACCTGGGAAACCAGGGCTACCGCCGGTTCCTGCGCCGGGCATCCGCGAGCGGCGACGCGCGCCGGTTTCTTCAGCGATATTACGGCCCATCATGGCTCAAGTCGCTGCTCTACCCGTGGGCCCGGTGGCGCGTCCAGTCCCGGCGGCGCGATTTCACTTGCAGCCATATCGACTGCGCGTGCGTGTGGTGCCGTTGCGGCGGAGCCCTCCAGATAACGAGTCCGTTGGCCAGACGACGGGAGATCCGGCGCCGACGGAAAGCCGGGACCGATGAATAAGCGGTTCAGCGTCTGGGCCGGAATCGCAGCATTGTTGCTTGTCGGGGCAATGGTTGCGTATCGCGCGATCATCAGCGACGGAACACTTCCGGAAGGGCTGATCCAGGCGAACGGCCGCATGGAGGGCGACCATGTGATCGTCGCAAGCAAGTTCGCCGGTCGCATCGCGAAACTGAACGTGCGGGAGGGCGACACCGTCGCGGGCGGCCAGGTGCTCGTGGTTCTGGAGGACTCCCAGGCGAGCGCGCGCGTGAGCCAGGCCAGGGCCGCCGTCGCCGTTCTCGAGGCGCAGGTGCAAGCCGGGAAAACCGCACTCGCCGTGGTCAGGAAAGAGGTGCCGCTCGCGATAGACAGCGCGCAGGCGGGCCTCGCGCCGGAATCGCGGACGCCGGGCTGCAGTCCCTGCCGATGATCCGGCAAGAACAGCGCTCCTGGTTCAATCCCAACCAGGACAGCGGCTGGTTCTTCTCCATCGGCGAGATGGCGATGATGGTGACGCTGCTCGCCATTCTCCTCTCCGCCGCCGCGCTCGCACGGGAAAAAGAACGCGGCACCGTCGAGCAGCTGCTCGTCTCCCCGTTGTCGCCGCCGCAGATCCTGCTGCCGAAAGGCATCGCCATGGCGCTGGTCGTCGTTGCCGGCACCATGGTCAGCGTGCTCGGCGTGCTGGGGCCGGTATTCAACCTGCCGCTCCGGGGGAGCCTGCCCCTTTTCTTCGCCGTCACCGTCATGTACGGGTTCACCTCCTCGGGGTTGGGGCTGTTCGCGGCAACGGTGACGCGCAATCTCTCGCAGGCCGGCATGCTGGCGATCTTCCTGTTTGTCCCGATCATCCTGTTTTCGGGCATCCACACGCCGGACGAAGGGATGCCGGGCTGGCTCCACGTGATCGTGCTCTTCAACCCGATGGCGCACTACATCAACGCCACCTACAGCATTCTCCTCCGGGGCGCGGGCCTCGATCTGGTGTGGGATTCCGTGCTCACCATGGCGCTGCTGGGAAGCGCGATCTTCGGCTTCGCCGTGTGGCGCTTCCGCAGACAGTTTGAATGATGCTCGCCTGCATCAAATCCTCGTGGTCACCGCGGATCCGCAAGGCGCAGCGGCGAATCTGAATTCCTTCCTCGCGCAAGCGACTTGACGTAGATCAAAACCGCGCGGGCCATTCTGGCGTAAAGGGAGCTCATGCGAACACGCGGAGGCGGGCGTGGCAAAGATCGAAAGCCCGGAGACTGAAGACCGCGTCGCCTGCGAGGTCTGCCTCAGAGAGCTGCCCAGGTCGGCCGCGCTGGCACAGGAATGCGCTGACTACGCCCGCTACTTCTGCGGAGACAAGTGCTACCAGCAATGGCTGGAAGCACCGCAGATGGCCGAGATCGCCATCACGGTGGAGGGCCTGCCGGTCGATTTCCTAACCGCACAGGCACTCGCCAAAGCGGCTGCCAGCTGTGCGGAAGAGGATGCCATGCTGCTCGCCTGGCTTGATCGGGCTCGCGGCAAGGCATCGCCCGATGTCCCCGAGTGCCAGCATCAGCCCGGCTGGCTCGCCTACGCTCACGGCCACGGCGGGCGCCTCGCGGTGAACGTCAACCGCGGGGCTTACCTTTTTGTCTTCCGGGCGGGCGCGTAGCGCGAGGACGCGAGGAGCGGCTGCGGAACTCGATCCTGGTTGTCACCAACAGGCTGGAGGCGCTTATGAAGATCGGTCCCGCTGCGGCGGTTGCCATCGTATCGAGAGCGGCTCTCGTTGCATCCTTGTTGACATGGCCCATCGCGGTCTCCTCAGCGCCCTCCTCCGCGCAGGACCTTGGCAAAGCGCTATATGTCAAAGCCGGCTGCGCGGCCTGCCATGGGACGGACGCCCGCGGATCGAATTTTGCGCCGAATCTCCCGGGCCATACCGCGGAGCAGGTGAAACGCTACGTGCGCAATCCGCAGGGCAAGATGCCCCGCTTCGGCGCCGACAAGCTGAACGATGCCGAACTCGACAGGGTTGCTTCCTACATCGCCGCTCTGCCCGTGCCGCGGGCTCGCGTGGCCGCCATCGACCCTGCGGGAGCGGTGGAGATGCATCACTGGATAGCGCACCACGCGCTAAGATCGAATAACGCGAAACACGCCGGTCACCACCTCTCCCTCGCCCTCGACCTCGTCAAGGACGATGCGCACCGGCGCGGCATCGAGGCGATACTTGAGCTCATCGGGAAGAAACGTTTGGAGGACGCCGCGCACCACACGGTGGAAATGGTGGTGACTAAAGTCACGCCCGGGGTCACCATACAGCAGATGCATCTCCGCCTCGCGTTGGGATCCCTTGAGGCGGGCAACCTGCGGGAGGCCCGGCATTACGTGGATCATTACGTCGAGGGGGCCTCGCCGCACGACAAGGGGCACGCTATGGAGCTTGCAGCCCTGCTCAAGAAGGGACAAGTGGAGTCAGCAAAGAAGAGGCTGGCGCACCTGCTGGCCAAGTAAGGTCACAATGCTCCGTGCGCCTGGCCGGCCGCGGACGGGACGAGAGCGCATATTGATGTAAATCAACATGCGGGGCGGCGCATTCGGTACGTTATTGGTGATGTTTCAGCGTCGCGGCGTGTCCCCGCGACAACCGGCCCCGACCCGGCAAGGCGGCTCGCGTGGCGGGAAGCGCACGGCGCGGAACGTACCATGGAAGGAGGCGCCAGCATGCGAATCAGCACGACCGATCCCATCACCGGGAAGGACATCCCGAATCCTGAAGGCCGTCCCTTCGTCATCGAGGGCAGTGGCGACAGCGCCTTGAAAATCTATTTCGAGACGGAGGAGAACAAGCGGATCTATCTCGACATCCCGGTCGAGCACCCCGGCAAGGACTTCACGACCAACCTCGACAACCCGGCGTGAGCCCATGAAAACCGGAACAGCGTGGCGGTGGATGCCCGCCGCCGTGCTGCTCGCGGCGGCGGGCGCAGCGAACGCCCAGCATCTCGGGCAGCACCAGATCGTGGGCGATATCGAGATCTTCTACGGGATGACGTCGGCCGAGGAGATCCGCGCCCGCCCGCCGGGCTCTCCGGAGCATACGATGCACGGCGGCGTGCCGGGCGGCAAGGGACAGCATCACCTGATAGTGACGCTCTTCGACAAGGAGTCGAAGCAGCGCATCGCGGACGCCGAGGTCTGGGCGAGCGTCGGCGAGATCGGGCTTTCCGCGAGCAGGAAGAAGCTGCAGCCGATGGCCTGGGGCCCGATGAGCTACGGCAACTACTTCAGGATGGGCAACCCGGGACGCTACCACATCCACCTCGAGATCAAGCGACCGGACATGGCGAGGCCGGTGCGGGCCGATTTCGACTACCTGCACCCGGGCGGCTGAGCGTCCGTCGCCCGGGAGGCGCGCGAGGCGCCCCCTTCCTTGCGGCGACAGCGCCCTTTCCAGAACGCGCGGTATTGCCTGCGGCGCGCGGGGAGACCAGCGCCGACAGCGGCCAGTGACGCAGCAGTTGCGGGCAGGGATCCGGCGAAGGCGCGGACGGTATAATGCGCCGATGATGTGCTGGCAACCGGTCTTGCCGCTGTGTGCGCTCCCGCTTTTCCTCGCGCTGCCGGCAACGCCCGCAGGAGCGGCCGAGGCGTACGTGAAGATCATTTCTCCCGCCGCCGGCGCCAAGCTGGACGCGATGGACCTCGCCAAGCTCGTCTATGAGGTCCGGCCCGGTCCCAAAGGCGACCACGTCCATGTCTATGTCGACGGCAAGGAAGTCGGCATCCTGCGGGAGCTCAAGGGCGGTTACACGCTCGAACCCCTGTCGCCGGGGGAGCGCTCGCTGTGCATCAAGGTCGTGAACAAGGCCCACGTGCCCATCGGCGTCGAGCAGTGCATCAAGGTCGGCGCCGGGTGAGGGATGGCGCTCGAGAACCTGGCGTATGCGCTCGCGCAGGTGTTTCACAATTTCGGCGCGATGGCCGTGGTAGCCGGCGCGGCGCTCGCGTTGTGGGCGCCGGCTCTGCCCTCGGGGCGCGAAGGGCAACTTGCGCGGCTGGTCGCCCTCGGATGGGCCGTGCAGATCGCGAGCGGCGCGAGCTTCGGCGCCATCAGCTATTACTACTATGGCCGCCTCCCCGACATCCACGGTGTCGCGGTCGCCGCGCTCACCGTCAAGGTGACCTGCGCCGTCGCGGGGCTTGCAATCGCCCTGCTCCTTCAACAGCGCGGACAGCGATGGAACGAAACGCAGCGCAAGCGCGCCTGGCGTGCGCTCGCCCTGCTCGCCGCGGCCGCGCTCGCGGCTGCCGCATTCTTGCGCTGGTTCTCTTGACCCTGGCGCGGAGCGAACGGTCATGAACCTTCATCGCCTGCTTTCGCGACGCGCCGCCGACGGCCGGCCGCTGCGCGTGGCGCTGATCGGCGCGGGCAAGTTCGGTTCGATGTTCCTCGCGCAGGCGCGGCGCACGCCCGGAATTCACGTCGTGGCGATCGCGGATCTCGCGCCGCAGCGCGCGCGTGAGAGCCTTGTCCGCGTCGCATGGGACGCCGAGCGTTGCCGCGCCCGCTCCTTCGACGAGGCGTGCAAGAACGGCGCGACTTGCGTGACTGACGATGCCTCGGCCGCGATCGCATCGGGCGCGGTCGAGATCGTCATCGACGCGACCGGCAGCCCCGCCGCCGGTATCCGCCACGCGCTCGCCTGCTGCGAGCACGGCAAGCACATCGTGATGGTGAACGTCGAGGCCGATGCGCTCGCCGGGCCCCTCCTCGCGCGCCGCGCGCACGCGGCCGGCATCGTCTATTCGCTCGCCTACGGGGACCAGCCCGCGCTGATTTGCGAGATGGCGGACTGGGCCCGCGCCGCGGGTTTCGAGGTCACCGCCGCCGGCAAGGGCACGCGGTATCTCCCCGCGTATCACGAGTCCACGCCGGAAACGGTGTGGGGCCATTACGGTTTCACCCGGGAGCAGGTCGCGCGGGGAGATTACAACGCGCGGATGTTCAATTCCTTCCTCGACGGCACCAAGTCCGCGATCGAGATGGCCGCGGTCGCCAACGCGACGGGCTTGACGCCCGCCCCCGAGGGGCTCTCCTTCCCGCCGTGCGGCGTGGATGACCTGCCGCGAGTGCTGCGCCCGAGCTCCGAAGGCGGCCGGCTCCATCATCGCGGCCAGGTCGAGGTGGTCTCGAGCCTCGAGCGCGACGGCCGCCCGGTTGCGCGCGATCTGCGCTGGGGCGTCTACGTCACCTTCGCCGCCGACAGCGAGTACGTGCGGCGCTGCTTCAGGGAATACGGGCTCGTCACGGACGAAACCGGCAACTACGCCGCCATGTACAAGCCCTGGCACCTGATCGGGCTCGAGCTCGGCATCTCGGTCGCGAGCGTGGGCCTGCGGAGCGAGCCGACCGGCCGCCCCGACGGTTTTCGCGGCGATGTCGTCGCGGTTGCCAAGCGCGATCTCAAGGCGGGCGAGACGCTCGACGGCGAAGGCGGCTACACGGTGTGGGGCAGGCTCTTGCCCGCGCAGGATTCGCTCGCATCCGGCGGGCTTCCGATCGGCCTCGCGCACGGAATCCGGCTCACGCGCCGGATTCCGAAAGGAGACCTCGTCACCTGGCGCGATGTGGCGATGCAGGAGTCGGAGGCGGTGCGCGTGCGGCGCGAGATGGAAGAAACCTTTGCCGTGGAATGGGGATTGCGCCGGAACGGCGCAATAACAGTCGCCTAAGGAGTCTATCGGACTCAGCCCCGACAGACGCCTGAGGCGACCGGAGCGCCCTTTTAGTTGGGCCATGTAATCCAATTGTCGGCCGTGCCCGTCGCGTTGCCGGACGATCACGAGGTGGCGCGCAAAGTTGACGCGTACCCTTGTTGCGCCGAGAATTGCAAGGATGAAACGGCGTGACTTCTTCGGGATCTGCGCCGCGGGCGCGGCGCTCGGCGTGCCGGAGCTCTTTGCCGCCGGGGACTCGAGACCCCGGTTCTACTCGCGCGCCCGGCTCGTGGACGAGCAGGGCGAGCCGCTCAGGGCCGCGCGGCTCGCCGTCGGCGAAAACTACATCTTCCACTACCCATTCGAGGGCACGCCCTGCTTCCTGCTCAACCTCGGGCGCCCGACGGTGCGCGACGTGCAGCTGAAGACCGAGGAAGGGTCCTGGTATCAATGGCCGGGCGGGGTGGGACGGAACCGCGCGATCGTCGGCTATTCCGCGATCTGCGCGCACCGCCTGGCTTATCCGACGCCGCAGATCAGCTTCATCAGCTACCGCGAGAAATCCACCGCGTCACGGCTGATGCGGGCCAAGATGATCCACTGCTGCGCGGAGCACAGCGAGTACGACCCGGCTTCCGGCGCGCGCGTGGTGGGCGGCCCGGCGCCGCAGCCGCTCTGCGCCATCCTGCTCGAATACGACGGGAAGGACGACACGCTGGCCGCGATCGGCACGCTCGGCGGGGAGATGTTCGACACCTTCTTCGCCAAGTTCGCGTTCAAGCTCGCGCTCGACTACGGCGCCGACAAGGCACAACGCCGGGTGGCGGACCACACCGTCGTCAAGCCGCTGCGGGAGTTTTGCAAGCAGCAGGTCCGCTGCTGAAGCCCGCCGCGACCCGGCGGGCTTCAGGTCACTCAGCGACTAGAGATTTACAGGATTAAAGCTTCGTTCCGGGAATCCTGTTAATCCTGTTAATCCTGTCTATACCGGCGGGACGGTCGGAACAACCAAGGAGGGCCAAACCATGAAGGGGACTTTGGGCATCGTGTCAGGCGCGCTGCTGCTCGCGGGCTGCGCCGGGGTGTACGCGCCGTCCGAACCGACGGCAACCGCCAGGCTGGAACCCAGGAGCGGCACGCAGGTTCAGGGCGCCGTCACGTTCACGCAGATTGGCGACGTGGTGCGCGTCACGGGAGAGATCACCGGCCACAGCAAGGGACCCAAAGGCTTTCACATCCACGAGAAGGGCGACTGCAGCGATCCCAAGGCGATGAGCGCTGCCGGGCATTTCAATCCGGGAAAGAGCAAGCACGGCGGCCCGTACACCCCGGTGCGCCACGCGGGCGACCTCGGCAACCTCGCATTCAACGATCAGGGCGTGGCGAAGGTGAACTTCACGGTGGGCGGCATCTCCGTGAGCGGGGACCGGCCCGACGGGATCATCGGCCGCGGGCTCATCGTCCACATGGACCCGGATGATCTCAAGACGGATCCCACCGGCAACGCGGGCGGCCGCGCCGCGTGCGGGGTGATCACCGGCCAGGCTGGAGCGGCGGCAGCCGGGCGGCCTTACTCGTACTGAGCGGAAACCGTTGACGCCCGGTGCGCGTGCGCGTCGGGCTGGATTGCCTTGACGATCCCGAAAACGCCGACGCCCGCGATCAGCGTCGCAAGCGCCACGCGCGCGATGCGTGTCCGCGAGAGCGCCATCGCATAGCCGAACCAGGCGCCGATCGCAAGCAGGTTGGGCAGCGTACCCAGCCCGAACGCCGCCATCAGCAGCGCGCCGTGCAGGGGGTTGGCGGTGGCGAGCGCGGCGATGAGCGCGGCGTAGACCATGCCGCACGGCAGCCACCCCCATGCGAGGCCGAGCCCGAACGCGCGCGGGACGGAGTCCGCCGGCAGGAACCGGCGCGAGTGCGGCCCGATGCGGCGCCACACGAAGCCGCCGAGAGACTCGACGCCGCGCACGAGCGGAGAGAAACCCGCGACGTAGACTCCGAGCACGATCAACGCGGCGCTCATCAGCGCGAGCAGCCCCTGCTGCACCAGCGGCGTGCCACGCAGGGCGAGCCCTGCTGCGCCGAGCCCGCCAGTCACCGCGCCCGCGGCGACATAGCTCGCGATCCGGCCCGCGTTGTAGGCGAGCGTGCGCCGCCACCACGCGCCGCGGCTCATTTCCCGCGCGCGCGGCCCGCAGGCGATTCCCGCGAGCGGCCCGCACATCGCGGCGCAGTGCGCTCCCCCCGCCAGGCCCGCGAGGAACGCCGCGGCGAGCGTCGCTTCAAGCCATCCGCTCATTTTTCACAAGGGCGCGAGTCGTGAGTGGGCGCAATCGGGAACCGGTTCGCGGTTCTATCCACTCACCGTTCACGATTCACGGGTTCAGATGACGCGCGAATAGCGCCGCACTTCGCGATCGTGGCGCAGATAGCGGTCGAACACCATGCAGATGTTGCGGATGAGGAACCGCCCCTTGGGCGTGACCGTGATCCAGCCCTCATCGACCGCGAGCAGCCCCAGTTTCTCGAAATCCCGCAGCTCCTCGAGCTCGGTCGCGAAGTAGCGGTCGAAGTTGACGAGATAGGCGATGTCGATCGACTGCTTCGACAGCGAGAAGTGGCACATCAGCGCCTGGATCACCGCGCGCCGCACCAGGTCGTCCGCGGTGAGCTCGATGCCGCGCATGATCGGCAGCCTCCCGCGATCGAGCGCGTCGTAGTAGTCCTCCAGCGCGCGGTAATTCTGGCTGTAGGTCGGCCCGATCGCGCCGATGGCCGAGACGCCCAGCCCCACCAGGTCGGCGTCGGCGGAGGTCGAGTAGCCCTGGAAGTTGCGGTGCAGGCGCCCCTGGCGCTGCGCCACCGCAAGCGCGTCCTCCGGCAGCGCGAAGTGGTCCATGCCGATATAGACGTAGCCGGCGCCGGTCAACCGCTTGATGGCGAGCGCGAGGAGTTTCAGCTTCGTGTCCGGCGACGGGAGATCGGCCTCGTTGATGCGCCGCTGCGCCTTGAACAGCGTCGGCAGGTGCGCGTAGTTGTAGAGCGCGATGCGGTCGGGCCGGGCCTCGAGAACGCGCGCGAGCGTCACCTGGAAGCTCAGCTGGGTCTGCCGCGGCAGCCCGTACATCAGGTCCACGTTGATCGAGTCGAAGCCCGCGCGCCGCGCCGCCCCGATCACGGCGAGCGTGCGCTCCTCGGTCTGCGGCCGGTGGATCGCGGCCTGCACATCGGGGTCGAAGTCCTGCACGCCGAAGCTCGCCCGGTTGAACCCCATCTCGCGCAGCGCCTGCACGCCTTCCGGCTCCACCGTGCGCGGGTCGATCTCGATCGAGTACTCGCCGTGCGGCGTGAACTCGAAGCGCTCGGCCAGGCGCGCGAACAGCGCCCGTAAGTCGTCCACGCCGTAGTAGGTCGGCGTGCCCCCGCCCCAGTGCATCTGGGAGACGTGCGGGTCGTCGCTGAACAGCGCGGCCTGCAACTCGATCTCCCTGGCGAGGTAGTCGAGGTAGCGGGCGGCCTTGCCCCCGTCGCGCGTCACGATCTTGTTGCAGGCGCAGTAGAAGCAGACGTCGCGGCAAAACGGCAAATGCACGTACAGCGCGAGCGGCCGCTGGATGCCGCCGATGTTGCGGCGCCCCGCCCACGTCCGGTACGCGTCCTCGCCGAACGCCTCGACGAAGCGGTCGGCGGTCGGATACGAGGTATAACGCGGCCCGTGACGGTCGAAGCGCCGCACCAGCTCGAGGTCAAACTCGGTCGGCGCGAAAATCATGAGCGTGGGCCATTCTGCCGGCGGGATGCCGCAATTCACCATTCAGTATTCCACCCCGGATGGCGGGTGCCTTGATGTAGGTCAAATGCGGTGACCGCGAGAGCAGCATACTGCCCAGCGTGAACACCGGCCCTGCCCCCGCCGCCGTCGACCTCGCCGAGCTGCGCGTCGCGTGCTCTTCCTGCAGCCTGCGCGAGCTGTGCCTGCCCGCGGGGCTGGCCCCGCGCGAGATGGAAAAGGTGGACCGGCTCGTCAACCACCGGCAGAAGTTGAAGCGCGGCGAGCATCTCTACCGGGCCGGCGACCCGCTCGCGGCGCTCTACGCCATCCGCTCCGGCTTCATGAAGACGTGCGTGCTCCACGACGACGGCCGCGAGCAGGTGGCGGGCTTTCACATGATGGGAGAGCTGCTGGGATTGGACGCGATCAGCAGCGGGAGCCACATGTGCGACGCGGTCGCGCTGGAGGACTGCGAAGTCTGCGAGATCCCCTTCGCGTATCTCGAGCAGCTCTCGCGGGAGCTGCCCTCGCTGCAGCATCAGCTCCACCGCATCATGAGCCGCGAGATCGTGCGCGATTACGGGGTGATGATGCTCCTCGGCACCATGAAAGCGGAGGAGCGGCTCGCGGCGTTCCTGGTCAACCTGTCGCAGCGCTTCGCCGCCCGCGGCTACTCCGCGACCGAGTTCAACCTGCGCATGACGCGCGAGGAGATCGGGAGCTACCTGGGATTGAAGCTCGAGACGATCAGCCGGGCCTTCTCGCGCTTCCAGCAGGAGGGGCTGGTCGAGGTGCGTCACAAGCGCATCCGCATCAGGGACCCCGAGCGGCTGCGCCTGATACTGGGGCAGCCCGGCCCCTAGAACCCGTGAATCGTGAATGGTGAATGGCAAGAACACGCGCCTTGTGCGCCCCATTTCCCATTCGCCATTTCCCATTCCCTGTTTCAATAGCGGTAGCGCGTCGCGTTGAGGAAGGCGACGACGTCCTCCACGTCCTCCCCGCTCCAGCGCAGCTTCTCCTGCTGCGCCCAGGCGGAGACCAGCTGTCGCAGGTCCTCGATCGTGATCGCGATGCGGTTGGGACGGGTGTGCACGTTCGGCGTGTGGCATACCTGGCAGTGGTTCTCGTAGAGCGCGCGCCCGCGCTCGATATCGGGGATTTCCTCGGCCCGGACCGGTACCGCATGCGCGCCGGAGATGGCCACCAGGCACCACCCGGCCCAGGCCGCGCGGCGGGACGCCAGCGCCGCGAGTTTGCTCAGCTTCGACCCCGTCGTTCCGCCCATATTCAGGTTTCCCCGCGCATGGGGCAGCCCGGGGGACGCTCGGCAGGTTCCAACGGGCAGAGACGGTTCACCTCGGCCGAGCCGCGTTGCAGGAAGCAGGTGAACGCGCTGGATGCCGCCGCGAGCCCCCAGAAGACGAAAAAGCCGAGCGAATAGATGGCGGTGCGGCTCAACCCCAGGGGCTGCCCGAAGATCGCGAGCTCCATCGGATCGAACAGCGTGAAGAACACCGCCTCGGCGGCACCGGCCACGATGAACGACGGCCACAGGATCCAGATCGCGCGTTGCACGGTTCCCTCCCGGGAATCTGGCGGCGTCGCATCCGCCAAATTCCTTGATATTCAGCCCAAGTTACCGGCCAGCTTGGCTACAAGCAGCCTGTCGCATGTCGACTCTCCGCCGGCCTTCCGTCACTAAAGGAATCTGTCGGCCTTGAGTCCGGCAGATTCCTTCGCGGCTCGAGCACGATTGACGCGGAATCCGGCAGCTTCCACTCTCCGGCGAGCCGCCAGACGCCGGCGGTGTCCTCGACCGTCACCCGCCAGCGCCCGCTTGCCGGCAGCGCGAGCGCGGCCTCATAGACGCCCGCGCCCCGCGCTTCCAGCATGAGCGCACGGTCCAGGCCGGCGCGCGTCGGGTGCGCGATGTGCAGCCTCACCGCCGGTGATCGCGCCGGTCCGCAGCTCAGCACGACCCGTACGCGCCCCGCCTCCGGATTGAAGCTCAGATGGGCGCGATAGGCAAGCGCCGCCGCAGCCCGGTCGCGGGAAAGTGTTTGGTTAATCGCGAGCCCCCGCTTGTAGTAGTCATCGGCGACGAGCCCGTCGTCGCTCGCCATCGCGAGCCACAGCGTCACGAAGCCGGCCACGACGGTGAGCGCGGGACCCGCCATGAGCAGCCACGGCCACGGCTCGCGGTACCACGGTCTTGCACGCTTCGCCGTCATCATGATCCTCTCTGTGTTCTCTGTGATCTCTGTGGCTGATGTTCATTTGACATAGAACCGCGACTTCTCGTGCGCCGCCACGCTTGCCCGCTCGAGGTCCTCGACGTGGAACACGATCTCGTGGGATCCCGGCGCAAGCCCCGCCGGGTCCACGCGCAGCGCCACCGGCACCGCGACGGTGGACGCGGGCGGCGCCTCGAGCGGCTGCTTCGCGACGATCTGCGCGCCCGCGAGCCCGGACACCGAGAGGCGGTAGCGGTGCGCCCTCTCCTCCGTGTTCATGATCTGGAGGCGGTAGACGTTCTCCAGGAGCCCTTCCCCGGTCTCGCGCACCAGTATGCCGCGGTCGCGGATCACGTCCACCTTGAGCGGCACGCGCAGCGCAAGCATCGTGGCGAGCGCGCCCGTGGCCGCAAGCAGGACCGCGCCATAGACGAGGACCCGCGGCCGGGCGACGCGCGAGAGGATCCTCGCCTCGGGGTACCTGCCGGCGACTGCGTTCTCGGTCGAGTAGCGGATGAGCCCGCGGGGATAGCCCATCCTGTCCATGACCCGGTCGCAGGCGTCCACGCACGCGGCGCAACCGATGCACTCGTATTGCAGCCCGTGGCGGATGTCGATGCCCGTCGGGCAGACCTGCACGCAAATGCGGCAATCCACGCACTGCCCGAGGCCGGCCGCCTTCGGGTCCACGGCGCGCCCCCGCGCCCCGCGCGGCTCGCCGCGCCGCGCGTCGTAGGTGATCACCAGCGTGTCGGGATCGAACATCGCCCCCTGGAAGCGCGCGTACGGGCACATGTATACGCAGACCTGCTCGCGCATCCAGCCCGCGTTCCCGTAAGTGGCAAAGCCGTAGAAAAGGAACCAAAACGTCTCCCAGGGGCCGAGGCCCATCGCCGCCACTTCCGCGGCGAGCGTCTTGATCGGCGTGAAGTAGCCGACGAAAGTGAACCCGGTCCACAGGGCGAACGCGATCCAGGCGCCGTGCTTCGCCGACTTCAGCGCGAGCTTGCGCGCGGACCACGGCGCCTGGTCGAGCCGCATGCGCGCTGTCCGGTCGCCTTCCACCACGCGCTCGATCCACATGAAGATCTCGGTGTAGACCGTCTGCGGACAGGCGTAGCCGCACCACAGGCGTCCCGCCACCGCGGTGAACAGAAAGAGGGCGAGCCCCGCGATGATGAGAAGAACGGTGAGGTAGATCACGTCCTGCGGCCAGAACACGTGGCCGAAGAGGTAGAACTTGCGGGCGGCGAGGTCGAGGAGCACCGCCTGGCGATCGTTCCACGAGAGCCACGGCAGGCCGTAATAGACGATCTGGGTCAGCCATACGAGGGCCCAGCGCCAGCCTGCGAACCAGCCGTGCACCGCGCGCGGATAGATCTCCCTCCGCACCTCGTAGAGGGCGGACTCGACTTCGCCGCCGCCCGCGGCGAGCGCGAGACCGCGCGCCGGCTCCACCATGGGCAATCAGCCGCCAAGGCGCCAGGAGCGCCAAGAAAACGGTACCGGAATGAACACGGAGAAGACCAAGGTCGGGAGGGCTAAATGCGCAAAGGTTTCCCTGCGGCGCGGAATGGAGACCGGGTCCTGGCCTGCGCGCTCCGCGCCTTTGCGCCTCGCTGCGGTCCGCTCCCGATCCCCGTGGCGTGCCTCGCGCCTCGGCGGCTCATCGGGTCTGTTCCTGCGAGAGCGAATAGACGTAAGCCGCCAGCAGGTGGATCTTCGCCTCGTCGAGGAGGTTCTTGTGCGCCGGCATCTCGCTCTTGCGGCCTTTCACGACCGTCTCGATGATCGCCGCCTCCGAGCTGCCGTGGAGCCAGACGTTGTCGCTCAGGTCGGGCGCGCCGAGCTGCGGGTTGCCCTTGCCCTCCGGGCCGTGGCAGGCGGCGCACACCGTGTTGAAGCCGGCCCTGCCGCGGGAGGCGCGCCGCGCATCGTGGGCGCGCCCGGAGAGCGAGAGCACGTAGTGCGCGACGTCCTTCGCGCCTTCCTCGCCGCCGACAGCCGCCCCGAGCGCCGGCATCAGCCCCGCGCGGCCTTCCGCGATGCTCGCCTTGATCGCTTCCGGCGCCCCGCCGTAGAGCCAGTCGGTGTCGCGCAGGTTGGGGAACCCTCTTGCGCCGCCCGCGTCCGAGCCGTGGCAGCCTGCGCAGTAAGTGAGGAACAGGCGCTGCCCCATGCCGCGGGCTTCGGCGTCCGCGGCGACGGCCCTGAGGTCCTGCTTGAGGAACTTCTCGTAAATCGGCCCGTAGCGCGCGTGGGCCGTGCTCGACTCCTCGTCGTACTGCCCGCGCGAGCTCCAGCCGAGATAGCCGGGAAAGCTGCCCAGCCCCGGATAGAGCACGAGGTAGATGAGGCTGAAGACGATGCTCAGGTAGAACAGCCACATCCACCAGCGCGGGAGCGGCCGGTTCCACTCGGTCAGGTCCTCGTCCCAAACGTGGCCGGTGGTGCCGACCTCACCCTTCGCCACGCGCCTCGTGCTGAACGCCTTCAGGAACAACGCGCACGCAACGATGCTCGCGATCGAGATCACCGCCACGAAGAGACTCCACACTTCGCTCGTGAAGTCGCTCATCAGCGCGCCTCCCGCGCGTGCGGCGCCGCACCGGTGCCTTCCTCGTCGTCCTCGAGCGGCACCCGCGCCGCCGCCTCGAAATCCGCCTGTCGCCGGCCGCTCCACGCCCAGGCGACGATCGCCAGGAAGGCGACGAAGGACGCCACCGTCACGAGGCTGCGCAGATCGTTGATGTCCATGGCTACCTTGCCCTGATCGTGGTCCCGAGCACCTGGAGGTAGGCGATCACCGCGTCCATCTCGGTCCTGTCCTTCAGGCTCCCGGCCGCGCCGGCGATCTCCTCGTCGCTGTACGGCACCCCGATCGCCCGCAGCGCGCGCATCTTCGGCCCGGCGTCCGCGGGGCTCAACGCGGTGCGCGCGAGCCACGGGTAGGCCGGCATGTTCGATTCGGGAACGAGGTCGCGCGGGTTGACGAGGTGCAGGCGGTGCCATTCGTCGGAGTAGCGGCCGCCGACGCGCGCGAGGTCCGGCCCGGTGCGCTTCGAGCCCCACAGGAACGGGTGCTCGTAGACGAACTCGCCGGCGACCGAGTAATGCCCGTAGCGCTCCGTCTCCGCGCGGAACGGGCGGATCATCTGCGAGTGGCAGTTGTTGCAGCCCTCGCGGATGTAGATGTCGCGCCCGGCGAGCTGGAGCGGGGTGTAGGGCTTGAGCCCCTGCACCGGCTGCGTGGTGGATTTCTGGAAGTAGAGGGGCACGATTTCCACGAGGCCGCCGACGCTCACCACCGCGATGATGAGCGCGATGAGCAGCGGCATCCTGCGCTCGATCACATCATGTGCCGATACCGGGCCCGTTCTCACGTGTCACCATTCACCGGCCAGTGTTCACTGTTCACTGTTCACTGCTTCTCAGGCGTGCGCCGCCGCGACTGCCGGAATCGGCGCATCCACTGCTTCCCGGCCGGCCACGGTCTTCCACACGTTGTAGACCATCACGAACATGCCGCCGAGATAGAGCAGCCCCCCCGCGAGCCGGATCGCGTAGAAGGGATAGGTCGCCTTGACCGACTCCACGAAGCTGTAGGTGAGCGTGCCGTCCGGGTTGACCGCCCGCCACATCAGCCCCTGCATCACGCCCGCGATCCACATCGCGGCGATGTAGAGCACGATGCCGACCGTGGCGATCCAGAAGTGCAGGGCGACGAGCCGCATCGAGTGCATTTCGGTGCGCCCGAACATCCGCGGGATGAGGTAGTAGAGGCTGCCGATCGACACCATGCCGACCCACCCGAGCGCGCCCGAGTGCACGTGGCCGATCGTCCAGTCGGTGTAGTGCGAGAGCGCGTTGACGGTCTTCACCGACATCATCGGCCCCTCGAACGTCGACATCCCGTAGAACGAGAGCGACACCACCATGAACTTGAGGATCGGATCGTCGCGCAGCTTCTCCCACGCGCCGGAGAGCGTCATGATGCCGTTGATCATGCCGCCCCAGGAAGGCGCGAGCAGGATGAGCGAGAAGAGCATGCCGAGCGTTTGCGTCCAGTCGGGCAGCGCCGTGTAGTGAAGGTGGTGCGGCCCGGCCCACATGTAGGTGAAGATCAGGGCCCAGAAGTGCACGACCGAGAGCCGGTAGGAATAGACCGGGCGCGCGGCCTGCTTGGGAATGAAGTAATACACCATGCCGAGGAAGCCCGCGGTGAGGAAGAAGCCCACCGCGTTGTGCCCGTACCACCACTGCACCATGGCGTCCTGCACGCCCGCGTAGATCGAGTAGGACTTGGTGAGCGTCACCGGGATCGCGGCGCTGTTCACGACGTGGAGCAGGGCGACCGCCAGGATGAACGAGCCGAAGAACCAGTTCGCGACGTAGATGTGGGGGGTCTTTCTTCTCGCAATGGTGCCGAAGAACACGATCGCGTAGGCCACCCACACGAGCGTGATGAGGACGTCGATCGGCCACTCGAGCTCGGCGTACTCCTTGGAGGTCGTGATGCCGAGCGGCAGCGACACGGCGGCGGCCACGATCACCGCCTGCCAGCCCCAGAACGTGAACGCGGCGAGCGCGTCGCTGAAGAGGCGCGCGTGGCAGGTGCGCTGCACGACGTAATAGGAGGTCGCGAAGAGGGCCGAGCCGCCGAAGGCGAAGATCACCGCGTTGGTGTGCAGCGGCCGCAGGCGCCCGTACGAAAGCCACGGCGCCAGGTTGAGTTCGGGCCAGATCAACTGCGCGGCGATCAAAACGCCCACCAGCATGCCGACGACGCCCCAGGCGACCGTCATCAGGGCGAATTGCCGCACCACGGTGTAGTTGTAAGTGGATTGCGCCTGCATCGCCGCCCCTCTCGCCCCGACCCCGCGTGATGATACAGGCGGGCCCCATCCCCGAATTTGATCTACATCAAGGCAGCGGGCGGTCGTTTTTCACGGAACGCTTTTCCGCGGCATGATATAGGTCAAGCCGAAGGCACGAAGGCGATGCGGAGCGTGCCGGCATCGCTTAAGGTACTCGAAGAAGAGCCCCGGGGCCGATCAGGCGTTGCGGGGAGCAAGAGGACGATGACGACCATCACGGAGCGCATTGACAACATCACGCGCATCCCGCCGGCCTGCCAGAAAGCGGTGCTGCCGGCGCCGAAGAGCGTGAAGATCGAGGTCTCACCGCGCTGCAACTACCGCTGCGGATTCTGCGCCCTGCGCACGCGCGAGGTGCAGCCCAAATGGGACATGGACCTCGGTCTCTTCAAGCGCATCACGCGCGAGATGCGCGAGGCGGGCGTGGAGGAGATCGGCGTCTTCTACCTCGGCGAGTCGTTCATGAACCCGCGGCTCCTGGTCGACTGCATCGCCTACCTCAAGAACGACATCGCGATGCCCTACGTGTTTCTCACCTCCAACGCGTCGATGTCGTTTCCCGAGGCCGTGGAGGCGTGCATGAAAGCGGGCCTCGACTCGCTGAAGTGGTCGGTGAACGCGGCCGATGAGGCGCAGTTCGAGAAAATCATGGGCGTGTCGCGCCGCCTCTACCGCCGTGCGCTCGACAACATCAAGGCGGCGTGGGAAATACGCAAGAAGGGAGGCTACCGCACCGGCCTCTACGCCTCCTCCATCAAGTATGACGGCGCGCAGCTGGAAAAGATGGAGCGGCTGCTCAACGAGCGGGTGCGGCCGTACGTGGACCAGCACTACTGGCTGCCGCTCTACTCGATGGGCGCCTTCGCCACCCTGCGGGAAAAGGAGCTCGGCTACCGTCCCACCGCCGGCAACCAGGGCCGGCTCGACGCGCTGCGCGAGCCGCTGCCGTGCTGGTCGGCGTTCACCGAGGGCCACGTCACCGCCGAGGGCAAGCTCTCGGCCTGCTGCTTCGACGCCACCGCCAACTGGACCATGGGCGATCTCACCAGGCAGCCGTTCATGGAAGCCTGGAACTCGGCCCCGTTCGTCAAGCTGCGCGAGGCCCATCTGAAGAAGGACGTGCGCGGCACGGTGTGCGAGAACTGCATCGCCTACGGTTGAGGCCCGGCAACACCGCGTGTTGCGGGCCCTGACCCGCAACCGCGCCCCTCCGGGCTTCTCCCTCCCGCGCGGGTTCACCGTGGTTGATTTGCATCAGTACGGCCGCGCGGCTGCCCGTTAGAGTGTCTTCGGGTAATTTCCCTTTCGAGCATTTTGGGACGGGTTCTTGCCATGTACAAGTCGATTCTCGCCCCCACCGACGGCTCGGCGCTGTCGCACCGGGGCGTCATGAAGGCGATGCGCCTTGCCAGGGCGCTCGGCGCGCGCGTGACAGGCCTCTATGTCTCGCCGCCCTACCAGCCCTACGTCTTCGGAGAATACGTCCCGCCCGATCTCGTCTCGCCGCGGCAGTTCGAGGCGGCCACGAAGAAGGCGGCCCAGCGCGCGCTCGCCGCGGTGAAGCGCGCCGCGGCCGCGGCGGGGGTGCGCTGCCGCTGCTATTCGGTCACCCACGCCTCGCCCGCGGCGGCGATCGTGAAGGCGGCGCAGCGCCACCGCTGCGACCTCATCGTCATGGCCTCGCACGGCCGCGGCGGCTTCTCGCGCCTGCTGCTGGGCAGCGAGACACAGGAGGTCGTCACGACGAGCCGCGTGCCGGTGCTCGTCTGCCGCTGAAAAAAACGCCGGTTGGATCCCAACCGGCGCGAAACACCCCGTACAAAGGAGGGGAGGAACGGGGTGTGGAACATCCAACGTTCCGCGTTCAACGCTCCAAGTTCAAGGTTCGAGGTTCAGGCCTCACGAATCACCAGTGCCCGACGATCTCCATCAAGCCATCGACGTTCTTCAATTCGATCTCGCGCTGGCGGGTGGCGATCAGCCCCTCGCGCTGGAAGCGCGACAGCAGCCGGCTCACCGTCTCGAGCGTCAGGCCGAGGTAGTTGCCGATCTCCTCGCGCGTCATGCGCAGCACGAAGCTCGTCGCCGCGAATCCCAGGCGCTGATAGCGCCGCGAGAGCGAGAGCAGGAACGCCGCGAGCCGCTGCTCCGCGGTCATGCTGCCGAGCAGCAGCATCAGGCCCTGGTCGCGCGAGATGTCCCCCGAGAGCGCCTTGAACAGCTGGTGCTGGAGCGCCGGGGTGCGGAGCGCCATCTGCTCGAGCGGCCCGAACGGAATGACGCACACTTCGCTGTCCTCGAGCGCGACCGCGCCGTAGCCGTGGCGCCCGGAACTGATGGCATCGAGCCCCAGGATCTCGCCCGGGAGGTGGAAGCCGGTGATCTTCTCGTCGCCCTGGCGCGAGACGCCGACCGACTTGAACGCGCCGCTGTGCACCGCGTAGAGCGAGTCGAACCCGTCACCGCTGCGATAGAGGGATGCGCCGCGCGCGATCTTGCGCTTCTGCGTCGCGATCTCGTCGAAGCGCTCGAGCTCCTTGCCTTTCAACTCGCACGGCAGGCATATGCCCTGCAGGCAGCATGACGTACATGCCACGCCGGGCTTCGTCTCCGTGACCAGGCGCGGGAACGCGTTCGTCCGGCCTGCCGCCCGCCTGATGGGGATGGGTTGCACTAGGGCGATGCTCTGAAACATGCTGGCCTCCTGCGCTGAATGAATGTGGAATCGATCGGGGGTTCCGGCCCGGGCCTAACCGCCGCTTTCCGGGCCTTTCATTTGCTCCAGGATCTCGGTGATGCGCTCGAAATCCACCGACTTGTCGAGAAAGTACGCCGCGCCGGCTTCCGCGCTCGCCCTGACGTGCTGGGGCGTATCGTAGTTGGTGAGCATGATGCCCTTCAGGCCGGGAAGCTCGCGCTTCACCTGCACCAGGACCTCGATGCCGTTGCCCGGGGAGAGGTTGATGTCGAGTATCGCCACGTCCGGCCGCGTGGCGAGAATGCCGCTGACGGCGGCATCGAAGCTCCCGGCCTCCCCGACCACGTCCACGCCCTCGATTTCGCGGATCATCTCGATCAGCCGCTCCCGGACCATCGCGGAGTCCTCCACCACGAATACTTTCATGTCGGGGCACGCCGGAGCGTTGTGGTTCATGCGCGCAGTATGGGCGGGGCCGCCCGCACGGCATATCGGCGAGAGTCTGAAAATCGCCGTAGGAAGGCACGGACGGCTGTAGGACTGGTCCTACGTTCGTCCCTTGACGCCTGATGCGAGAGAGGTGACTAAGTGATTGAGTGACTAAGTGATTCAGTGATCGGGTGACGAGCCGACCGGGATCCGCTCTTCACTGTCCACTGGTCACTATCACTGCACGGGGCCGCCGGAGTCGTCCACGAGCTTGTGGCGGATGGCGTAACGGATGAGCTCGGCCTGGTTCGCGAGATTCATCTTGTGCATGATGCGCGTCTTGTGCGTGCTCACGGTCTTCACGCTCAAGGCCAGCTCATCCGCGATCTCGCTCACCGATTTGCCGCCCGCGATCAGCTGGAACACCTGGAACTCGCGGTCGGAGAGCAGCGTGTGCGGGGGCGCGCCGGGGCCGCGGTTGAGCTCGCGCGCGAGCCGCTCCGCCGTCTCGGGGCTGACGAACGCGCCGCCCGCGGCGATCCTGCGGATCGCGGCCACGAGCTGGTCGGCGGCGCTCTCCTTGGTGAGATAGCCGGAAGCGCCCGCCTTGAGCGCCCGCACCGCGTACTGCTCCTCGCTGTGCATGCTCAGCACGAGGACGCGCAGCTTCGGCTTCTCCTGCTTGACGAGGCGGATCAACTCGATGCCGCTCCGGCCCGGCATGGACATGTCGAGCACGGCCACGTCGTAGTCGCCGCCGCGGACGCGCTCGAGCACCTCCTGCCCGTTCACCGCCTCGCCCGCGACGGCGATGTCGCCGGTGTCGGCGAGGATCTCCCTCAGGCCGGCGCGCACGATGGGGTGATCGTCAGCCAGCAACACCCTGATCACGTCCCGCCCCCTGCGCGCGATAGCGCGCGGCCGGAATCACGACTTCCACCAGCGTTCCACCCGCCTCGAGCCGATCGATGCGCGCGTGCCCGCCCAGCGTCTGCGCCCGCTCCCGGATGCCGAGCACCCCGTAGGACCTCTTGCGCGCCGCCGCCTCCGCGTCGAAGCCCCGGCCGTTGTCACGGACCCTCAGCACGAGATGGTCGTCCTCCAGCCTGAGCGTGAGCGATACCTCCGTCGCGCCCGCGTGGCGCGCGACGTTGGTGAGCGCCTCCTGCATGATCCGGTAGAACGACGTCGCAAGCGGCTCGCCGAAAGCGGTGGCCGCGGCGTCGACATCATGGCTCACGATGACGCCGCTCCTCTGGGAAAAATCATGCACGAGATGCTCGGTCGCCGCCACCAGCCCGAGGTCGTCCAGCACGGCCGGCCTCAGATCGGCGGCGATGCGGCGCACGGCGGCGACCGTCGTGTCCACGATACCCTTCATCTTCTCGGCCCGGTCGGCAAGCGCCGGCTCCCCGCGGGGCAGGCGCGAAGCGAGCCACGAGACGTCCATCTTGAGCGCGGTCAACCACTGCGCGAGCTCGTCGTGCAGCTCGCGCGCGATCCTCGTGCGCTCGGCCTCCCGCACCTCGTTCATGGCGGCCGAAAGCTCGCGCAGCTCCCGGTACGAGCGCGCGAGCGCGTCTTCCGCCTTCTTGCGCTCCGTGATGTCGCGCAGGATCACCGTGCAGAGCTTGCCGCCCTCATGGGTGATCTGCGAGATCGAGGCGTCCACCGGGAATTCCTCGCCGTCGGCGCGCAGCCCGGCGAGCGCGAGGCGCGCGCCCATCGCGCGGGTGGTTTCGCCCGTTGCGCTGAAGCGCTCGACGTGGCCGCGGTGCGCCGCGCGAAAACGCTCGGGGATGAAGCGCTCGAGGGGCCCGCCGATCGCCTGCGCCGCCGGGCAGCGGAAGATCGTCTCCGCCGCCGCATTGAAGAGAACGATCCGCTGCTGCTCGTCCACCGTGATGATGGCATCCATTGCCGAGTCCACGATGCGGTGCAGCTGCTCCCCGGCTTGCGCAAGCTCGCTCCTCAGCACCGCGCGCTCGCGCAACTGCCACAGCAGGATCGCCATCGCGAGTGCGATGAGGCCCGCCATCGCCACTCCGCCGGCGCTCAACTGGAAGGCCTGCCTGCGCCAGTCCGCGAGAACGTAGTCCTCGGTTGCGGAGACCGCGACCACCACGGGATCGTGGGGCAGCCTTTTGTAGGCGATGATGCGCGGTTTCGCGTCCACGAACCCGGTGCGGCGTCTCACCCCGCCCTCTGACTTTGCGAGCGGCTCACCGAACAGCGGATCGGCGGCGAATGAGCGGCCGACGGCGCCTTCGACCAGGGGGTAGATCGTCAGCAGCAGGCCATCGGAGCGAAACACGAACACGCGCCCGCCTTCCCCCAGCCTCAGCCCGCGGTAGAAGTCCTGGAAGCGCTCGATCTGCACCGAGGCTGCCACTGCACCGTGGAAGTTCCCGCGCGCGTCCTCCACGCGCCGCGAGAAAGTGTAGGTCGCGCCCGGCACCGTCCGCCCGAAGAGCGGCTCGCCGACGTGGAGCCCGGTCACGCGCCCCTCGCGATGCGCCTGGAAGTAGTCGCGGTCGGCATAGTTCACCGCGGGCGCCGGCAGCTCGCCGCTGTGGGCCCTGAGATCGCCGTCGCGGTCGATCACCACCAGCCCCTGCACGTGCGGCACCGCGCGCACCCGGTCGCGGAGGCGCTCGTGGTAGCCCGGCTCTGCGAGCCGGCGCCCCTTCTCGAGCCGTCCCCGGACATCCTCGACCGTGGCCGAAATGATGAGGTCCACCGCCTGTATCGATTGGTGCGTCTGCTCGGCGACGGCGACGGCGAGGTTTTCCAGGTGCCATTCGGCGCGGTTGAGCGCCTGGGCGCGCAGCAGCCCGACGGTGAGCGCCGTCGCGACCGCAACAACGAGGATGAGAGCGATGCCGGTGGCGAGAACGGTGCGGCGCGAAAGCGTGCTGAGGATGTTCTGGGTCGCCAAAACCGGGGTCGAGGCGCAATCGGCTGCGCAGTTGGAGTGGAAACGCCAACAGTATAGCGCAAGGGCGCGCCGCGGCGCCGCGCGCTCAACCCGCGGCCGGCCCGTCGGGCAGCACGCCGCTCACGATGAGATGCCGTTCCAGCTCCGGGATGGTGAGCGCCGTGTAATCCTTGGCGAGCTCCTTCAACTCCAGCCCCGGCTTGAGCGCGCCGCGCACTTCCTCCCGCAACAGGCCCAGCATGCGCGGCTCGGCGATCAGGATGACCGTGCCCCGGGCCCAGTCGGCGGTCAGACCCGCGGCGCGCTGCGCGATTTCGGCGGCAAACCGCCGCCCGGGCTCGAGGCGGTGCTCCCCGCGGCGATCGTCGGTCGGGTGCGTGGCGTGGGGCTCGCAGTCGGTGGCGCGCTCGGCACCGTGGCCGCGGAAATCCGGATTGCCGACGCTGGCGAGCGGCACGAGGCGAGAGCGGCGCCACGGCTCCTCGCCGCGCTGCAACCCGAGGAAGCGCGCGCGCGCGCCGTCAGCGACGATGATGCACGCGTTCGGGTCAGTCTTTGGCAAGGGCCGCCCCCATCGTGGCGGCAAGCGCGAGGGCCTCACGTGATCGGCCGTCGCCCTCCAGCCGGCGGCTGTGTTCCTGGAGCCGCCGGCGCGCGGCGCGGAAGGCTTCGCGCAGGGCGACGTGAAGGTCCTCGTGATGGTCGCGGTTCACGACGAGCTCGGCCCCGGGGACCGCGATGTCGAGCCGCACGATGAACTGGCCGCCGCGGCTCTCGCGGCGGTGCGGGATCTGCGCGAGCCCCCGGCAGCCGAGGAGGCCGGGATTGAGCTCGGCGAGTTTCCGCACCTTGTCCCGGATGCGTGCTTCCAGCGCCTCCGAGTGGGGCACGCCGCGCAGCGTGATGCGGGCGGCCTCGCCGATGCTCGCGCTGCCTGCCGCCGCCCCGCCGCGTCCGGTCATTTGCGCGTCGTGATTCAGCTGTTGTAGTCGTCCGCGGAGCACACCGCGTCGTGCACGGAGACGAAATCCTTGATGATCTCCTGGTATTCGGCGGCCTCGTCGAGCCGGTCGGAGAACACCTCCAGCTCCTGGGGCCCGGCCGGCCATCTCGCATGCGCCAGCGCCGGATGGCTTCTCGCCCCGCGCCGTCGCACGGCCTGGAGATGCGGCCGCTTGGCGGGATGATGTGCCGGGGCTCTCATTTCGCTCTCCTGTCGTCGCTCACGAATTCATCATAGGGAGCCTCGCACCGGGAGCCTTGATGTAGATCAAAGCGGAAGTGCGGTGCGGCCCCATGCGCGCGCCGGTGCGACTTTGACATTGATCAATAACAGCGACCGGCTTGAGGGCTGTAATGTTTTCAGAAGCGAGACCGCCATGCCCTGGAGCAAATCCCGCTATCCGAATTCGATGAAGAACCTGCCCCCGAGCGTGCGGCGCAGGGCGATCGCAATCGCCAATGCCCTGCTCGAGGAGGGCTACGACGAAGGCCGCGCCATCCGCATCGCGATCGCCCGCGCCAAGCGCCAGGAGCCTGCCGGACCTCGGTCGGACAGGCTACTTTGATCTGCGTCAACCCGGGCGCGGCGCGAAGGATCTAACGTTGCTCCTGGCAGGCCGCGCGCACCGGGCGGCCGGACGAAGACCGGTCAACCTACTACAGGAGCCAGCAATGAACGCACCCGCAGAAAAGCTCGTCGGCGACGTGAAAGTCCTCGTGGCCGACGTCGAGGAACTCGTCAGGGCCACGGCGGCGCAGTCGGGAGAAAAACTGGCGGCCGCGCGCGCCCGCGTGCAGGCCGCTCTCGCGACCGCCAGGGAAACGGTGGTGGTGCGCACGAAGGAAGCGGCGCAGGCGACCGACGAGTACGTGCACGAGAACCCGTGGACCTCGGTCGGCGTCTCGGCCGGCTTGGGCTTCGTGATCGGCTTCCTCATCGGCCGGCGCTGAAGCGCCTCCAGTTCACGGCGTAGTAGGCGACCGGGATCACGACGAGCGTCAGCAGCGTCGAGACGAGGATGCCGGAGAGCAGCGACACCGCGAGCCCGTTGAAGATCGGGTCGTCGAGGATGAACAGCGCGCCGAGCATGGCCGCGATCGCCGTGAGCAGGATGGGCTTCGCGCGCGTCGCCCCGGCGCGGATGACCGCCTGCTCGAAGGCGCGCCCCTGCGCGAGCTCCAGGTTCACGAAATCGACCAGCAGGATGGAGTTGCGCACGATGATGCCGGCGAGGGCGATCATGCCGATCATCGAGGTCGCGGTGAATTGCGCGCCGAGCAGCGCGTGGCCGGGCATGACCCCGATCACGGTGAGCGGGATCGGCGCCATGATGATGAGCGGCGTCGCGTAGGAGCGGAACTGCGCCACGACGAGGAGGTAGATCAGCACGAGCCCCGCGCCGTAGGCGATGCCCATGTCGCGGAACGTCTCGTAGGTCACCTCCCACTCGCCGTCCCACTTGTAGGCGTACTGCGCGTAGCGGTCACCGGGCTGCCGGATGAAGTACTCGCCGAGCCGCCCGCCTTCGGCGAGCTCCATGCCGGCGATGCCGCCGCGGATCGCGAACATGCCGTAGAGGGGGCTGTCGAGCGCGCCCGCCATGTCGCCCACGACGTACACGACCGGCAGCAGGTCCTTGTGGTAGATCGCCTTGTCGCGCAGGGCCCGCACCGGCTGCACCAGCTCCGAGAGCGGGACGAGCGCGCCGGAATCGGCGCGCACCGGAAGCATGAGCAGGCGCTCGAGGGCCGATTGCAGCTCCGCGGGCACCCCGATCCGCACCGGCACCTCGAACTTCGCATGACCGGTGCGTAGCGCGGTCACGTTCTCGCCGCCGAGCGCAAGCCGCACCGCTTCCACGACGCCCTGCTGGGTGACGCCCGCCAGCGCCGCCTTGTTGCGGTCCACGCGCAGCACGATTTTCTCGGTGTCCGCCTCGCCGCTGTCGTCGATGTCCACGATGTCATCGGTCGCGGCGAACGCCGCGCGCACCCGCTTCGCCACGGCGAGCTGCCCGGCGTAGTCCGGGCCGTAGACCTCGGCGACGATCGGGGCGAGCACCGGCGGCCCCGGCGGCACTTCCACCACTTTCACCCGCGCGTTCGAGCGCCGGGCGATGCGCTCGATCTCGGGGCGGGCCGCCCGCGCGATGGCGTGGCTCGCGCGCTCGCGCCGCTGCCTGCCCGCGAGGTTCACCTGGATGTCGCCGACCTCGGGCCCGCTCCTCAGGTAATACTGCCGCACGAGGCCGTTGAAGTTGATCGGCGCCGCCGTGCCCGCGTACACCTGGTAGTCGGTCACCTCGGGGATCGTCGCCACGTACGCCCCGATCTCGTGCAGCACGCGCGCGGTCTCCTCGAGCGCGGTGCCGGCGGGCATGTCCACCACGACCTGGAACTCGGACTTGTTGTCGAACGGCAGCATCTTCAGCACGACGAGCCGGAAGGCGGCGAGCGAGAGCGCAATGGCGATCGCGGCGAGCATCGCGAGCCCGAGCCAGCGCCGCCGCGCCGCTCCCCGCGCCCCGCCGAGAAACGGCGTGAGCAGGCGCTCGAAGAACGCGAGCGCGCGGCCGCCCGCCGGCGCGGCGTGCGCCGCCTCGGCGCGCGCGCCCGCGAGCTTCAACGCAAGCCACGGCGTCACCACGAACGCCACCGCGAGCGATATCAGCATGCCCATGCTGGCATTGATCGGGATCGGGCTCATGTACGGCCCCATCAGCCCGGTGACGAAGGCCATGGGCAGGAGCGCCGCGATCACCGTGAACGTGGCGAGGATGGTGGGGCCGCCGACCTCGTCCACGGCCTGCGGGATCCATTGCGCGGGCGGCCCGGCGGCAGCCGCGCGCCGCCGGTGAATGTTCTCCACCACCACGATCGCGTCATCCACCAGGATCCCGATCGAGAAGATGAGCGCGAAGAGCGAGACGCGGTTCAGCGTGAAGCCCCATGCCCATGAAGCGAACAGCGTCGCCGCGAGCGTGAGCAGCACCGCGATGCCGACGATCAGCGCTTCGCGCCGCCCGAGCGCCACCCATGCGAGCGCGATCACCGACAGCGTCGCGAAGACGAGCTTCTGGATGAGCTGCTGCGCCTTGTCGCGGGCGGTTTCGCCGTAATTGCGGGTGAGCGCAACGTTCACGCCAGCGGGAATGACGGCGCCCTTCAGCGCCTCGACGCGCTCGAGCACCGCTTTCGCGACGTCGACGGCGTTCTCGCCGGGTTTCTTCGATATCGCCAGGGTGACCGCCGGGAACACGCCACGCGCCGCGGCCGCGCCCGCACCCGTTCCGAAGGACACGTACTCGCGCGGCTGCTCGGGGCCGTCCTCGATGCGCGCGATGTCGTCGAGGTAGACCGGGCGTCCGCCAAAGTGCCCCACGACGAGGCGCGCCACGTCCTCGGCGGACGCCAGGGGGCTGCCGGTTTCCACTGCGATTTCCCGGTTCTCGCGCGTCACCTTGCCCGAGGGCATGGCGGCGTTCGCGGCCACGAGCGCGCGGCGCGCCTCCGCGGCGGTGATGCCGTAAGCGCTCATGCGCTCGACGTCGAGCAGCACGCGCACCGCGCGGGCCGCGCCGCCGGCGGTCGTCACCGTGCGCGTGCCCGCGACGCGCTTCAGCTCCGCCTCGGCGGCGTTCGCAACCTGCCTCAATTCGTATGCGCCGCGCTCCGGATCGTCGGTCCACAGGGTGAGCGTCACGATCGGCACGTCGTCGATCCCGACCGGCTTGACGATGAATTCGCCCACGCCGAGCTCGGGCGGCACCCAGTCGCGGTGGGAATAGAGCGTGTCGTAGAGCCGCACCAGCGCCTGGATGCGGTCCTCGCCCACCTTGTACTGCACCGTGAGGACGGCGAGCCCCGGCCGGGAAACCGAGTACACGTGCTCGATGCCGGAGAGGCGGGCGATCACCTGCTCCGCCGGTGTCGCGACCAGGCTTTCGACATCGGCCGCCGACGCGCCCGGAAAGGGAATGAACACGTTCGCCATGGTCACGTTGATCTGCGGTTCCTCTTCGCGCGGCGTCACCGCGAGCGCGAAGAGGCCGAGCAGGAACGCCACCAGGGCGATCAGCGGGGTGAGCTGCGATTCGAGGAAAGCCGCCGTGACGCGGCCGGAGATGCCCATCAAGATCGAACCCCAGGCATTTTAGCCACGGAGATCAGAGAGAAAGGCATCGAAGCCCCGAGATGCCAAGGCGCCAGGCAAAGACCCACTCTTGCCGCCGAGGACGCCGAGGAACGCCGAGGAAGCGGGAGTTTCCGGCTCACGATTCACGACTCACGCATTCCTGTGATGTTTACCTGGCGGGCGGCGCGCTACGCAGCGCCATCACCGCTTTTACCGGATCGAGGGCGACCGCCTCCCCGGGGCGCACGCCGGCGAGGATCTCGGCGAGGCCCTCGCCAACCGTCTCTCCGAGCCGCACCTGGCGGAACTCGATCGCGCCGGATGGCGCGACGACATAGACGCCGGTCAGCTCCGTTCGCCGCGCGACCGAGGATTCCGGCACGACGAGCCTGCGGGCGCGCCCGATGGAGAAGGCGACGCGGGCATACATTCCGGGATAGGTGCCCGCGATGTACTGCGGCAGCGCGAGGCGCACGCGCGTTGCGTGGCTCTTCGGGTCCGCGGCCGGCAGCACGGTCACCGATGCGGCGCTCACGCGGCGTTTCAGGTCCGGGAACTCGACGGCGGCGGCGGCGTGCTTGCGGACCTCGGCGAGCCGCGCCTGCGGCACGTCCGCCACGACCCTCAAGTCCGTCGGATCGAAGCCCGTCATCAAGGGCGTGCCGGGCGTCACGGTCTCCCCGAGCTGCACGTGGCGCGCCGCCACGACGCCGCTGTAGGGCGCGGTGACGGTGGCGAAGCTCTTCACGGTCGCTGCCTGGCTCGCGATTGCGATGGCCGCCTCGAGCTGCGCCTGCGCGGTCCGGTAGTCGGTGAGCGCGCGGTCGAGCGCCGCCTGGCTCACGAACTTCTGGTTGAAGAGCTCGCGCGTGCGCTCGTACTGCGCCTTTGCGTTGCCGAGCGTCGCCTGCGCCTGCGCGATCTGCGCCTGGGTGCTCGCGAGCGCATCGCTCACCTCGCGCTCGTCGATGCGCACGATCACCTCGCCCTTCTTCACGCGGTCGCCGACGTCGAAACGGATCTCGACGACGCGCCCCGAGATCTGCGCGGCGACCGTGGATTGCCGCACGGCCTCCACCAGCCCGTCGGCGAAGAAGACCCGGTCGACTTCGCGCAGCTCGGCCCGCGCCGTCGCGAGCGGCTCCGCGCCGGGCGCGGGCGCCGCAGCCGTCGCCGCAAGCAGGAATGCCAGGATGCCGCGTGCCAGGGTCATTGCGCTGCCGCCGGCCGGCCAGGCAGCCGCGCAGCAGCAAAGGAGTTTACCCGACCCTGCACGCTCCCGCGCGGAGAGCATCCCCGGGCTCCGGCGGCCGGCCCGCGCGGCTCACTTGCGCGCCACGGCCTCGTGCGCCTGCTCGCGCGCCACGATCTTGACGAGCTCCGTCATCTCCTCGGCGAGGATCTCGAGCAGGTCGTCGATCGCGACGATCCCGATCAAGCGTCCGGCGCGGTCCACGACCGGGAGCCTGCGCACGCCCTTGTAGCGCATGATCTCCATCGTCTCGAGAACGCCTTCGTCCTCGCGCGCCGTCACGAGCTCCGGCGCCATGATGTCGCCCACCGTGATGACGGCGGGGTTGAGCTCCATCGCCGTCACTTCGATCACCAAGTCGCGGTCGGTGACGATTCCGAGGGGCAGGCGCCCGCCGTCGTCCCTCCGGTCCACCACCACGAGGGTCCCGACGTGGTATTGGCGCATCAGCTTCGCGGCCTCGGCCACGGTGACCTCACGCGTGGCGACGACCACTTCGCGATTGCAGATTTCTCCGATCTGTGTCATCCGCTTCTCCTTCGGTTTGCCTGCCAGTCCGGGTTGCGCCCTCACGTCCTCCGGCGTCCGCGATTCATCCCTTGACGCAGGCCTTGGGGCGCAGGAACGCGACCCTGCGCGCAAGCCCGGCCCTTTCGGTCGCCTCGGCGACCGCATCGACGTCCTTGTACGCGCCCGGCGCCTCTTCCGCGACCCCGCGCATCGAGCGCGTGCGGATGAGCACGCCTCTCGCGGCAAGCTCGTCCACGAGCTGCCGGCCGCGCCATTGCTTGAGCGCCTGGTGCCGGCTCATCGCCCTGCCCGCGCCGTGGCTCGCCGAAGAGAACGCGCGCCGCTCGCTCTCCGCGGTGCCGGCGAGGATGTAGGAGCCGGTGCCCATGCTGCCCCCGATGATCACCGGCTGGCCCACCGCGCGGTAGCGCGGCGGGATCGCCGGGTGCCCCGGCCCGAAGGCGCGCGTCGCGCCCTTGCGGTGCACGTAGAGCAGCCGCTCGCCGCCGTCCACGCGGTGGCGTTCGGCCTTGCAGGTGTTGTGCGACACGTCGAACAGGGTCTCGAGCACGGCGTGCGGAATGACGGAGTCGAACACCTGGCGCGTCAGGTGGGCGATGATCTGGCGGTTGGCGAGCGCGCAGTTTATCGCCGCGTTCATCGCGCCGATGTACTCGGTCCCTTCGGGCGAGGTGATCGGCGCGCAGGCGAGCTCGCGGTCCGGAAGCACGATGCCGAGCCGGGTCGCCGCCTTCGCCAGGCTCACCAGGTAATCGGTGCCGATCTGGTGCCCGAGCCCGCGCGAGCCGCAATGAATCGAGACCACGACCTGTCCCTGCGCGAGCCCGTACGCCTCCGCGGCGGCCTGGTCGTAGACGCGGTCCACCACCTGCACCTCGAGATAGTGGTTTCCGGAGCCGAGCGTGCCCATCTCGCCGCGCTGGCGCCTCTTGGCCAGCATCGAAACGTTCTCCGGCACGGTGCCGCTCACGCGCCCGTTCTCCTCGATGTACTCGAGGTCGGCCTGCGTCCCGAAGCCGCGCTCGACCGCCCACTGCGCGCCCCCGGTCAGCACGGCGTCGAGCTCGGGAGGCGGGAGCTTGAGGTTGCCCTCCTCGCCGACCCCGGCGGGGACGGTCTCGAAGAGCCCGCGGGCGAGCGCCGGGAGCTTGTCCACGATGCCGTCGAAATCGAGGTTCGTGCGCAGGCAGCGGATCCCGCAGGAGATATCGAAGCCGACGCCGCCCGCCGAGATGATGCCGCCCCGCTCCGGATCGAACGCGGCCACGCCCCCGATCGGAAAGCCGTAGCCCCAGTGCGCGTCGGGCATCGTCATGGCGGGTCCCGCGAGGCCGGGCAGGCGCGCGACGTTGGTGATCTGCTCGAGCACCTTCTCGTCCATCGACGCGAGGAGCTCGCGGGTGCCGTAGAGCAGGACTTCGGCGCGCGTCTCGCCCGCCGCGCGCGGCACGGTCCACGACCACTCATCGATCTGTTTCAGCCGGGACAGATCCATCGTTGCTCGTTTTGTGTCAGACATCGACCACGCAGCGCGCTTCCCACCCCGCGCCCGCCTCGCGCACCGAGAGCATGGTGAGCGTCGCGCCCTTCACCTCCACGCCCCGCGCAAGCCCCTCGCGCCACGGCTCGCCCGCGGCCCCCCCGCGCCAGCGCACGCCATCGCGCTCGATCCAGAAGCGGCCGAGCGCGAGCCCGCGCTCGTGCGCGAGCGCGAGCAGGAGATTCAGCCACCGCACCAGCGCGAGCTCGACATCAGCTTCCTCGAACTCCACCGGGACCGTTGCGAGCTCCTTCACCTCGGCCAGGTCCGTCATCACGGAAAAAACCGCGCGCGCTGCCGACTCGAAGGCCTCCTCGACGGTCGCGCCGCGCCCGACGACCCCGATGTCCGCGTCGTGCTCGAAATAGGCGTCGCCCGCGGCGCGCGGGCTGGCTGGCGGCCTCGTCATGGACGGATCGGTGCTCGGGAAGGCGTTGCGTGCTTCACCATGCTAGTCCGCGCGGTCCCCGTCATCTTGATCTGCGTCAAACCCAGGGACTCCGCCGGCCTGTGGTCCGGCAGAGTCCTTAAACGGGGGTGCCTTCGCCTGGCGCTCACCCTCGCTTGCAGTTTTCCCGGTGTCGGTCTTACATTAGGAGCTTGCCGGACACGGGTCCGGCAAGCTCCCCTGTCGAGAGCGCCCGTGAAGAGGTACAGGACCGTAAGGCGCACGGTGGGCGTCGTGCTGGTGGTCGCCGGCGGCGTCCTGATGTGGCTCGCCCCCGAGGCGAGGGTGGGCTTGACCTTGCTCGTGGCCGGGATACTGCTCGAGATCGCCGGCATCGCGCTCGAGCACCGCGACGGCAGCTGACTTGAAGCTGAGGAGCAGTTGCAGCCACGGAAACACACGGAAGCAAGCAGAAGTTTTTCTTGGGCACTGACTCGTGTCCCAGTCGAGCCTTTTTCCGTGTATTTCCGTGTGGTTCCGTGGCCGATGCCCCTCTTGGGTCAGGAGTTTGTCGGACGAAAGGCCGGCAAACTCCTAGCGCGAAGCCGCGCGGCGGAACGCGCTTTCCACCGTCTCCCCGCGCACGACGAACTGCGCATCGAGCGCCGCGAGCTTCTCCATGATGCCGGTGTATTCGAGCTCGGCCATCGGCAGCATCGCCGCGCCGACGAAGCCCTGCCGGCGCATCTCCATCGCCTTCCCGGCGACGCGGTTGCGCACGGTGTCCCAGAACGGGTGGGCGAAACCGTCGAGCGGCTCGGTGAGCCGGCCCCGGCCCGAGGAAAAGGCGGCGCAGCTCACGACCGGCGGCCCGTCGAAGTAGCTCACGCCGCTGCCGAGCGGCACGGGCATGAGCGGAAGCTGGTGCGATCCGCGCATGCCGCCGCCGACGAAATGGCCGATCGCGTAGGGCGCGAGCACCTCCCCCGTTGCCGGGAAATTCATCTGCACGCGCACCAGCATGACCGGGTCGTCCTTGCCGGTGTACTTGCCGGCGATGTTGTGCAGCCGCGAGGTGGCGACCGCCACCGCCTGCTCGCCGGTCGTGCGCGACCACACCGACTCGATCACGTAGCGCTCGGGATCGCGCAACAGCGCCGCGAGATCGTAGATTTGCTCGGGCGCGACGAGCTCGATCACCCGGTCGCCCTGCGTGTGGCTCACGTCCATCACCACGAAGCGGAAACCCTTCGCCATGTTCGGCGAGAGGATGAGGCCGGGCGTGTTCATGACGTCCGCGAAGGCGCTGTAGAGCGGCAGGTTGAACGCGCCGGGATCGGTCTTGTCGGCGGCAAAGAACAGGAACGGCTCGCTCGGCCGCGCCTCGATCTCCATCTCCGCGACCGCCGGTCCCATGCCCCGCACGTTGCCCGCGAACGCGTCCTTGAGCAGGTCCTGCCCGGCCCCGTAGAGCCCCTCGTCCTTCGCGACCTGCGTGCCCGCGAGGAACGCATCCCACGCGAGCTTGTGGATGCGGGGGCTCGCGACACCCTCGGTGTGGGTCATGAGGATCGCGATGTCGTCGCCGGTGTGGCTGACATAGCTGTCGATGACGAGCCCGCGGCCGTTCTGCGCGATGTCGGCGCGCACCGTTTCGAGGAGCCGGCGGGAGGGCGCGAGGTGGCCGCCGATGGATCCGATGTCGGCCTTGATGACTGAAAGGGTGATCTTCATGCTTTCCTCCTGGGAATTTGCCGGGCTCTCGCCCGGCAAATTCCTGATACAAAACTAATCCAGAAAAAAAGTATGCCCCGCGCGGCCGGCACGCGGGTTGATCAGGATCAAGCGAAGGTCAGAGGCTGTCAGCCCATCGTGCGGCGGAGCAGCGGCCGCAGCTGCGGGAGCGCGCGCGTGTTGAGCACGTCGGCGGCGGCGAGCCAGCCGCGCCGCGCCTGGCCCACGCCGAAGCGCAGGTGCCCGAAGTCGGCCGTGCTGTGGGCGTCCGAATTGACGCTCACCGCGACACCCTCCTCGCGCGCCATCTGGCAGTAGATGTCCTGGAGATCCAGGCGGTCGGGCTGCGCGTTCAGCTCCAGGAAACAACCGCGGCTTTTCGCCTCGCGCACCACCCGCGGCATGTCGAGATCGCACGGCTCGCGCTCGTCGATCAGCCGGCAGCCGGGATGCGCCAGGATCGTGAAGTAACGGCTGTTCATGGCGCGCACCACGCGCTCGGTCTGCTTGTTGCGCGGCAGGTCGAAGGCGCTGTGGACCGCGCCCACCACGAGGTCGAGGCGCCGCAGCACCGAGTCGGGCAGGTCGAGACGGCCGTCCTCCAGGATGTCCACCTCGATGCCCTTCAGGACGGTGATGCCGGCGAGCTCGCCGTTCAGCCGGTCGATCTCGTCGATCTGTTTCGCCAGGCGCGCGGCATCGAGCCCGCGGGCGACCGTCAGGCGGCGCGAGTGCTCGGTCACCGCGATGTAGGCGAGCCCCGCGGCCTTCGCGGCAAGTGCCATCTCCTTCACCGTATTGCGGCCGTCCGTCGCCTTGGTGTGCAGGTGGAGATCGCCCTTCAAATCCGCCAGCGTCACGAGGGCCGGCAGCTTGCCCGCGCGCGCGGCCTCGATCTCGCCGCGGTCTTCCCTCAGCTCCGGGGCGATGTACGGCAGCCCCACCATCCTGAACACCGACTCCTCGGTGTCTCCGGCGACCCGCCGCTTGCCGCGGAAGACGCCGTACTCGTTGATCTTCAACCCGCGCGCCTGCCCGAGCCGCCGCACCGCGATGTTGTGGGCCTTGGAGCCCGTGAAGTAATGGAGCGCCGCCCCGTAGCTCTCGGGCGGGATTAGCCGCAGGTCCACCTGCAGCCCGGATTTCAGGACCACGGATCCGCGCGTCTCGCCGCGCGCCACCACCTCGCGCACCTCGTCGTAGGCGCAGAACCGCTCCATCACCGGGGCTCCGGCTTTCGCGGTCACCAGGATATCGAGGTCGCCGACGGTGTCGCGCATGCGGCGGAAGCTGCCGGCCACGACCACTTCGCGCACGCCCGGCACGCCCTTGAGATAACCCGCCAGGGAATCGGCGTACTGGGTGGCCACGGCGAGCCGGAAGCGGCGCGGCTGCGACACCCGCGCCGCAAGCGCCTGCCAGATGCGGGTTTCGGTCTTTTCGCCGAAGCCCGGCAGCGCGCGGACTTTGCCCGCGGCAAGCGCGCGCTCGAGGTCCGCGAGCGCGGCCACCTTGAGCTTCTCGTGCAGCACCTTGACGCGCTTGGGGCCGAGCCCCGGGATCCTGAGGAGCTCCGTGACGGCCACCGGCAGCTCCTTGTGCAGGCGCTCGACGAGTGCAGTGGTGCCGGTCGCGGCGATGTCACGGATCTTCGCCGCGAGGTCGGTGCCGATGCCCGGGATCTTCGGCAACTCCTCGCCGCGGTCGATCAGGCCCTTCAGGTCCTTCGGATACTCGCCCACCATGCGCGCGGCATTGCGGTAGGCGCGGATGCGAAACGGGTTTTCCCCCTTGATCTCGAGGAGATCGGCGATTTCCTCGAAAACCGCCGCGATGTCGGCGTTGTGTATCGGCACAAGGAGCCTGCCCAGGTTGAGCTGATTAAGCTAGCGCGTAACGATGCCGATGGGGCTCCCGGTGAATGCCGCGACGGCAGGCTGCTTATGGAGGACCTGTTCACTTTAGCGGTCCGTCGGGCGCAAAGCCCGATCGGCCGCTAAAGTGTCGGGGTGCCTTCGTGCGCGTACGCCTTCTCGCGCCGCTCCTGGCACCGCACGCAGCGCGTGGCGGCGGGATAGGCTGCGAGCCGCTCGTAATCGATCTCGCGCGCGCACTCCGAGCAGATGCCGTACGTGCCGCGCGCGAGCCGCGCGAGCGCCGCGTCGACTTCGCGCAGCTCGTTGACGTGGCGGTCGATGACGGCAATCCCGAGGTCGACCAGCATGTTCGCCACCGCCTCGTCGGCGCTGTCCTCCACGAGGCCGGCGAGATCCTTATGGTGTTCTTCGTCCGACTCCAGGAGCTCCTTGCGGATCTCCTCGCGCAGCGCGCTGCCCTGCGCGCGCAGCAGCTCCTCAAGCCGCGCAAGCTGCGTTCCGTCCAGATGTTTCATCTTCGCCGTCCTCATCGGGGAATCCACGCGGGAAAACCCGCGACCGGTACATCCTAGCCGCGGGCCCGGCCCTCTCGTTGATCCAGATCAATGCCGCTCACCGGCCGATAACCTGTAATATTCAACGGGCTCGCCAGCCCCCCGCGGTGGTTTTCTCCCATCACCAGACGGTCGCGGCATGACCACGCAAGGCTCGCGCAGAAGCGGCCCTCCAGCGCCTCTCTTCACGGCGCTGCTGCGCCCGGAATGCTATCCGCACCCGGTGCGCGAGGTGCGCGTGCTCGAGACTCACATCTCGTGGGTGCTGCTCACCGGCGATTACGCCTACAAGATCAAGAAGCCGGTGAACCTCGGCTTCCTCGACTTCACGACGCTTGCCGCGCGCCGCTACTACTGCGAGGAGGAGGTGAGGCTCAACCGGCGCCTCGCACCCGGGATTTATCTCGACGTCGTGGCGATCCGCGGCACCGAGCAGGAGCCGCGGGTCGGCGGAGAAGGGCCGGTGCTCGATTACGCCGTGAAGATGCGGGAGTTTCCGCAGGAAGCGCTTGCCAGCCGCCTGCTCGAGCGCGGGGAATTCGGCGCGCGCGAGACGGACGCGCTCGCCGCGGGAATCGCGCAATTCCACGCGCGCTCGCCCGTTGCGCCGGCAGGCGAGCGCTTCGGCGCGCCCGAGACGGCGCTCTCCGCGGCGCTGCAGAACTTCGAGCTGATGCTCGCGCAAGTCAGGCTCGCGCCGGACCAGAAGGCGCTCCACGCCCTGCGCCAGTGGACCGAACGCGAGTATGGAGCGCGCCGCGATGCGCTCGCGGCGCGCAAGGAACGGGGTTTCGTCCGCGAGTGCCACGGCGATCTCCATCTGCGCAACATCGCCGTGCTCGAAGGCCGGCCGGTCGCCTTCGACTGCATCGAGTTCAACGACGAGCTGCGCTGGATCGACGTGATGAGCGAAGTCGCGTTCGTGGTGATGGACCTCGAGGACCGGCGCCGCGGCGATCTTGCGTGGCGCTTCCTGAACCGTTACCTCGAGGCGAGCGGCGACTACGCCGGGCTTGCCGTGCTCCGCTTTTACCTCGTGTACCGCGCCCTCGTGCGCGCCAAGGTGCACCTGCTGCGCGCGCGCCAGCCCCGCCTGCCGCGCGCCGAGAAGGTGCGCCTCACGCACGCTTTCCACGGATACCTCAACCTCGCGGCGCGTCTCGCCGGGGCCGGCGCGCCGGCGCTGCTCATCACGCACGGCCTGTCGGGCTCCGGCAAGACCACGGCGACGGAGCCGCTTCTCGAGCTGCTCGGCGCGGTGCGGGTGCGCTCCGACCTCGAGCGCAAGCGCCTGCATGGTCTCGCGCCGCTCGCGGCGAGCGGCTCGGGACTGGCGAGCGGGATCTACGCGCACGAGGCGACCGCCGCGACCTATCGGAGACTCGCCGAGCTCGCGGAAGCCGTGCTCGACGCGGGCTACCCCGCGGTGGTGGATGCGACGTTTCTCGAGCGCGGCGAGCGTGAGGCGTTTCGCGCGCTCGCGGCGCGCCTGCGCGTGCCGTTCGCGATCCTCAATTTCGAGGCTCCCGAGGCGGTGCTGCGCAGCCGCATCGCCGGGCGGCGCGCGCGCGCCGACGACGCCTCGGAGGCCGATCTCGCCGTGCTCGGGCGCCAGCTCGCAACGCGCGAGCCTCTTGCTGCCGAAGAGATGCCGAACGTGGTCACTGTCGATGCGACCCAGGCGCCATCGGCCGACCTGTGGCGCCCGCTGGTCGAGCGGCTGCGGCGGGACGCCGGCGTGAGGCCTCCGCTCTTTCCCGAGCGCGCGGCGTAAGCCGGCTGGCGGGTAAGCGGTAACGTTCGCTGCCTTTCTCGCGGGAGTTCCCTGCTTACTGCTCGCCGCTCACTGGTCACCGGTCACCGCTCTCACTTGCACAGCGCCGGGACCTCGGCGGCGCGCTGGTCCACCTCGTCGGCGAGCTTGCGCAGCGCTGGCGCGATCTCCACGCGGTACGGGCTCGCGGCGCTCTCCAGTGCGCGCAGGCGCTCGGGCAGGCGCGCAAGCTCTCGCGCGGCCCGGCTGCGGATGTCCGCGAGGCTTTCCGGTGGGTGCAAGCGTTTGCCGCCCCGCATCACCGGCACAAGGAGCGGCTCTCCCGGCTGCACGTCGCCTTCCGCGGTCACGACGTCGTGATCGAGGCGCCCGTCGCTCCCGTAATGGCGGTAGACCTGCTTGCGCCCGGGCCATGTCGCCTTGCCGGTGGAGCGCTTGCGGCGCGGCTTGCCCGCGTATTCCTGCAGCTTGTATACCGCGTCGAGGAACGGCGCGTCCGATGAAGTGACGAGGCTCGTTCCCACCCCGAACCCGTCGATCGGCGCGCCGGCCGCGACGAGCTCCCGGAGCCGGTACTCGTCGAGGTTCCCGCTCGCGAAAATGGTCGCCTCGGGGAGTCCTCCCTCGTCGAGGATCGCCCGCACGCTCTTCGCCAGCGCGGCGAGATCGCCGCTGTCGAGCCGCACGCCCTTCACCGTGATGCCCTCGCGCGCGAGCCGCGGCGCGAGCGCGACCACCTTGCGCGCGGCGGCCTCGGTGTCGTAGGTGTCGAGCAGGAACACCGCGCCCTTGGGGAACGCGCGCCCGAAATCGACAAACGCCTGCGCCTCGTCGTCGTGCGCTTCCACAAACGAGTGCGCCACGGTGCCGAACACCGGTATGCCGAATGCCGAGTTCGCGAGCACCGTGGCCGTGCCGGTGTAGCCGGCGATATAGGAGGCGCGCGCGGCGAGCAGCCCCGCCTCCGCGCCGTGCGCGCGGCGCAGCCCGAAGTCCACCAGCTGCCTGCCCGGGGCGACAAGCACGCTGCGCGCCGCCTTGGTTGCGACCAGCGTCTCGAAGTGGATGAGATTGATGAGGCGCGATTCCACGAGCTGCGCCTCCGGCACCGGCGCCACCACCCGCAGGACCGGCTCATTCGGGAAGAACACCGTGCCTTCCGGCATCGCGTGCACTGCGCCGGTGAAACGCAGCCGCTCGAGGTGCTTCACGAACCCGCTCGAAAACCTCCCGCTTTTCTCCACCCACTCGAGCTCCTCCGGCGTAAAGCGCAGCTGCTCGAGAAACGCGAGCGCCTGCTCGAGCCCGGCCGCCATCATGAAGTTGCGGTTCGCCGGCAGCGTCCGGACGAAGAACTCGAACACGGCGGTCTCGCGCATGCCGTGCGTGTAGTACGCGTGCAGCATCGTGAGCTGGTAGAGGTCGGTGAGGAGCGGCGAGGTGAGCGGGTTCATGGGGCGCAGTCCTCGACGCGGATCGCGACGGCGCCGGCTTCCTCCATCTGCCGCTCGGCGCGCTCGCCGTCGCCGGGCTTCACGTTCACCGCCCGGATCGCGTCCGCGAGCAGCAGCACTTCGAACCCTTCCGTCCGCGCGTCGCGCACCGTGTTCAGCACGCAATAATCGGTCGCGAGCCCGCCCACCAGCAGGCGCTTCACCCCGAGCCCGCGCAAACGCCCCGCCAGCCCGGTGCCGGCAAAAGCCGAGTAGGCATCGGCGTCCTCGCCTGTCGCCTTGCTGATGACGACCGTGTCGGGAGGCAGCTCGAGGCCCGGCGCGAACTCCGCCCCGGGCGTGCCGGCAACGCAGTGCTCGGGCCACGGCCCGCCGCGCGCCCTGAACGAGCAGTGGTTGCCGGGGTGCCAGTCGCGGCTCGCCAGTACCGGCAGCCGGGCTCGCCGCGCAGCCGCGATGTAGCGATTGAGGACGGGCACCACCGCGTCGCCAGCGGGCACGGCGAGGCTTCCCCCGGGGAGGAAGTCGCGCTGGACATCCACGATCAGCAATGCGTCGCCCGCCCCCAGCGTAACCGTCATGACGTACGCTCCGATGCTATTTTACGCCGGGGAATCCGCGTTTGAAGCTCCTTCGCGTCCTTGGCGGCAAAGCTTTAATCGGATTTTCTTGCGCGGCCTCTAGTACTCCGGCTCCGCCGGCGCCGCCTCGGGCGCCGCGGCCTCGGCGATCATGCAGTCGGTGGTGAGGATGAGACCCGCGATGGAGGCGGCGTTGAGCAGCGCGTGGCGCGTCACCTTGGCGGGATCGAGCACGCCCATCTCGACCATGTCACCGAAGCGCTCGGTGGCGGCGTTGTAGCCGTAACTGCCGCTCGCGCGCTCGACCGCATCCAGCACGACCGAGGGGTCGACGCCGGCATTCGCGATGATCTGCCGCAGCGGCTCGGCGAGCGCGCGCTCCACGGTCCGGATGCCGGCGGCCTCGTCCTCGCCCTCCCCGCGCAGGCTCCCGAGCGCCGCGCGCGCCCTCACCAGCGCGACGCCCCCGCCCGGCAGCACGCCTTCCTCGACCGCCGCCCGCGTCGCGTGCAGCGCGTCCTCCGTGCGGATCTTGCGTTCCTTCATCTCGCTTTCCGTCGCTGCCCCGACCTTGATCACCGCGACCCCGCCCGCCAGCTTGGAGAGCCGCTCCTCGAGCTTCTCGCGGTCGTAGTCGCTCGTCACGCCCTTCAGCTCGGCCCGGATCTGCTTGACGCGCGCCTCGATCGCGGCGGGCTCTCCCGCCCCGCCGATCAGGGTGGTGCGCTCCTTTTCGGCTTCGACGCGCCGCGCGCGGCCGAGATCCTCCAGGGTCACGTTCTCGAGCGTGCGCCCGAGCTCGGGCGCGATCACCCGGCCGCCCGTGAGAACGGCGATGTCCTCGGCAAGCGCCTTGCGCCGCTCGCCGAAACCGGGCGCCTTGACCGCGCAGCTCTTCAGCACGCCGCGGATGGTGTTCACCACGAGCGTCGCGAGCGCGTCGCCCTCGACGTCCTCCGCGATCGCGAGCAGGGGCTTGCCCTCGCGCGCGATGAGCTCCAGCACCGGGAGGAGTTCCCGCACGGCCGAGATCTTGCCGTCGTGGACGAGGATGCGCACGTCCTCCAGCACGCAGGCCTGCTTCTGCGCGTCGTTCACGAAATACGGCGAGAGATAGCCGCGGTCGAACTGCATGCCCTCGACCACCTCGACCTCGCTCACGAGGGTCGAGCCCTCCTCGACCGTGATCGCGCCCTCCTTGCCGACCCTTTCCATCGCGCGGGCGATGATGGCGCCGATGCCGCGGTCGTTGTTCGCGGAAATGGCCGCGACGTGCTCGATCTCGGTCGCGGTCGTGCACGGCTTCGACAGGCGCTTCAGCTCCTCGACGACGGCGGCCACCGCCTTCTCGATTCCGCGCTTGAGCCCCATCGGGCTCATTCCGGCGACGACGTACTTCATGCCTTCGCGCACGATCGCCTGCGCGAGAACGGTCGCGGTGGTGGTCCCGTCGCCCGCCGCGTCAGCGGTCCTCGCCGCGACCTCGCGCACCATGTGCGCGCCCATGTTCTCGAAGCGGTCGGCGAGCTCGATCGCTTTCGCCACGAGCACCCCCGAATTGACGACGCTCGGCGCGCCGAAACCCCGCTCGATCGCGACATTGCGCCCGCGCGGGCCGAGAGTCACCTTGACCGCGTCCGCGAGCAGGTTGGCGCCGGCGACGATTTTCTCGCGCGCCTCGCCATCAAAGACGATTGCCTTCGCGCCCATGCCGTTTCATTCTGATGCCACGCCGACCAAGGGTCTTGACTTGGATCAAGGCGGGCACGCGCCCGCGCACCGGAAGCCGCCCGATTCCGCCGGCATGAGCCGGCGCGAGCTCAGGTCACGAGCACGACCGGGCAGCGGAGCGCGGCGAGCAGCGCGCGAAAGGCGCGCCGCTCGCCGCGCGCCTCCCCGTCGTGCCACAGCAGCGCGGCGGCATGCTCCGCGTTCACTGCGCGCGCGACTTCCGCCGGCTCGCGGCTCTTCAGCCGCACGAAACGCGCCGCCGTCTCCTGCGCCACGAGCCACTCCTTCGCGCGGTCGCGCAGCTCCCCGAACTCCTCGGCGCTGCGCGCGGGGATCAGCAACGCGAGCCGGGCTCCCGCCTCTCCGGCGAGCGAATGGGCCGCGGCGAGCGCGCGCCAGGTGCGGGGCGAATCGTCGAACAGCACGGCGATGGGACGCACCGCGAGGCGGGGAAACCGGCCCCGGCGGCGGAATCCCGCCGGCTCCGGCCACGCGCTCCGCGGTGCGGCCGCGTGCGCGGCCTTGCCGAACACCACGACATCCGGCTCATGCACGCACTCCATCACCGCCGACAGCACCTGGCCGCGCACCGTCTGGAACGACCAGCGCAGGTTGAACTCGGCGGCGAGCGCCTCGAGGGTGCGGCGCGTCTGCTGCGCCTGCAGCCTCAACGCGCGCTCGATGTCCGGAGTGTCGATCGGGCGTGTCACGGCCGAGGTGAGCCCCAGCTCGCGCGTGAACGGCAGCTCCGCCATGCGCACGAGATCGAGATCCTCGACGAAGAGGCCGGCGACCTCCGCGCCGAGCGCCGCCGCCAGCGCCGCGGCCGCCTCGAGCGCCGCCCGCCCGAGCGGGGAGGTGTCGAATGCGACCACGATGCGCTCGACCCGGGCGCCCTCGTCGCGCTGCTCGCTCATTTTTTCTTGAACCGCTGCCTGCCGCGCGGGGCGGCGGCGGCGGCGGCCGCCTGCGCGCGCACCGAGAGTTCTTTCAGCCGCGCGGCCACGCGCCCGTTCACCGTCGCCGGCGGGTAATTTCCCGCCGCATCGGCCGCTCCCGCGGAAACGCCGGTGAGGATTTCGATCGCCTCGTCGACCGTCGTCACCGGATAGACATGGAAGCGGCCGGCGGCTGCGGCCTCCACCACGTCCGCGCGCAGCATCAGGTCGCCCGCGTTCGCCCGCGGGATCAGCACGCCCTGGCTCCCGTCGAGCCCGCGCGCCCGGCAGATGTCGAAGAAGCCCTCGATTTTCTCGTTCACCGCGCCGATCGCCTGCACCTCGCCCAGCTGGTTCACCGACCCGGTGACCGCCAGCGACTGCTTGATCGGGATGTCCGCGAGCGAGGAGAGCAGCGCGCACAGCTCCGCGAGCGAGGCGCTGTCGCCCTCCACCACGCCGTAGGTCTGCTCGAAGACCAGGCTCGCGGCAAGAGAATGGGGCCGGTTCGTGGAATAGCGCGCGGCGAGAAACGCCGACAGGATCATCACCCCCTTCGAGTGAATCGCGCCGCCGAGCTCCGCTTCCCGCTGCACGTCGATCACTTTCCCGTCGCCGAGCCGCGTGGTCGCCGTGATGCGGCTCGGCTCCGCGAAGGCGTGGTCCCCGATCTGGAACACCGAGAGGCCGTTGATCTGGCCGGCGCGCGCCCCGCTGGTGTCGATCAGCAGGGTGCCGCGCAGGATCTCCTCGTGCACGCGCTCGCGCAGGCGGTCCTTGCGCTTGCGGGCCGCCTCGATCGCGGCCTCGACGTCGGCCGCCGTGGCGCGCTCGCGGCCGGAGCGGCGCGCCCAGTAATCCGCCTCGCACAGGAGATCGGACACCGCGCGCACGTTGGCCGAGAGCTTGCGCGCGTCGCCGGCGAGCCGCGCGGCGTGCTCGATTACGCGCGCGACAGCGTGGCGATCGAGCGGCGCGAGCTTCTTCTCCCGCGCCATGGTCGCGATCAGCCGCGCGAAGAGCGCGTCGTTCTCGGCGCTGCGGTCGAAGCGGTCCTCGAAATCCGCCGCCACCTTGAAGAGATCGGCGAAATCCGGGTCATGCGCCTGCAGCAGGTAGTAGATCCAGCGCTCGCCGAAGAGCACCACCTTGACGTCGAGCGCGATCGGTTCCGGCTGGAGCGAGACCGTGCTCACCAGGCTGTAGAACTCGCCCAGCGATTCGATGCGGATGCGGCCCGTCGCGAGCGCCCGCTTCAGGCCTTCCCAGGCGAAGGGCTGGACCAGCAGCTTGTACGCGTCGAGCAGCAGGTAGCCCCCGTTCGCCCGGTGCAGCGCGCCGGACTTGATCAGCGCGAAGTCGGTCACCAGCGTGCCGAATTGCGCGATGTGATCGACCCGCCCCACCAGGTTCTGATAGGTCGGGTGATCCTCGAACACCACCGGCGGTCCGTTGTTGCCGCTGTGGTCGACCAGCAGGTTGACCTGGTAGCGACGGAAGCTCGGCGCCTCGCCGCCCGGGGAGGGCCCGGGCGGGAGCTCGCGCGCCTTGAGGAAGTCCTCGGCGTTCGCGATCACGTCCTGCTGCACCGCTTCCAGGTATTGCAGCACCTTCCCGAAATCCGAGTAGCGCTGCTTCAGCTCGTCGACATGGTGCCCCACCGCGAACAACGTCATCTCCCGGTTGAGCTGCTTCAGCTTCCCGCGCTGCTCCTTCCGCCAGCGCACCATGTTGCGGATGATGCCCTCGAGCTTGCCCTGCAGCTCCGCGATGACCCGTTCGATGCGGCTCTTTTCCCGCTCCGGCAGCTTGGCGAAGTCCTCGGCCGAGATCACCTCGCCGTCCTTGAGGGGAGCGAAGGAGAAGCCCGCGGGCGTGCGGAGCAGCCCGACCTGGTGCTTCGCCGCCTCCGCGCCGAGCTCCTCGAAGGCGCGCTCGTGCCGCTCCGCGAACTCCGCCTCGATCTGCCCGGCCCGCGAGCGGTACTCGTCGCTCTCGAAGACCGCGGGAATCGCGGTGCGCAGCTCTTCCACCAGCTGGGCCATGTCGTCGCGCAGCGCCGCGCCGCGGCCCGCGGGCAGATCGACGGCGACCGGCTTGTGCGGCTCGTGGAAATTGTTGACGTAGACCCAGTCGCCGGGCGTCGCCTCGCCCGCGATCTTGCGCGCGAGGTATTCCTTCACCAGCGTGTGCCTGCCGCTGCCGGCGGGGCCCATCACGAAGACGTTGAAGCCGGCGCGCGCGACGCCGATGCCGAACTCGACCGAGCGCGTGGCGCGCTCCTGGCCGAAGAGCTGGCCGAGGTCCTCGAGATCCGCCGTCGTCTCGAAGCCGAAGCGCGCCGGATCGCAGCGGTGGTACAACGCGTCGGGTTTGAGGGGCTCTATGCTCGCCATCGTTCGTGTCCTGCCTTTGCCGTCTGCGTTCCGCCTCGCGTCAGAGGAGATTGTTCACCGTGGATTTCAGCCGATCAAGAGCAACGCCGCCGCCATCCCGGCCGCCGGCGCCAGCAGGGCGGCGCGCAGCGCCTGAGCAGTTCCCGGTTCCCGGCCAAAGCGAGCGTCCCCAGCTCGAACGCGGCGGCGGCCGCGAACGCGACCGCAATAGCGCTCGCCGCCGCGAGGGCCGTAACTGTTCCGTTGTTGAACAGATTGAGGCTCGAGAGCGTGATGGCGTCGACGTCGGCGAGGCCCGACCATCGGGGCGATGGCATAGAGCCCGCGATTGCCGACGTGCTCGGCAAGCCATGCGGAGCCGAGAAGGACGAGCACGAACGTGCGCAAGCCCGCCTTCGCGCCCGGCGTGCGCTCCCGCTGCGACCCGAGCAGCAGCCCTGTCGCCAGGCCGGTGAGCGGCCTGAAAGGCGTCTGCAAGCCCTCTGTAACCGTCTGGATTCCGTCCATATCCGGTCCCGCATATGACAGTTTCGCCGAGACCGGGATGCGGCACTTGATCCAGGTCAATCCGGGAAGGGGTTGCTCCGCATCGGATCCCCGGCGCGAGCGCGCCGGAGAGAACGCCCACGCTGATCGAGCCTCGAGCAGGGGAGGATGGTCTTGGCGCGCGACGGCGCGCTGGAACTCGCGCTGCCCTCGGGAACGACGCCCGGTTCTTCGATCGCCCCGGCGGCAGGCTGACCGGGCGCGGACCGGCCCGACGCGACGGGTCGCAGGGCTTGCCGGCCTCTAGCGGGGATGTCCCGACACGCCGCGGCGCGCCGCCATGTTGGCCCCCATCACGGCGAGATCCTCGCGCGTGAGGAGCATTTCCGCGAGCGGGAAGACGTTGGCGTTGGCGATCGCGATGTGCGACTGGTAGAGCTTCACGAACCGGTCGACCGCGAGGGGATCGAGCGATTCGCGGTCGCCCGCGGCGAGCGCCTGCAGCGCCGCGCGCAGTTCGGTCCAGGCCCGTTCCAGCGCCCGGTGCTCGTTGGTGACGTCCGCCACCAGGCGCGTGAGCGGAGAGCCGCGCCCCTTGCTCGCCGCCGCCATCATGCGCGGCAGGAGATCGAGCTCCACGTCCTCGTGAAGATCGTGCGCGGCGGTATCGAAATAGCTGACGACCTTGTCCGCCATCTGCCGCGCCTTGCCGTCACAGCCGTGTTGCTTGAGATGCGACACCAGCTCGCGCAGCGCGCCGCACTTGACGCGCACGCGCTCGTGGCTCGCCTTGAGCAGCTCGATCGGGCGGGAAAAATCCGGTTTCTTGGTGGAAGCCGAGGGAGCCATCGAAATGAATGTTACGGCAACGGGAACGAATGCGATGCGAAAAAATCCCGGCCGCCCGGGCGCTCCCGCAAGCCGTCGCGCACGGCTCTGGTGCCTTCGCTTGTGACGTTTTTCACGCGCCCCGCCGCCCCATCGTGAAATCAGCCGCCCGGGACACCATCGCGATCCTCATCGCCGCAGCTTCATGAAAAGAATCCCACAGCTCCGCGCGGGAATCGTTGACCTGGATCAAGACTCAGGACGGCAGCGGGAGCGGGCTGCGCGTCAGCGCAACGCCGACCATGTAGAGGAATGCGAGCTGGGCGCCGACCCACGCAGCCACGCGGATCGCCCGGGTTCTCCCGTGCCTGAGGGCGATCATTCCCAGCGCGATGTAGACCGGCAGCGCGATGACCTTGGCGGTCAACCAGCCGTGGACGAACGGGTACTGCCCGCTCATCACGGCCAGAACGACCGCGGCCGCGAGCAGCAGCGTGTCGTTGACGTGGGGCATGATCCTCACCCAGCGCCGTTCGAGAAGCGCCGGATGCCGCATCATCCAGAGCCCGCGCACGAAGAACAGCGCGTAGCTCACGCCCGCGCAGGTGACGTGGACAGCCTTGAGGAAAAGGTAGTCGGTCATCGCTCGAACCTGCGCGCGCCGCACATCGTGAAAACCCGTTTCGCCGCCGATGGACGCCGGTACACGCCGGCAAGACATCCAAGATCAGCCACAGAGATGTCGGCTCCTTGAGAAAGCTGCTGCCCCGGCCGCCCGTCAACGCGCGCGCCAGTACATCGGAGCGTAGCGCGCGCTCCACGCGCCGAACGCCACGAGCTTGCGCCCGGAGTGTCCCGACGAGACGCGCGAAACCATCGCCATGAGGGTGGCCGCGAAATAGCCGAGCGCGAGCAGCGCCTGCCCCACCGCGGCGAAGAACATCAGGCGGTGGGCGTCGCGGCGAGCCGCTTCATCGCGACCAGCATGGCCGCGCTCCGTCGGGACCAGGCCTGATTGTAGTGCCCGGGGCCATGGGCCACCCCTGATCTGCGTCAAGCGGTTCCTTGATTTTCATCAAAGACCCCTTTTTGCGTTCTCGGCACCATGCACGAGCCGATGAACAGCGTCGAGAACCCGGTGAGAGCGATCGAGCTGGTGTGCCCGGCCGGCGGCCTGCCTTCGCTCCAGGCGGCCGTGGACAACGGCGCGGACTGCGTCTACATCGGGCTGCGCGACGACACCAACGCGCGCAACTTCACCGGGCTCAACTTCGACCCCCCGGCCGCGCGGGCGGGGGTGCGCTACGCGCACGCCCGCGGCGCCAAGGTGCTGCTCGCCGTCAACACCTACCCGCAGCCGCGCGGCTGGCAGCGCTGGACCGGCGCGATCGACACCGCGGCGGAAATCGGGATCGACGCCGTGATCGTCGCCGACCCGGGCCTGATGCGCTACGCCGCCGAAAAGCACCCGGGGCTGCGCCTGCATCTCTCGGTGCAGGCTTCGAACACCAACTACGAAGCGATCAACCTGTTCCACGAGCAGTTCGGCGTGCGCCGCGCGGTGCTGCCGCGGGTGCTCGCGCTCGCCCAGGTCGAGAGCCTCGTTGCGCAGACGCCCGTGGAGATCGAGGTCTTCGGGTTCGGCAGCCTCTGCGTCATGGTGGAGGGCCGCTGCGCGCTCTCTTCGTACGCGACGGGCGAGTCGCCGAACGTGTTCGGCGCGTGCTCGCCGCCAAGATGGGTGCGCTGGGAGAAGAAGCCGGAGGGCCTCGAGGCCCGCTTGAACGGCATCCTGATCAACCGCTACGCGGACGGCGAGCGCACCGCGTATCCGACGCTGTGCAAGGGAAGGTTTACCGTCGGGGCCGAGACCTATTACGCGATCGAGGAGCCGGCGAGCCTGAACGCGATGGAGCTTCTGCCCGAGCTCGCCCGCATCGGGGTGGCGGCCATCAAGATCGAGGGCCGGCAGCGCGGGCCCGCCTATGTCGCGGCCGTGACGCGGGTGTGGCGCCAGGCGATCGACGCCTGCCTGCGCGAGCCCCGCGGATTCGCCGTGCAGGGATACTGGGCCGACGCGCTGCGCCGCATGTCGGAAGGCCAGCAGGTCACGCTCGGCGCCTATCACCGCCCCTGGAAATGAAGCTTTCGCTCGGACCGCTGCTCTATTACTGGCCGCGACGGGAGGTCTTCGACTTCTACGAGAGGATCGCCGGGAGCGCGGTGGACATCGTCTATCTCGGCGAAGTGGTGTGCTCCCGCCGCCACGAGCTGCGGCTCGCCGACTGGCTCGATCTCGCGCGCACCCTCGCGGGCGCCGGCAAGGAGGTCGTGCTCTCGACGCTGGCGCTCATCGAGTCGGACTCGGACCTGCGCGCCCTGCGCCGCGTAACCGCCAACGGCGAGTTCCCGGTCGAGGCGAACGACTACGGGGCGGTGCGCCTGCTCGCGGGACGATGCCCCTTCGTCGCCGGTCCCCATCTCAACGTCTTCAACCAGCACACGCTCGCATGGCTCGCCGCGCTCGGGGCGCGCCGCTGGGTGCTGCCGGTCGAGATGTCGCGCGCGATGCTCGCGGACGTCGCGCGCTCGGCCGCCTTGCCGCTCGCCGGCGAGGTGTTCGCCTTCGGCCGGCTTCCGCTCGCCTACTCCGCGCGCTGCTTCGTCGCGCGCCGCTACGACCTTCCCAAGGACAACTGCGCGTTCCGCTGCCTCGAGCACCCCGACGGCCTCGCGCTCGAAACCCGCGAGGGCAAGCCCTTCCTCGTGCTGAATGGCATCCAGACCCAGTCGGCGGCGGTGCACGCCGTGCTGGAGGAGCTCGACCGCCTGCGCGATCTCGGCATCGAGGCGCTGCGCGTGAGTCCGCAGTCGCGGCACACGCCGGAGGCGATCGCAACCTTCAGGCGCTATATCAACGGCGCCGCAGACTGCCGCGCGGCCGCCGCCGAGCTGGCGCGGCTCGCCCCGGGCGCGCTGTGCAACGGCTACTGGCACGGCCGCCCCGGGATCGAGAATGCGCAGGCGCGTGTCTGACGGGCCTCGTGAAAATGCTTGACGACGCTCACCCCTCGTCCCCGCCCTTCTCCCCCGAGGGGAGAAGGGGCGCCGAAACGCATTCATCGGCGAAGCCGACGGAATCGTGCTCCACCCTCAGCGGGCGCATTCGAGGTGCAAATCCCCTGTCGAGCATTTGCACCGAGGACAACGTGGGCGCGATGGAATGGCCGACGTGCCCCGCCGTCCTGCGGGCCGTGCTCTCGCGCCTTCCGCCGTATCCGCCCGCGTTCGCATGCGCCGCGGTGCTCAACGTGTGGGCCGGGCGCGCTCTGAACGCCACCCGCCTTCCCTTGCTGCGCGACAAGCTGGTCTGCATCCACGTGCGCGACGCGGGCGTTCGCCTGCTGTTCCGCATCCGCGCGGCGGGCGTGGCCGCGTGCAGCGGCGGGGAACCTCACGCGACCATCAGCGCGGATGCGCGCGACTTCCTCGCGCTCGCGCTGCGGCGCGAGGATCCCGACACCCTGTTCTTCGCGCGCCGCCTGCTGGTAGAGGGAGACACCGAGGTGGGCCTCCTCGTCAAGAACACGCTCGACGCGCTGGATCTCCGGGATTTCCTGCGGCCGGTCGCCCCGGGCGCGGTCCTCGCGGGACTGCGCTCGGCTCTCGGGCGCTAATGCCGCACCACCGCGACCGCGGTGGTCACGCTCGTCTCTTGCCGTTTCTTGTCAGCAAGTCCCCCGTTAGGAATTTGTCGGCCTTGGGGCCGACAAATTCCTTTTTGATGGGATAATAGCGGGCATCCAAAAAAAACAGCGGACCGCGCGTTGCCGACCACGCCGATCAAAATCCAGACGTTTCTCGCCAACATTCCGCTGTTCAAGGAGCTGCAGCCGGAAGAGCTCGACCGCATTGCCGCGGGCACGCACGAGGCGCGCGTGAGCCGCGGCGAGATCCTGTTCCGCAAGGGCGATCCGTGCACGGGCTTTCACGTCGTCGTCTACGGCCAGGTGAAGCTCGCCTTCACTTCGGCGAGCGGAGCGGAAAAGGTGGTCGAGCTGATGGGGCCGGGCCATTCTTTCGGCGAGGCGGTGATGTTCATGGACAAGCCCTACGTCGTGTACGCGCAGGCGCTCGCCGACTCGCTGCTGCTGCACATCGACAAGGCGGTGGTGTTCGAGGAAATCCGGCGCGATCCCGGATTCGCGCGCCGCATGATCGGGGGTTTGAGCCGGCGCCTGCACAGCCTGGTGACCGATCTCGAGGCCTACACGCTGCACTCCGGCACGCAGCGGGTGATCGGCTACCTGCTGCGCGACGTAGCGGAACCGCCGAAGGACGGGAGCCCGGTGCAGGTCGCGCTGCCCGCGAGCAAGGGCCTCATCGCTTCGCGCCTCAATCTCACGCCGGAGCATTTCTCGCGCATCCTGCACGATCTCACCGTCGCGGGCCTGATCGCGGTGCAGGGCCGCAGCGTGGAGATCCTCGACCTCGAGGGATTGCGCAAGTACGAGGGCTGAGGATTCTGCCGGACTTTCGTCCGCCAGAATCCTGACCTGAAGATTTCATGATCCGGATGCAGGACGCCCCGAAGCCGTGGAGCGTGAAGAAAAGCGCGTGCGAATTCGCGCGTCTGTCGTCGTTTTTCGCCTTTTTTCCCTGCGGCCGGTTTTGCCTTAGGAGTTTGTCGAGACTCAGTCCGACAAACTCCTAGTGGCTGGTGCCGGGGGAGCGGGTGATCTTGTTGTAGACGTTGTACTTGCCCGAGGGCTTCACCATGGGCAGGCGCTTCACCTCGGCGAGCGTCGCGGCGTCGTAGACGACGAGCGCGCCGTCCATGTCCCACACGCTGGCGAGCGCGTAACGCCCGTCGCGCGTGAACTCGACGTGCGCCGCGGTCTTGCCCGGGGCGGGTGTCAGCGCCGCAACCACCTCCAGGGTCTCCTTGTCGATCACCTGGAGCGTGTCGCGACGCTCGCTGTTGAACGCGTCGGTCCACGCGAAGCGCGTGTTCTCGTGGCTGCGCAGGAAAAAGCCCGGGCCGAGCGTGGGAATGTCCTTCACCACGCGCCAGCTCCGCGTGTCGATCACGCTGACGACGCCCTCCCTCAGGTTCGGCGTGGCGAGCACTGTCCTCCCCCCGCGCTGCCAGGAGATGCCGGAGCCGAGGTGCGGCAGCCCCGGCAGGGGGACATCCGCGATCTTGCGCCGCGCGTCGAGGTTCACCACCTGCCCCTTGCCGCCGTCGCGCGCGGCGCCGATCAGCTCGGCGTAGCCCGGGGTGAAGAAGAAATCGTCGAGCACGTCCTCCAGCCGCGATCTCCGCGGGTTGAGCTTGCCGGGAACGCCGCTGCCCTCTTTCATGCGGAAGTCGTGCACGAGGCCGGCATAGATCGGCTCCGCGCTGTCGTCATAGGAGATCTCCCAGACTTCGGGAATGTCCTTCAACGCGGCGATGAAGCTCTTGCGGGGCGCGGCATCGTAGACGGCCGAGACGCGCGAGCTGCGGCCGCGCTCGTCCTTCACCTCGAGCACCTTGACCGGCGCGAGATCGCCCGCGTCGAGCACGACGAGCGTGTGCGGCAAATAGTTCGCGACCATCACGTAGCGGCCGTCGCCCGAGACCGCCGCGTTGCGCGTGTTGATGCCCGCCCGCACCTCCGCGACGAGGACGAGGCCGTAGAGATCGTATTTGCTCACCCAGCCGTCGCGCGAGGCGAAGTAGACGTAGCGCCCGTCCGGCGAGAACTTGGGCCCGCCGTGCAGCGCGTAGCGGCTCGCGAAACGGGCGAGCGGCTCGAAGCGGTCGCCATCGAGTATCGTCACGTGATGGTCGCCCGACTCCACCACGACGAACAGGTTGAGCGGGTCCGCGCGGTGCGATGGTCTGGCGGGCAGGCTCTCCGGGCGGCGGTGCACGATGCGCGACGCGCGGATCTGCTTCATGTCCCAGACAGGCGTCTCCGGCAGCGGCGCATAGACGAGCCGCACCAGCTCCTCGATCTCGGCTGCCGAGAGCGTCCCCGCGTAGCCGGGCATCCGGGTCGCCGCGCGCCCCGCTGCGATCACCCGGGCCGCCTCGGCTCGCCGCAGCCGGGCGAGGTTCTCGGGCAGGAGCGCCGGGCCGCTCCCGCCCAGGCGGTCGGCGCCGTGGCAGCTCGCGCAGTGCTCCCGGTAGATCTTCGGGGGAGCGGGCTGCGCGAAAGCCGCAGCGCAGACGAAAAACAAACCAACAACAGCCAAACCACCAAGGACAGAAACGACACCAAGGTCTCGTTTCGCTCTCATCACCGTTCTCAGACCTTCGCGCTCGCCCGGCTGTAGGGCGTCACCGTGAGCCGCTCGCGCGATTCCCCCAGCCCGATCTCCTCGTCCGTGAGATAGCAGGCGGGGTCCTCTTCCCAGGGGTCGCCCGTCAACTGCTGCGCGCGCACGCGCGTGTTGCCGCCGCACACGTCGAAATAGGCGCACGCGCCGCAGCGGCCTTTCACCCGGCGCGGGCTCGCCTTGAGCCCCGCCATCAGGGGATCGGAAGTGTCCATCCAGATTTCGGAGAACGGCCGCTCGCGCACGTTGCCGAGCGTGTAGTGCCACCACATCGTGTCGGGGTGGACGTTGCCCACGTTGTCGATGTTGGCGACGTTCACCCCCGAGGCGTTGCCGCCCCACTGCGCGAGCTTCGCCCGCATGTGCGCTTCCTGCTCGGGGAAGCGGCGGCGCACCCAGTGGAGCAGGTAGACGCCGTCGGCGTCGTTGTTGCCGGTGACGAACTCCTTCGCCCGCCCCTGCTCGAGGTGGCGCCAGCACGCCTCGAACACGGCATCCATCACGCGCCGCGATGTCGCCAGCCGCGCGTCGTGCCTGCGGTTGACGTTGCCGCGGCCGGCGTAGTTGAGGTGGGAGAGGTAGAACTTGTCGATGCCCTCGTCGTCCACGAGCTGGAGCAGCGCCGGCAGATCGTGCGCGTTGTCCTGGGTCACGGTGAAGCGGACGCCGATCTTGATGCCGGCGTCGCGGCAGAGCCGGATGCCCGCGAGCGAGGCGTCAAAGGCGCCGCTCTTCCTGCGGAAGCGGTCGTGCGCCTCCCGCATGCCGTCAAGGCTCACGCCCACGTAGTCGAAGCCGGTCGCGGCGATGCGGTCGATCACGCCCGGGCCGATCAGCGTGCCGTTCGACGAGAGCCCGACGTAGAAGCCCATGTCCTTGCCGCGCCGGGCGATGTCGAAGAGATCCGGGCACAGCAGCGGCTCCCCGCCGGAGAGGATCAGGACCGGCACCCCGAAGCGCTTGAGATCGTCCATGACCGCGCAGATCTCCGCGGTCGAGAGCTCGCCCGGGAAATCGCGGTCGGCCGAGATCGAGTAACAGTGCCGGCACGCGAGGTTGCAGCGGCGGATGAGGTTCCAGATCACCACCGGAGCGGGGGGGTTCACCTTCGGGCGGATCGCCGTCGGGCTGCGCAACTCCTGCATGAATTGCGTGACGCGAAACATCGTCAAGAGCCCACAACAAAATCAGGCAAACCAGCCGCCGATTCCGCGTAGCGCGCGCCGCGCTGCTTGAAGCGCCGGCGGCTGAACAGCACTTCGTGGCGATAGCCCGTGAGCTCCCAGCGGCTGCGCAGCGCGTCCACCTGCTGCAGCACATAGGCCCGGTCCGTGCCGTGAATCATGCAGAACAGGTTGTAATCCCAGTGCGGCGGCACGCGCGGCCTGCGGTAGCACAGCGTCACGCCCTCCGACTGCGCCAGGCGTTCCCCGATGCGCGCGACCTCCCGGTCCGGCACGTCCCACACCACCATCGCGTTGGCGCCGTAGCCGAGCTCGTGGTGGCGCACCACCACGCCGAAGCGCTTGACGACGCCCTGCGCCAGCCAGCGCCCGATCGTCGCCGCGACCTCCGATTCCGGCACGCCGGCCCGCGCGGCGAGCTCCCGGTACGGGCGCGCGACGATCGGGAGCCCGGATTGCAACGCCGCAAGGAGCGCGCGCTCGCCGCGCTCGAGCTCCACCCGCTCGCCGCCCCGGCGCGCGCCCCGCGCGGGGACCGAGCCGTCGCGCAGATCGAAGCCGAGATCGATGTGAAAGTCCTCCTCGAGCGGAAGCCGCATGACCGGCAAGCCGCAGTCGCGCTCGATCGCGGCGAGCGCGGCGGCGAGCCGCGCCGCGTCCGGCGCGGTCGCGACGAACCAGAGGTTCCACTCGTGCTCGCGCTCGTAGTTGTGGTTCACCTCGGCGCGCGAGCTCACCCGCTGCGCGACCTCCTCGAGGCGCGCCGCGGGCACGCGCATCGCCGCGAGCGTGCTCGCCCCGACGCGGTTTGCGCCGAACACGGCGCCGATGCGGGAGAGCGCCCCGCCGGCGGCGAGCCGCGCGTAGGCCTCCATGACCGCGTCCGCGCTCGCGCCCACCCGCCGCGCGATCTCGGCGAACGGCTCGGCGCACAGCGGAAAATCGCGCTGGTAATCGTTCACCAGCCTGAATTCGAGGTCGTTCACTAGAAACCCGTCCGGAACGCGCGCGAGCTGAAGAAGATGCCGCTCGGGCTCTCGGCGGCGAGCACTGCTTTCTGCTCGAAGGTCGCGGTGTCGTACACCACCACGCGGTTGTCGTCGCGCGCGGAGATCCACACCGCCTCGCCGCGCGGCGTGAACTCCATGTGCAGGACGGCCCGGCCGGGCTTGAGCGTGCGCACGAGCCTGCGCGTCTCGGTGTCGATCACCTGCACCGTGTCGTTGTCCGGCAGCGCGAAATTGACCCAGACCTGCCGCCCGTCGGGCCGCGCCATCACGAACACCGGCTGGCCGGCGACCGGGATGCGCCCCGCCTCGCGCCACGTTGCGGTGTCCACGACGAGCACCTCGTGGCGCCCGACCGCCGGGAGGAACGCGAGGCTTCCGGCCATCGCCCAGCCCTCGAGGTGCGGCATCTTGTAGACCGGCAGCGGCTGCTCGCCGCGCCCGTAGCCGTCGAGCACGCGCCTGACACCGCGCTCCGGATGCCAGAGGTCGAGCATCGCCACGCCGTCCTCGCCGAACAAGCCCGCGAGGTAATAGCGCCCGTCGGGCGTGACGAGCGCGTCGTAGGGCTGCCGCCCGACGTTCCGGAACCTGGCGATTTTCGGGGCGCGCGGGGCCGAGAGGTCCGCGACCCAGATCTCGCCCGCCTCGAAGAGACTGAAGGCGAAGCGGGCGCCCGCCGCGTCCTCCAGCCCCACCACTTTCGCGCGCTCGCCGCCGTTGCCGTAGGTCGTCGGGATGTCGGCGAGCATCTCGAGCGTGTCCGCGCTGAACACCCTGACGCCGCCCGGCGTGTAATTGGCCGCCGCAACGAGCGTGCCGTCCTGCGAGATCGCGCCCCCGACGCTGTTGCCGGACTGGACCACGCGCCGCTCGATGCGCATGCGCAGGAGATCGACCTTGGTCAACCCGCCGTCGCGCCCGAACACGTAGGCGTAGCGCCCGTCGCGGGAGTAGACGACCGAGGCGTGCGAGAGGTCGCCCAGCCCCGCCACCGTGCCGATCGCGATTCGCCGCGACGTGTCCACGATCTTCAGCCGCCCGGCGCCGCGCTCGACGACGACGCCGAGATCGCCCGTGCCGCGCAGCTCGACCTGCGCGCAGCCCGCCGCGGCCGCGAGCGCCGCGCTCAGCAGCAGCCAACGGGGGAATGGCGAATGGGGAACGGGGAATGGACAAGACGGGGCGCATCGCGCCGCCGCCACCCGGGTTCCGATTCCCGATTTCCTGTTTGCCATTTCCTATTTCCCCTGCGCCGCCTGGGGATCGGGAAACCCTTTCAAAAGCTGGTCCGCGATCCATTCGGCTTCGCCCTCGGTGAGAAAACGCTTCCACGGCGGCATCGCCGTGCCCGGGCGCCCTTGCAGGATGGTGTATTTGAGGGTCTCCCTCGGCCTGTCCTTGAGCGCGGGCGCGACCAAGGCGGGTCCCAGGCCGCCTTTCAGTGTCAGGCCGTGGCACGAGCCGCAATCCTGGCGCACCATCCGCACGAGCTCCGACTGGCGTGCTGGCGCCACCGCGTCGGCCAGCGCGGCTCCCGCGAGGCAAGCAGAGGTCAGTCCCGACCAGACGACATGGGCCTTCAGCATGGCGGAACGATGCGCGAGGCGCACTCTTCGCTTCTTGACCTGGATCAAGCGAACGGTGGCGGAATGGCCCGCCCTACACGATCCGACTGCGGTGCACCATCTCGATGGCAGCGCCCGGGCAGGGCGCGAAGCACGCGCCGCAGCCGTCGCAGCGTTCCGGATCGAACTCGGGCTGCGCGACTCCTCCCGGCACCGGCCGGAAGCGGATCGCGCCCGCGTCGCACGCCTCGCCGCACGTGCGGCAGGCGACGCCGTTCAGGGCGAGGCACTTCTCGTCGATCGCCGCGACGACGTCCCACGCGGGCTCTCCCGCGGCAGCGCGCCCCGCGTCGATCGCGCCGCTCGGGCAGGCCCGCGCGCAGTCCCCGCAGAAGCTGCAGGCGCCCGCCGCGAAATCCACCTCGGGGAAACCGCCGCGCCCCGCGACGAGGATGCGCTCGGGGCAGGCTCTCACGCACGCTCCGCCGCGCGTGCAGGTGGCGGCGAAGTGGGCCTCCTCGAGCGCCCACGGCGGGCGGATCATCGCTCCGCGAGCCGCAATCCGGCCTTCTTCAGGATGCGGGTGCTGTAGAGGATCTCGTGCGCCCTTGCGGCGTCACCGATCAGCGCCGAGATCGCCCGGGCCCGCTCCTCGACCTCGGCGCGGCTTTTCCCGTGCAGCATGACGAACAGGTTGTACGGCCAGCGCGGGCGCGCGCGGGCGCGCCGGTAGCAGTGGCTCACCTCGGGCAGCGCGCCGATCGCCTCGCCCAGCTCGTCCACGCGCGCGTCGTCCACGTCCCAGACCGCCATGCCGTTGGCGCGGTAGCCGAGCGCGTAATGGTTGGGGATCGCGGCGATGCGGCGGATCACGCCGCGCGATTGCATTGTCCGGATCCGCTGCACGACCGTCTGCGCGTCGGCTCCGACCCTCGCCGCCACGACCTCGTACGGTTGCGGCGCGAGCGGCAGCCCGTCCTGCGTCGCGACGATGATCCTGCGGTCGAGCTCGTCCATCGGGTGCATGCGCACCCTCTCAGGAATTTGCCGGACCTGGGTCCGGCAAATTCCTTGCCAAAGACCGCCCGCAACAATTCACGTTCATTTCAGATCATTCCGTGTGATTCCGTGGCTATTTTTGAGACCGGTTCCAGCAGCCTGTTGCGCCATGTGTTGCGGGTCCTTTCTTGCCGTTTTCTTGCGCGCGGTTTTGGCTGAGGAGTTTGCCGCCGCTGAGTCCGACGGACTCCTAGGCGGCCAGCCGCAGACCGACGAAGTACTCGCGCTCTTTCGGCAGGTTGAGCACGGCGTATCCCGTTTCGCGCTCGATGCGGGAGATCGCCTGCGCGATGCCCTCGGGGCGCTCGGTCGCCAGCACGAACCAGATGTTGAACGCGTGCTCGCGCAGGTAGTTGTGCCCGACTTCGGGCATGGCGTTGAGGATGGCGGCGACCCGCTCGATGTCGTCCTCGCGCACGCTCATTGCCGCGAGGGTGAACGCGCCGCCTATCCGGTCGGCTCGGTAGAGCGGGCCGAAGCGCGTGAGCACGCCCCTCGCCAGCATGCGCGCGATGCGCGCGAGGAGCTCCTCCTCGCCGATGCCGAGCTCGCGCGCGACCGCGAGGTAGGGGGAATCGCAGACCGGGAAACCTTCCTGCAGCCGGTTGACGATCGCGCGGTCGAGCGCGTCCATCGGGCGCATCAGGAATCCGGCGGGGCGGAGCCCGCCAAATTCCTTACAGCTTGAGGATGTAGTCCACCATCGCCTTCAAGTCGGCGTCGGGCACGGCGGCGTTGGGCGGCATCGGCACCGGTCCCCACACGCCCTGGCCGCCCTTCTTCACCTTCTCCGCCAGCTTGGCCGCGATGTCCTTCTGGCCCTTGTACTTTGTCGCGACCTCCTTGTAGGCGGGGCCGACCAGCTTCTTGTCCGCCGCGTGGCAGGCGGTGCAGTTGTATTTCTTCAGCATCGCCTCGCTCGCCTGCGCCGCCGGCGCGGAGCCGATGCCCGCCGCCGCCAAGACCGCCATCAACACAGCACTCCTACGCATGCGCGCTCCTCCTTAGTAAATGTCGTGCTGCGTATTGTACACGTTGAACTTGCCCGTCGGCGTGATGAGGCGCGGGTCCTTGATCACCTGTTTGAGCTTGCGCGTCTTGTCGTCCACGACCACGATCGCGGATTCCTGCGCCTTGCCGTTCCAGACCGAGAACCAGACCTCGTCGCCCGCCTTGTTGTACTCGGGATGCACGACCCGCCGCGGGCCTTCCTTGATCCCGGCCCACTCCGCGATCGGCAGCACCTGGTAGCCCTTGTCGAGGTTCTTGATGTCGAACACCGCGACCGACTGGCTGATCTTGGGGTCCGGGTTGAGCGCGGTGTCCACGTACAGGTTGCTCGACTTCGGGTGGGTCTTGATGAAGAGCGACCCCCCGCCCTGGCCCTTCAGCGTCCGCACCACCTTCCACGCGTTGTCCTTCCTGCCCGGATCGGTGCCGATGAGCGAAATCGTCTCGTCGCCCAGGTGCCCGGTCGCCCACACCGCTCCGAACTTCGGATCCTTGAAGTTCGCGCCGCGCCCGGGGTGCGGGATCTTGCCGACGTCGATCAGCTTCTCCAGCTTGCCCTCCTTGGTGTCCACGACCGCGATCTTGTGCGACTGGTTGGCCGCGACCAGGAAGTAGCGCTTGCTCGCATCCCAGCCCCCGTCGTGCAGGAAGCGCGCGGACTCGATCTCGGTCACCTTGAGGTTCTTGATGTCGGAGTAGTTGACCAGCAGGATCTTGCCGGTCTCCTTGACGTTCACCACGAACTCGGGCTTCAGCTGCGAGGAGACGATCGAAGCCACGCGCGGCTCGGGGTGGTATTCCTGCGTATCCACCGTGATGCCGCGGGTCGACACGATCTTCAGCGGCTCGAGCGTGTCGCCCTTCATCAGCACGTACTGCGGGGGCCAGTACGACCCGGCGATCGCGTACCTGTCCTCGAAGCCCTTGTACTTCGAGGTGTCCACCGAGCGCGCTTCCAGCCCGACCTTCAGCTCGGCGACGTTGTCCGGCTTCTCCATCCACAGGTCGATCAAGTTCAGCTTCGCGTCGCGCCCGATGACGTAGAGGTAGCGGCCGGAGTACGACAGGCGCGAGATGTGCACCGCGTAGCCGGTCTTGACGATGTTGACGATCTGCTTGGTGTCGCCGTCGATCAGCGCCACTTCACCGGAGTCGCGCAGCGTGACCGAGAACAGGTTCTCGAGGTTGATCTTGTTCATCTTCTTCTTCGGCCGCTGCTCGGGCGGCACGATCACCTTCCAGGTGGCCTTCATCTCCTTCATGCCGAATTCCGGCGGCATGGGCGGCTCGTGCTGCAGGAAGCGCGCGATGATGTCTACGTCCTTCTCGGACAGCTCCCCGGAGCTGCCCCAGTTGGGCATGCCCGCGGGCGAGCCGTAGTTCACGAAGACCTTGAGGTAATCGGTGCCGCGCGCCTGCGTGAGGTCGGGGGTGAGCGGCTTGCCGGTGGCGCCCTTGCGCAGCACGCCGTGGCAACCCGCGCAGCGCTCGAAGTAGATCTGCTTGGCGCGGTCGAACTCGGCGACCGTCATCGGCGGCGCCTTCGGCGTGATGCGTTCCGGAGCCTCGCCCGGCTTGAGGGGCACCGGCGCCCCCCGATACATCAGGTCCTCCGCGGGCGTGCCCGGGTGCACCGGTTTCGCTCCGGGCTTCGCCTGCTGCTGTTTCTTGGTTTCCTTCGGTTGCTGCTGGGCTTGCGCTGCGCCTGTCGCCAGCGCGGCGAACAACGCGAAGCATACGGTCCGGGTGCCACGTGAGAGCCCCATGCGATCCCCCTTGTCAAGAGAAGAAATGCCGCGAACAAATGAAGACTCTAGGGGGCGCGCTTCCGCCCGTCTTTGATCTGAATCAACCCAACCAGCCCCCGAGGCAGCCTCTCGGGCTGAATCCGGCAGGCTGCCTGACGGAAGGGCCCGTGAGGGTCAGGGATCCTCCGCCCGGCCCCGCGGTTCGGCACCTTTCTTCTGGGAATACCCCGCCCCGGCGCCCCGCTCGAGGAGCTGCACGACCTCGTGCGCGCGCACGCCACGCTGCTCGCGCCGCTTGCGCCGTTCGGCGAGCGGGGGGCATTTCACGTCGCTGTAATACACGACCTGGCAGTCGAGGCAATAGTGGCACTCGTTCACGTTGATCTCCCCGGTCTGGCGGATCGCCCGCACCGGGCACTCGACGGCGCAGACCTGGCACGGCTTGCCGCACTCCTTGCGCCGCCGCAGCCACCACTCGAAGAGCCGGAACCGGCCGGGGATCGCCAGCGCCGCGCCGAGCGGGCACAGGTACTTGCAGAAGAACTTGCGGTTGACGAGGGTGATCGCGATCAAGCCCGCCGCATAGAGCACGAACGGCCATTCGCGCTGGAAGCGCAGGCCGAAGACGGTCTTGAAAGGCTCCACCTCGGCGTAGACGGCGGCCTCCCCCATCGACTGCAGCGAGATGCCGAAGAGCACGATGAGGATCACGTATTTCACGGCCCACAGGCGCTCGTGCACGACGTCGGTGAGCTCGAGCTGGGGCACGGCGAGCCGCTGCGCGAGCTTGTTCACGAGCTCCTGCAGCGCGCCGAACGGACAAAGCCAGCCGCAATAGACGCCGCGTCCCCACAGGAGCAGCGTCACCGCCACGAACGACCACAGGATGAAGAGCATCGGGTCGATGAGAAAGCGCTCCCAGGTGAACTCGCGCATGACCGCGTGCGTGAAGGTGAGGACGTTCACCACCGTGAGCTGGCCGAGCGCGTACCAGCCGATAAAAACCAACGTGAAGACGAGGAACCCGTTGCGCACCCAGGTGACGAGCCGCGGCCGGCGTGCGAGCCAGTCCTGGAATATCAGGACGAGGAGGAGGACCACGAGGCTTGCGCTCACCACGGCGATCTCGGGCACTCGTCTGCGCCACACGGTCACCCACAGCGGTTCTTCGTCCACCACCGCCACGGGTGCGGCCTGCGCATCGGGCGCCGCCATGATTTCCGGCTGCCCCGGCGTCCCCGCCCCCGCGGGGCGGGCCGGCGCCACGACGGCCGGTTCCGCCGCTGCCGGAGCCTTCGCGCCGGGTGCCGCGGGGGCAAGCCCGCGCGAGGCTGCGACCGCGCGGGCGGCCTGCATCACGGTCGCGTTCTCGACCATCACCGTGATCGTCGCCCCGGAGATCGTGTCGATCGCCACGTAGCCCTCGCGCTTTCCCCCGACAGCGATGCGGTCGAAGACCGACTTGCCGCGATACTGGTCCGTGAACTGCTTCAACCGTTCCTCGCTGATGCCGACGGCGAGCAGCGGCTCATCGTGGCGCACGATCGCGATCCCGGTGATGTGCCCCGTGAGGTCGAATCCCACGAGCGTGTTGATCGGCTTGCCCGAGTAGGCCGGGATTTGCACGAGGTCGTTCGTGAGAAAGGCGTAACCGAGCAACTGCTCGCCGCGGTAGACCGGGGCCGCGCGCGGACTGCCCCCCAGGGCGCCGAAGCGGGTTGCCCCGGGGAAGAATTCGCGCACCTGGGGATATTGCTGCGCCACGTCCGCGGCGTGGCCGGGAGCGCCCGGCGCGAGCGTCAGGGCGAAGAAGCAGGCGAGGTGGAAGAGCGGGCGACGAAGAGACATTACCGACAAAGCTTATGGCTTGCCTTGCGCAGTGTCCAGCGCGAGCGCGGGGGCAACGATCCGTCTTCGCAACAATCCCGGATCGTCGACAGGGTTTGCGCGCGATCGCGCGCCCCGGTAGCCTGACGAACCGTGCGATATCCCCGACTTCTCTCCCTCGTATCGGGCCTGCTCGCCGCGCTCGCGATCGGCGCGGGCCCCGCCCGCGCGGCGCGCGTGGACGAGGCGCGCCCGCTCATGGGAACCGTGGTGGAAATCGCCGCGGAGGCGGATGACGAGACTGCGCTGCGCGCGGCGGTGGAGGCCGCCTATCGTGAGATGGCGCGGCTCTCCGACATGATGAATCACTTCGACCCGAAGAGCGTCGTAAGCGCCATCAACGACGCCGCGGGCGTGCGCGCGGTGCCGGCGCCGCCGGAGCTCATGGAGGTGCTCGCGATGGCGCGGCGTCTCTCGGCGCGCTCGGGCGGCGCGTTCGACGTCACGATCGGCTCGCTCCGCGGCTGGCGCTTCCGTCCCGGCGAGGCGCGCCTGCCCTCGCGCGAGGAGATCGCGGCGCAAGTTGCGAAGGTGGACTATCGCAGGCTCAGGCTCGACGAGCGCGCGGCAACGGCGTTCCTCGCCGAGCCCGGGATGCGCATCGATCTCGGCGGCATCGCCAAGCTCTACATCGTGCACGCCGGCATGCGCGTGCTCGAGCGCGCCGGTGTCGCGCGCGCCATGGTAAACGGCGGCGGAGGCGACCTCGAGGTCATCGCGCCGCAGGGCGCGCGCCCGTGGCGCGTCGGGGTGCGCGACCCGCGGGCGCCCGACCGGCTGCTGGGCGTTGTCGAGCTCACCCGCGGGTTCGTGGCCTCCTCGGGCGATTACGAGCGTTATTTCATCAAGGAGGGAAAACGCTACCACCATATCCTCGATCCGCGCACCGGCTTCCCCTCGGCCGGGCCGCGCGGCGTGACGCTCGTCGGAACGGTTCTCGAAACGGTCAACGGGGTTTCCATCGCCATCATGGTGCTCGGCAGGGACGCGGGCATCCGGCTGATCGATGCGACACCGGGGCTCGACGGGCTCATCGTCGAGCGCGACGGTCGCGTCTGGATGTCGCCGGGCTTCCGCGCACGGTTCCGCGCCGCGCCCTGATTTCGCGGCGCACAAAGAATGATCGGCTGCGGGCCGCCGCACTTTGATTTATGTCAAGGTTTTCCCCGGTCTCGCCCCTTACAGTAAGCGCCGGGCGAGCCATTATCAGCGGGTCGCAATTAAGAGGCGGTCTTGCCAAAGGAATTTGCCGCACGAGAGTGCGGCAAATTCCTGGATGGAGGGGCGTTTGAGGAGCGAGGGAGGCACGGGCGGGCGGCTACCGGCCCCGGTTTCGGGGCAGGCCGGGCGCGCCAAGTCCGACGCCGCTGGCATGCCGCCGGGCAAGGTCTACCTCGTCGGGGGCGGCCCCGGCGATCCGGAACTGCTCACGCTGCGCGCGTTGAAGGTGCTCCAGCAGGCGGACGTCGTGCTCTACGACCATCTCGTCAGCGGCGACGTGCTCGGCCTCGTGCGCCGCGGCGCGCAACGCATCTACGTGGGCAAGGAGCGCTCGAATCACACGCTGCCCCAGCCGGAGATCAACCGCCTGATGGTCACGCTCGCGCGGCGCGGGCGGCAGGTGGTGCGCTTGAAGGGCGGCGATCCCTTTCTCTTCGGGCGCGGCGGGGAGGAGATCGAAACGCTTTCGGCTGAAGGCGTGGCCTTCGAGGTCGTCCCGGGCGTCACCGCAGCAAACGGCGTCGCCGCCTACGCCGGCATCCCGCTCACACACCGCGATTGCGCGCACGCCTGCGTGCTCGTGACCGGCCACCTGAAGGACGGCACCATGAACCTCGACTGGGAGATGCTCGCGCGTCCCAGACAGACGGTCGTGGTCTACATGGGCCTCACGGGCCTGCCGGTGCTCTCCTGCGAGTTGATCCGGCACGGGCTCGCACCGGAGACGCCCGCCGCGATCATCGAGCGCGGCACCACCGCCGGGCAGCGCATCGTGACCGGCACGCTCGCCAGCCTGCCGGCGGCCGCGCACGCCGCGCAGATGCGCCCGCCCACGCTCATCATCATCGGCAAGGTCGTCAGGCTGCGCGAGAAGCTCGCGTGGTTCGGCGAGCGCGCCGCCACGGCCGCGTCCGCGGTCGCCGGGGCGTGAGCCCGCCGCCGCGCGAGATCCCTTCCGCCGCCCGGCTTGCACAGCTAACTCACGCCATGGCCATCCGGCTCCTGCTCATCAACCCGAAATTCGTCGAGAGCTTCTGGAGCTTCAAGTGGGCGGTCGACGAGATTTTGCCCGGCAAGCGGGCGTTGAACCCGCCGCTCGGGCTCGCGACACTCGCCGCGCTCTGCCCGCCTGACTGGGAGGTCACGATCGTCGACGAGAACATCGAGCCGGTTCCCCTGCGCCCGCACGCCGACATCGTCGGCGTGTGCGGCATGGGCGTGCAGTTCGGGCGCCAGGCGGAACTCCTGCGCTATTACCGCAGCCGCGGCTATTTCGCCGTGGCGGGCGGCAGTTACGCGTCGCTCGTCCCGGAGCGCTACGCCGGGCTCGCCGACGCGGTGATCGCGGGCGAGGCCGAGTACTCGTGGGGGCGCTTCTGCCGCGACTACGAGCACGGCGCGCCGATCGCGCTCTACCGCGAGACGGGCACCGTGTCGCTCGCCGACTCGCCCACTCCGCGCTTCGATCTGCTGAAGCTCGACAAGTATACGACGGCGACGCTGCAGTTCTCGCGCGGCTGTCCGTTCCGCTGCGAGTTCTGCGACATCATCGTCATGTTCGGCCGCCGCCCGCGCTGCAAGACGCTCGAGCAGGTCGGGCGCGAGCTCGACGCGCTGCGCGCGCTCGGCGTCGCCAGCGTGTTCTTCGTGGACGACAACCTGATCGGGCACCGCGCGGTCGCGAAAGACCTGCTGCGCTTCCTGCGCGACTACCAGGAGCGCCACGGCTACCGGTTTCACTTCGGGACGGAAGCCTCCCTCAACCTCGCCCAGGACCGGGAGCTGCTGCAGCTCTTCCGGGACGCCAACTTCGAGTGGGTGTTCATCGGCATCGAGTCGCCGGACGAGGAGACGCTGCGGGCAACGCGCAAGACGCAGAACACGCACGAGGACGTGCTCACCTCGATCCGGCGCATCTATTCCTACGGCATCGATGTGCTCGCCGGCTTCATCGTCGGCTTCGACAATGACACCATTGCGACCTTCGAGCGGCAGTACCGCTTCATCCTCGCCTCGGGAATCCAGGTCGCGATGGTGGGGCTTCTCACCGCGCTGCCGAGAACCCCGCTCTACGAGCGGCTCGAGCGCGAGGGCCGTCTCATCGCCGGCGCCGAGGCGGCTGACAACACCAAGCTCGGCACCAACTTCCTGCCGAAGCACATGGGCTACGAGGAGATGGTCGCGTCCTATCAGCGGCTCTACCGGCGGCTCCTCGGCGACCGCAGCATCGCCGCGCGCGTGCGCAACAAGCTGCGCTATCTGGCGGATCCGGTCTACTGCGGCGAGTACCCGTTGCGCGAGCGCATCGGCATCATCGCCCGGCTCATCCTGAAGGGCGTGCTCCCGGGCGGCGCCCCGCGCGTGTTCCATTTCTTCCGCAGCATTCCCTGGGCGTCGCCGGGAAAGATCCCGCTCGCGATCATGGACTGGATCGCCGCGCTGTCGATGCGCGATTACGTCGGGCGCCACTTTGCGGTTCCCCGGTTGCGGGACGCCGCGGTCGCGACCCGCTGGTTCGCCTCCGTGGAGCGCGCCATCGGGCGCTGCCTCGCGCGCGCGGGCGCGACGATCGAGCTGCACCTCGTGGCGGGCGCCGTGCCCCGCCTCGAGCTCAGGTTGCGCGGCCACCTCGACGCGGCCTTCTTCAGGCGCTGTGCGCGCCGCCTGAGGTCGCTGCTCAGGCGCACGCGCGCTACCGTGACGCTGGTAGTCGAGGAAGTGCAGCACCCGCAACTCGCTCCCCTCGCGCGCATGCTGCGCCGGCTCGAGCGCTACGGCGACCGCGTCCACATCGCCGCGAGCGAGTCGATGCGAGCGATGCTGCCGATCGACTCCTCGGTGTTCCACCTGGTGCTCGAGCCCGCGCCCGCGCAGGCACTGCCCGCCCCTTAGAGCCCGCCGGGCCGCGGTTCGGCAAGCGCCTTTTCCTTGATGAGCATCAAGGCGGCCCTGGAGGGGGCGAGCCTACCGTAGGCGTGCGGGGGGCGGAAGGATGGGCGGGCAAGCAAAGCTCCTGGAAGTCTTCGAGACGATCGATGCGCGCGGCTGGGAGCCGCCGCAGCCGATGATGAAGGTGCTCGAGGCCGTCGAGCGCCTGCCGCGCAAGCAGGAAATCGTGCTGCTCGTCCACTGCGAGCCGCGGCCGTTATTCCGCATCCTCAAGAACCACGGGTTCGACCATCGTTGCCGGTTCGATGCGGCCGGGCATTTCGAAGTACGCATCTGGCACGCCGAGGATACGCTCGCCTCTTCCGCGAGCCTTGAGTGAGCCACCGGCGCATCACGCACCCCGTGACCCGCATTTCAGGACTCGGCCCGTTTCCAGTAGAGCGCTGCGCTCACTGCGGTCACCAACAGCAGCGAGGCGACCGCGTTGTGGGCGAGCGCGGCGGCGAGCGGGAGATCGAGCCACACGAGCGCCGTGCCCAGGGCGAGCTCGGCCGCGAGCAGCCCTGCCAGCGCGAGCGCGAGACGGCGATGGGCGCCGCCCCGCCGGAGGAGCAAGACGGCGAGACCCGCGCAGAGCCCCGTGACGAGGACCGCTCCCCAGCGATGCGCCATGTTGAGCGTGCGGCGCGCGACGTCCGCCGCCGCGCCCGGAGCGACGTCGCGCCACGGGTTGAACGCGGCGAAGTCCCAGTCCCACGGCCACCACGCCGCCCGGCAATCCGCGAGGCTCGCGCACGCCCGGCTCGCGAAATTCGCGCTCACCAGGGCGCCCAGCGCGATTTGCACGGCGAGCAGCGCGAGCGCCGCTGCCGCGATCCACGCGGGCGCCGCCCGCGCGGTTCCCGGCGCCCCGCGGCCCTGGAGCCGGAGCCACCAGAAAAGCGCCAGCATCGCCATGCCGCCCGTGAGATTGCCGAGCGTCACCGCCGGCAGTTGCGACCCGGGGGTGGCGCGTCCCAGCACGGCGAGAAACAGCGTGAGGGCCGCAAGCACGCCGCTCGCAACGAGCGCTCCACGCGCGCGGCGGCCGCCGCCCACCGCGAGCACTGTGGCGAACAGCACCAGCACCGCGACCGCGCTTGCCGTCAGGCGGTGCGTGCCGCGCACCCACCGCGCCGCGGCAGGCTCGCCCGCCGCGCGCCCGGGCGTGTCGGCCCAGGCGATCCGCGCGCCGTAGCAGGCCGGCCAATCGGCGCAACCCAGTCCGACCTGGGTGAGGCGCAGGTACGCGCTCGTCACGATCACCGCGAAGGTGAGCGCCGCGCCTGCCGCCGCGACGCGCGCGAGCAGGCGCTGCGCGCGCCCGAACCGGTCTTCCGCGGGGGAGGTCACCGCGAACCCCCCCGCCCGCGCCACATCGCCTGCGCGACGACGATGACGAAGAGCAGTCCGCCGACGACCGCGATCAACCCGCCGAGCCCCATGATTCCCATGCCCACGATCTCCTCGGTGGTGCGCAGCACCTGCCCCGCGCCCGCGACCTTCCGCTGCACGCCGTAACCGCCCGACCACATGAGGCCGGCGACGTGGAGGAGTTGCCCGAAACCATAGAGGTACGGCTGCAGCGTCGCAAGCCTCGCGGACGGGGAGCCGAGCCCGAGGCGCGGCAGCAGCAGGTAGACGAGACCCATCAGCGCGAGCGTCACGCCCACGATGGAGCCGTGGTAGTGGGCCGGGATCCTCACGTTGGCCCCCTCGATCGTGAAGCCGATCGCGCCGCCCGCGCTGAAGAGCACGAGCGAGGAGATCAGCGCGGCGCGCAGCGGCTTCGCCTCGTCGGGCGCGGCCCGAGCGCGGGCGAGCCCGATCACGACCGCGAGGCCGACCGGCAGGATCGCGAGCCCGCCGCCGGATTGCATGAGCCAGGTCATGAGCCGCCGGTGCTCGACCGACGTGACCTCGTAGGCGAGATAGATGACGGGAATCAGGAACACCGAGGCGAGCGCGATCGCGAACATCAGCAGCGCGACGCGCGGCGTGAGCGGCACGCGCGCGCCGCACGCGCTCGCGAGCCAGAGCCAGGCGACCAGCATGAGGAGCGTGAAGGTGAACTGGATGACATGCCCGCCGCCCCAGAAAGCGACGTCGTAGAACGCGCGCGACGGCAGGTGCGCCGGCACCGCGAGCCACGACCAGCCGAAGGCGAGCGCCGCCACCGCCGCCGAGACCGCCGCGGCATTCAGCCCGAAGCGCAGGCTCGCCGCCCCGTCGGGGCGCGTGCCCACCGGCGGCACGGCCGCGAGGCTGCGCAGCGTGAGGAGCGCCACCCCCGCACCAAAGATGCCGAGCCCCGTGAGGAAGCGCGCGTCATCGAGCACCGGGATGTAGTTGCTCGTCACCGGCATCGCGCTGCCGAGGAAGGGCGCGACCGACATGATGAGCGTGCCGAGCGCCGCGACGGCGAGCGCCGCCCAGCCGAGGGCGAGCCAGCGCGCGCTGCTGTTCAGGCTCCAGAGCACACCAGCGAGCGCGGAGAACCACACCAAAACCGAGAGGTCCACGTGCACCACGAGCGCGACTCGGAAGAAGTCCTCGACCGGGAAAAGGTGCTGCAGGTACGGCGTGCGCGCCGCGACCAGCAGCACCGAGAAAATACCCGCCCCGATGAGCGAGGCGAGCGCGAGCGCGAGCCAGGCGACCGCGAGCTGCCGCCGCCCGCCGTCCGGGACCGCGAGGCCGTATTCGGTCTCTTGCGCGAGCGCCCACCACGCGCGCCGCCCCGCGGGCACCGCTGCGCCTTCACTCGTATTGCGCGCCAGGCTCATCTTAACCGCCGATAAACGCGATCGGACCCGTGAATCGTGAATCGTAAATCGGGAATCGTCAAAGGACCAGCGCGGCGAAGCGCGGCTTTTTCCCGTTCCATTCACCATTCACCATTCACTATTCGCCATTCACCGGCTCCCTGTCGGCGTCCATCGGCGGTTTCATTCTCAGATCTTGACGGGATGTCCCGCGTGGCGCGCGCGCCAGCGCGCCGCCGGCCGGATCGCGAGCCGCGGCAGCCGCGCAAGCTCCGCGCGAAACTCATCGAGCGCGCGCGCGAGCTCCGCCTCCTCGCCCTCGCCCGCGTGCACGAGGCGCACCCGCGCGGGCGGGACATTGGCGCGCAGGTGCGGCTCGCGCCTGCCCGCAAAGCGTTCGACCGCCAGGCGCTCGCCCGTGCGATACGCGCATTCGCCTTCGCGGCAGGCGGCGACCAGCACGCCGTCGGCGCCGTCGCGCAGCGCGTACTCGATGAAGGAAGGCGGCAGCATGCTCACGCAAATGAGGCCGAACGCCGTGACGCCCGGCTGCTCGAGCGGGCCGACCGGGGCGGCGCGGTCGCAGCCGAAGGCCACGACGCGCGGCGCGGGAGCCGGCGCCTCCAGCGCGCGCTCGAGCGCCTCGCGCAGCGCGTTGACCGGCCGCTGCGGCATGTCGATGCCCGTCACCAGTTTCTCCCCGCGGCGGAACGGGGTCGAGGAGGGACAGGCGCCGGCGCAAATGCCGCAGCTCGCGCACCAACCCGGCAGGACCACGGCGCGCAGCCGTTCGCTGCCGCCTTCCCGCGGCCGCATGACGATCGCCGCGTACGGGCAGTCGGCGAAGCAGCGCGCGCAGCCGTTGCAGTTCGCGAGGCTCACTTCCGCGACCGGCTCGCGCGCGCCGCGGCGAGCCGCGGGCAGCAGCAGGAGCAGCAGGGTGAGCCCCGCGGCCCAGGCCCAGAGTTCTCCCGCCGAGCGCCCGTAGAGGAGCGGATAGAAGAAGAGATAAAACCAGTCGAGGGCGAGCGCCTGCGGGGCGAGCGCCAGGTTCGCCGCGCCGTGGCTCAGCGCCGGCTTCGCAACCGAAAGCGCGACCAATGCGATCACCGTGCCCGAGGCGAGCGCCCGGGCGGGGCCGACGTCGGCGTAATTCACGCGCTGGATGTGGACGAACATCCCGGCAAGCAGCAGCAGCGGGATGCCGATGTGGAGAAACATGAGCAGCGTGAACAGGCGGTCGGTGACGGCCTCCGGCGCGACGAAATTGCGTACGAGCGGCTCGCCGAAGGCGGGCAGCCAGTCGAGCCACTCGGTGGTGGCGATCGCGACGAACTGGGCGAGCTCGTCCCAGACGAGCCAGTAACCTCCCACGCCCGAAGCGATCATGAGCCAGATGAGCGGCACGCCGCTCAGCCACGAAAACCAGCGGAATCCCCGGAAGTGCCCGAGCGCGAGTTCCCTCACGAGGTGGAGCACCACCGTCAACGCGAAGGCGTCGGACGCGTAGCGGTGCAGGCTCCGCGCGACGCCACCCATGTACGGCTGCTCGCGCGCCAGCGCCTCGACCGAGCGGAACGCGCCCGCGGCGCTCGGATCGAAGAAGGCGTAGACGTAGATCCCGCTCGCGACGACGATCCAGAAGAGAAAGAACGAAAGCGCCCCGAGGTGCCGCCACGGGTTCGCCTGCGCGCCGAACATGCGGTCGAACGCGCGCTCGATCGCCCGCAGCGCGGCGCCGCACAAGGCTGGCGCTACCGCGTTGCGCGCCGCGGGTTCCGGCACGGTCAAGGTGACGCCGCGGCGCCGGAGTGCGGTAGGAGCCATCTCAAGAAACCGCTACAACCACGGAAACACACGGAACCACGCGGCCTACATCCGAAAGACGAACCCGCCCGCTGCGGCGTTGAAGTCAATCAGCAGCACGCGCCCCGCGCCGAGGTCGACGCTGCGCTCCGCCGTGTAGTTGAAAACGCCCTGCGGGTTGTCGGAGAGCCGCACGCGGACCTGGTGGCGTCCGGCCGCGACCACGACGCGGCGGTAGACGGTCGAGGCGCCGTCCCTCGCCAGCCCCGTCGGCGGCGCCACGACGCGATGGATGAGCTTTCCGTCGAGCTCCAGCTCCACCGTCACGTCGGCGCGCTCGCGCGGGCAATCGAGCGGCGCGCGCATGTTCGGCGGCAGCTTCGCGAGCTCTTCCGGGGTGCGGGTCCGGCACGGCTGCTTGCGCTCACCCGCGTGGCTGAAGGAGAGCCGCAGCAGTGCCTCGTCGGGCTCGATGTGCCGGTAGGTGGGCGCGCTCGAAAAATAGCCCACGAACGCGGCAAAAGCGGCGTAGAGCACGCCCTGGATCGCGTAGCGGGCGATCGTATTCACGGCCGGCCTCCCAGCCGTACCATGTCGGCCGTGACCGTGCGGATGCGCGGGGCGAGCACGAAGGCGTCGGAAAAGCAGTCGTGCTCCGACATCCCGTGCGCCATGAACGCCGGGTGCGCGGCCTGCACCATGCCGACCGAGCCGCACGCATAGATCTGGTGCCCGGACAGATCCGCGAAGTCGGCGAGAATCGCCTCGTGCACGAGCCCGGTGCGCCCGGTCCAGTTGTCCTCGGGTTTGGGCTCGGAGAGCACCGGCACGAAGCGGAAGTTCTCGTGCTCGCGCTCCCACCCCCGCGGCAGGTCGGCAGCATACAGGTCGCGCAGGCTGCGCGCGCCCCAGTAGAGGTACATCCTGCGCTTGAGCCCGACGTGGAAGGCATGCTCGACCATGCTCTTCACCGGGGCGAAGCCGGTGGCCCCGGCGACGAAGATGATGGGCTTTTCGCTGTCCTCGCGCAGGAAGAATGAGCCGAGCGGCCCCTCGAACCTGACGAGATCGCCTTCCTTCATCCCGGTGAAGACGTGCGTCGTGAAGAGCCCCCCGGGAATCCACCGCACCTGCAGCTCGATGTGGTCGCGCTGGTGCGGCGCGGTGGCGAACGAGAAGCTCCTCTTCTGCCCGTCGGGCAGCAGCACGTTGAGATACTGCCCCGCGTAGAAGAACGGGACCTCGTCGCCCTCCACTTTCAGGATGAGCTGCATCACGTCGTGCGTGAGCCGCTTCATCGCCGCCACGCGCGCGGTATAGATCCGCACCGGGGCGCCGCCGGGCATCTCCTCCGGCTCGTACTCGATCTCCAGGTCGGAGAGCGGCGTCGCGCAGCAAAGCAGGAGTTTCCCGTTCCTGCGCTCCTCCCCGGTGAGCGCGGTGTCCTGGTAGTCGCCGTAATCGACCCTGCCGTAGAGCAGCGACCCCTTGCACTCGCCGCAGCCGCCGTTGCGGCAGTCGAAGGGCACGGGGATCTCCTCGCGCAACGCCGCGTCGAGCAGGCGCTCGCCCTCGCGCACCGGGATGATCCGGTTGTCGGGGTGCACCAGCATGTGGAAGCCCTCGCGCCTCACGCGTTTGGGCGGCAGCCACGGCGCGAGGAGAAAGAGCGCGGTCGCGCCCCCCACGAGCCACCACACCTCGCCCGGGGTCCAGCGGTAGATGAGCGCGTACGCGGCGAGATAGAACCAGTCGAGGTCGATCGTCGTGATCGCGGCCGACAGGTCCGCGGGGCCGCCCTGGCTCGTGACCGGCCTCGCGAGCGCGAGCACGACGAGCGCGACGATGACCGAGGCCGCGATCGGCCGGGGCGGATTGGTGTTGGCGTGAGGCACGCGCTGCGTGTGGATCCACAGCACCGCGAGCAGCGCGAGCGGCAACCCGATGTGGATGAAGGAGAGCAGCGACCACAGCCGGTCGTTCACCGCCCCCTCGGCGATGAAGTTGCGGATGAGCGTGCCCTGGAACACGGGCAGCGCATCGAACCACTCGGCGGTGGCGATCACCACGAACTGCGCCATCCTGTCCCACGGCAGCATGTAGCCGTTGATGCCGCTCGCGTAGGTGAGCCACAGCAGGATCACGCCGCTCACCCACGAGAACCAACGGAAGCTGCGGTAGCTGTCGAACACGAAGTGGCGCGTGAGATGCAGCCCCATCGCGAGCACCATGGCGTCGGACGCGTAGCGGTGCACGCTCCGCATCACCCCGCCCAGCCACCACTGCTCGACCGTGAGGTACTCGACCGAGGCGTACGCCTCCTCCACCCCGGTGCGAAAGAAGATGTAGAGGTAGATCCCCGTCGCGACCACCACCCACAGCAACCAGTAGGCGGTCGCGCCCAGGTAGTAGAGGGGATTCAGCCGCTCGCCGAACGCCCGGTTGAACAGGGCGTCGGCGCGATGAAAGAGCCAGCGCCCGCTCCTCTGGATGAGTCTCAGCACGCCATTGTGCTTTCGGAAAATGGTTGCCGGCCATTTTCCGTAGTCCATTTCCCCTCTCCCCTCGGGGAGGGGAAGGGGGTGAGGGGCCGAGAGTCATTCCCTGGACGCCCGGCACATAGCGGAAAGCCGGCGCCACCGTTCAAGCCGGCGGCACGCGAACGATGCTAGAGGAAGGGTATACCGTGGACCTTGACGCAAATCAACCGCGCAGCGGCCGGTCGGCCGGCCCGGTCCGACAGGCCGCTAAAGGAGTTTGCCCGACCGAGGTCCGGCAAACTCCTCGGCGCGAGCCTTGCGCCGGCGCCGGCGCTCGAACCACACGAACCAGGCGAGCGCGACGGTGATGGCGACGAAGGAGACGACCTCGCCCACGATCGTGGTCTTGAAGCGGTAGGTGTTGGTGCGTGGATCGTAAAGGGTGCAGAGGATCCTCACGCGCTCGATGAAGTCGGCGAGGCTGCGCATGGGAACCGGCGTGCCCTCGATCAGCTCCTTCAAGGGGTCGACGAGCCTGAGGATGGGGAAGTCGTCACCGTAGACCTGGCGATAGATTCTGCCCTGCTGGTCGACGACGGTGACCTGGGTGATGTGGTCGAAGCCCCACGACGTCCGCGCGTAGGAAAAGCCGAACTCCGCGGTGAGCCCCTGCAGTTGCGCCTCGTACGGCGTGAGAAACTCCCAGTTCGGCGCGTCGATGCCGAAGCGGCGCGCGAAATCGCGCATCGATTCCGGCGAATCCTGCGGCAGGTTGAAGCCGATGGTGAGCACGCGGAAGCTGTCGGAGCCCACCACGCCCTGGGCCTTGCGGATCGCTTGCGCGAGGAGCTTGGTCGCCGGCGGGCACGCCGAGGTGCACCCCGTGTACACGAAGCTCACCAGCGCGGGCTTGCCGCGATAGTCCGCCAGCCGCACCTGGCGTCCCAGCCGGTCGAGAAAGGCATAATCGGCAAGCCTGCGCCCGATCGCCGCCTGGCTCGCCTTCAACGCGGCATCGGGATCGAGCGCCGCCGGCGCCGTCTGGTCCGCCGCGGCCGGGAGCGCCAGCAGGCCGGCGAGTAGATAGACAGGATTCACAAGATTCACGCGATTCACGAATCACAATTCACGATTCACGCCTCCTCATCGGCAGGCTGCCGTCAGCCGGCGAGCGCGCCCTCGGCGAGCGCGGCCGCGAGCAGCAGTCCGAGTTGCGCGAGCGAGGCGTGGAAGTTGTCGCGGGCGGATTGCCGCGACGGATCGCGCACGAGCCGCACGCTCGTGGCCGTGAAGAGCGCGCCACCCGCGATCGCCCCCGCGCCGTAGATCCATCCCATGCCGTAGGCGAGCGGCGCGAGCGACAAGGCGACGAGCGCCACGGTGTGCGCGAGGATCACGCGCGCGCAGCGCGCCTCGCCGATGACGACCGGCAGCATCGGCACGCGCGCCCGCGCGTAGTCGTCGCGGCACAGTATCGCGAGGCTCCAGAAGTGCGGCGGCGTCCACAGGAAGAGCACCGCGGCGAGGATCGCCGGCACCGCCGCCGGCGCGCCGGGGAAGACGGCCGCCGCCCCGGCGAGCACGGCGAAGCTGCCGGCCGCGCCGCCGATCACGATGTTCCACCAGGTGCGGCGCTTCAGCCACACTGTGTAGACCACGCCGTAGAAGAAAGCTCCGAGGAACACGTAGGCGGCGGCGAGCGCGTTCGTGGCGAGCGCGGCGGCGGCGACCGAGGCGGCGAGCACCGCCGCGAGCAGCCACAAAAAGCGGCCGTCGGCCGCGAGCTCCCCGGTCACGAACGGCCGCCGGCGGGTGCGGTTCATCAGGGCATCGAGATCGCGCTCGGCGTACTGGTTGAACCCGCCGGCCGCCGCGGCGGCTCCCGTCACGGCAAGCGCCAGGACGGCGAGCTGCCAGCCGGCGAGCGCCGGCCCCGGCGTCACCGCGACGCCGGCGAGCGCAGTCAGCCCGATCACGAGTCCGATGCGCAGCTTGAAAAGCCCGAGGCCGAGCTTCACCGCGCGCGCCGCGCCGCCGCCTGTCAGCACGCCCTGCACGGTCGCATCGCCCCGCATCATGTCCGCTCCCTCACTTCAGCGGCCAGACCTCCGAGAGGTACTTCCAGTTGATGAAGTAATACAGCACGAACGACGTGAGGAACACGATTGCAAGAGTGAACGTGCCCGGTGCGGCCCAGGCGTGCACTCCGCCGTGCGCCTGCAGCGCGGCCCCCGCCGGGCGCATGGGCCTCGCGGCAACGCCCTCGACGACACGCACGAGCTTGAACTCGGGCGTCTGGATTCTCTTGCCGAGGAACACCGAGTGCACCGTGACCAGCAGGTACATCACGCCGCCCACCACCGCCAGCACCCCGCCGATGCCCATCAGGGCCATCATCAGATGGGCTGTGCCGGGAAACTCGAAGCCCATCGGGTTGCCCGCGAAGGTGATGTCCCAGTGCCGGCGCGGCACGCCGAGGGTGCCCGCGCCCATCATGAAGAGCGCGACCATCGTCATGCCGACGCCGAACACGTAGGGCTGCCACTGCGCCATCTTCGGGAAGGAGAGCTCGCGGCGGAACACCGCCGGGATGACGAAGTAGGTGATCGCCATGAACGCAAGCGTCGTGCCGAGCACCACCGTCGCGTGGAAATGGCCCGGCACGTAGATCGTGTTGTGCATGATGAGGTTGAGCTGCTCGGTGCCGAGGATCACGCCCGAGATGCCCCCGAGGAAGCCGAAGCCGAGCAGCGACAGGAACATGCCGGAAAAGACCGGGTTGCCCCACGGCGCCTTCCTCAGCCACTCGAAGAGCCCCTTGGTGAAGCCCTTCCCGCGCTGCGCGACCTCGATCGAGCCCGGCACCGTCAGCCCGTGCACCATGGAGGCGAGCACGGCGAGGTAGATCGCGTAGCTGGTGTTGAGGATCTTCCAGTTGGAAGTGAGGCCGGGATCGGTGAGCAGGTGGTGCGCGCTCGCGATCGTGATGAAGAGGATGTAGAGCAGGAATGCGAGCCGGCTCACCTTCTCGCTCATCGGCTTCGCGCCGAAGACGATCGCCGCGACCGCGTACCACACCGCCACGTGCGCGGAGACGTTGATCTGCTGCGAGGAGTGGCCGAACGCCCACCAGACGGTGCGGTACATCAGCGAATCGATGTGGTCCACCAGCCCGATCGACCAGAGAAAGGTCGGGATGAGGATGATCGCGCCGCTCGCGATGGTAAACACCGCGATGATCGCGGCGGTCACCGCGCCGAAGGTGACGAGCGGGATCGAGCCGTTGTAGGTGCGCTCGTGCTGGCCGATCACCAGCGTGCCGAAGAAGATGAAGCAGCCGATCAAGGCGCCCACCGCGAAGAGAATCAGCCCGAGGTAGAACGTCGGATGCGCCGGCATCGGGGGATAGGAGGTGAACATGACGCTCGAGGTGCCGCTGAAGACGGCGTAGTTGTTCACCAGCGCGCCCACCACCATCAGCGCGAACCCGAGCCAGGCGAGCCGCGGCGTGGCGAGCCGGCAGCCGAGCAGGATCGAGCTCGCGAAATAAAGGATCGCGATCTCGAAGAAGATGATCCAGAACACCAGCATGTTGAGCCCGTGGCCGGTCAGCACCAGGTAATACCAGTCGGGCGGCAGCAGGTGGATCGCCTGCCAGCGCGTGAGCGTCACCAGCAGCGCGAGCACACCCCCTACGAGCAGCGACACCACCGCTGCGACCGCGTTCACCTTGATCAGCGCTTCCGCGGGCTCATGCACCCGCAGCCCGGTCATCGGGCAGGTACGGAACATCCGGTTGATTGCCATGATCGTCCCCCTAGCAGTGTGCCGGAGTGCGTGCCGACACGCTCCTTACGCAATTTTGCATCGAGCAGCCTGTCCCCGACAGGCTGCTATTTCTTCGCCACCACGTAGAGCTTGCTCGTCATCGTGTGATGGTTGATGCCGCAGTACTCGTTGCAGATGATCGAGTAGGTGCCGGCCTTGTTCGGCGTGACCTGCAGGATGTGCTCGTAGCCCGGATGGACCTCGATGTTGATGTTCTCGGGCTGCAGCGAGAAGCCGTGCAGCCAGTCGAGCGACATCAGGTGCAGCCTGTAGGTCTGCCCCTGCTCGAGCTCGAGCAGCGGCCACCACTGCCAGAGCCGCGCCACGAGATAGACGTCGCCGCCCGCGGGCGGCCGCACCACCGGGATCTTCTGCTCGGTCTCCTCGCGCACCTTGTACTTGTCGACCATCGCCTGCGCCTTGCCGAGGAACAGCTCGGGCGTGCTGCGGTAGGCCTCGTTGGCGAGGTTCTGCTTACCGAACACGTGCCAGTAGGGCATCATCACGAACATGAACACGGACCAGATGAAGGCGAGGATGATCCACGTGAGCTCGAGCGGCTCGACCGGCTGCCTCCACCAGACGCGCTGCTCGGGGGGCTGAATTGCGCTCATCGTCCGTTCTCCTCTCGCTTGTGCCGGTCACTTGGCGACCGGGATGCCGACGATCTCCATCACCCCCCAGATCACGTAGAGCACGGTGGGAACCACCACGCCGAGGAACAGCAGAATGAAGGGGTTGTCGAGCAGGTGCTGCATGAAGGGAATGCCCTCTTCCAGTTCCTGCAGCTCGTCCGCCGTAGGGGCGTTGCGCGGGGTTTCAGGCATGCTGCCTCCTGTATGAGTTGTGGGTGACTTGCGCGGTTTTTCTTGGTGTTGCGCCCCAATCTATCGCAGGGCAAAGGGCGGCTCCCTTGATATACATCAACCTTTTTCGACGGCGCTGCGGCGCCGCAGCGCGGCGCGGCAAACGGCAAAATCTTGATCCAAATCAAGCGCGAATTGCATGCGGCCGGTACGATTCGGGCGACCGCCGCAGTTCGCCGTTGCGCGCTATCGCAGGACGGCCATGCGCGGCGGGCGACCCGCTCCGATCATGAGAAGCAAAGAGCACAACGCTATCGCGGCCTGGCTCCTCGTCTGCTGCGCGCTGATCTTCGCCATGGTGGTGCTGGGCGGCGTCACCCGCCTCACCCGCTCGGGGCTCTCGATCGTGGAGTGGCAGCCGATCGTGGGCGCGATTCCGCCGCTCACCGAGGCCCAGTGGGAGGAGACGTTCGCCAAGTACCGGCAAACGCCCGAGTACCGGCAGGTGAACGTCGGCATGAGCCTCGCGGAGTTCAAGGGCATTTTCTGGATCGAGTACTTCCACCGGCTGCTCGGGCGCCTGATCGGGCTCGTCTTCCTGCTGCCCCTCGCCTACTTTTTCGTGCGGCGCCGGCTCGCGCCGGGACTGCCGCTCAAGCTCGCCGGCATCTTTGCCCTCGGCGCGCTGCAGGGATTCATGGGCTGGTACATGGTGAAGAGCGGGCTGGTGGACGACCCGAGGGTGAGCCACTACCGGCTCACCGCGCACCTCGTGCTCGCGTTCCTGATCTATGGCGCGATCCTGTGGGTGGCGCTCGATCTGCTCAGCCCGCGGCCCGCCGGGGCAAACGGCGGTTCACGAGCGCTGCGCCGCTTCGCCTGGGGCATCAGCGCGCTCGTGCTGCTGATGGTGGTGACGGGCGGATTCGTCGCCGGCATCCGCGCGGGCTTCGCCTACAACACCTTCCCGCTGATGAACGGGCGGCTCGTGCCGCCCGGGATCTTCATGATCGAGCCCTGGTGGGAGAACTTCTTCAACAACATGGCCACCGTCCAGTTCAACCACCGGCTGATCGCGTGGGCGCTTGCGTTCGCGGTGCCGGCGTTCTGGGTGATGGCCGTGCGCGGCGCGGCGCGGCCGCGGGTGAAGCTCCTCGCGCATCTTCTGCTCGCGGCGCTCGCGGTGCAGCTCGCGCTCGGGATCGCGACGCTTCTGCTCGCGGTGCCGCTCGCGCTGGCCGCCGCGCACCAGGGCGGCGCGCTCGCGGTCTTCACCGTCGCGCTTGCGGTGAACCACGCGCTGCGGGCACCCGCGGGCCGGCCGGCGGTCGCAGCCGGCTACGAAACCGCGTGAGGTCAGGCTCAGGCGGCGGGCCTGATTTCGATCCCCCTTGCGCCGCGCGGCTTCGCGCGCGGCCAGAGCACCGGCGACACGCGCGCCGCGAACACGGCGAGGGACGCCCTCGTCAGCAGCCCGCCCAGCAGGCCGTAGACGAGCCCGATCGTCACATAGAGCCGGTTGCGCCCGTGCACGCGGGTCAGTCAGTCGAATTTTTAAGAATCTTACACGTCACGTTGCTCTACAGCGCTCGCTCATCGCACCCTGCCTTCCCTCGCCCGCTATCCCGGCTTGCCGTCCAGCCGGGGCGGCGAAAGTTCGAGCGCGCCTTGCAGCGCCAGGTGCAGCACTGGAATCAGCACGCCCATCATTCGTCCAGGCACGCACGGCGGTGAGCAGGAAGCCTGCCACGACCGCCAGCGTGAATCCGAACGGGCGAAAGCCCGGGTTCCACAGCGCCAAGGTCCGACGAACTCCTAGTGCATGTGCGCGAGGCCCGGCGCCTCTTTCTGCACGCGGCCGGGCGCGCGCGTTTCGGCCGCGTTATGGAGGCGTTCGGACATAGTGCGTGTACGCGACAACACGCCCTGCTGCGCGCGCTCCGGCGCCGAACGGGCCGCGCTCAGGCGTTGCTCGAGATCGACCGGATCCATCTCTCCGAGCAACTGCCCCGGCCTCACCGCATCGCCGTGGTCGACGTGCAGGCGCAGCACGCGTCCCGCCTGCGTGGGGCCGATCGCGCAGGCGTGGCGCGCCTCGACGGTGCCGATGCCGGAGACGGATTGCTCGATCTCGCTCGCCGCGGCGAGCCTGACGGCGACCGGGGCGAGCGGGCCGGGATCGGTCGCGAACCGCCCCATGGCCGCCGCAAGCGCGATGATGGCGACGCCCGCCAGCGCGAGCTTCCACGGCCGCTTCATCACGTTTCGGCGTCGCGAACGGCCGACTTCAGCTTGGTGGGAACGAGGCTCGCGATGCGCTTGCGCAGCCTGGCGAAGGCCTGCGTGGGCTTCTCGCCGAAGAGTGGATCGGAGTGGTCGGAAAACGCGTCGTGGATCGCCTGCCAGTCCTCGGCCGTGAGGTGCTTCTGCGCGGCGGCAAGCACCTCATCCTCTTCGAGGCGCATGTGATCCTCGAGGAGCGCGGCGTACGCGTCGACGGCGGCGCCGAAGGTCTTCAGCCCGTCGGGCGCGCCGCCCTGGAAATGCACCAGCGTTTGCTCGAGATAGGCCGTGAGCTGCGCGCTTTGAACGTGTTCCGCCTGCAGCCGGTCGAGCACGGCGTCCACCTCGGAGGTGCGCCGGCGCAGCGCGCTGAAGAGGTGCCGGTCCTCCTTCGGGTGATGGAGCTGCTCCGGGAAGACCGCGATGTAGTAGAGCATGGCGGAGAGCAGCCCGAAATCGCACTGGATATAGCCCGCCTGCACCTCGTGGACGTAGCGATGCAGGGCGCGCAGGACGCTGGCGAGCGAACGATGCTCGTCCTTGATGATCGCGAGCGTCGCATCGCGCGCCGCAGCGGGCGCTTCCGCCATGGTCAGCCTTCCCCGCGCTTCGCGGCGGTCGGGCCCGCCGCCTCGCCCGGCCCGTCGTCATCCATCAGGATGCGATGCGCCGGTCCCTCCAGGTCCTCGAACTGGCCGGTGTTGAGCGCCCACCAGAACACCGCGCCGATGGCGAACACCAGCACGACGGAAAGCGGTATCAGCAAATAAAGTATTTCCATTCGCATCTCCAGCCCGCGGCGCCAGCTGCCGCGGGATATGGCGCGCTTGCCGGCGAGGCCTGAGCACGCATTACTCTGTCAGAGGGGCACGCGGGGCGATTTGATGCAGGTCAAGGCACGGTCCCGTTTCCGCACGCGTAACAACGTCATGCACCACGGCAGGACGGCCGCTTGAAAGCGGATCCCGAGAAGGGAAGGAACGTTGACCTGGATCAATACCGTTCCTCCCGTCCTCTGGAAAAGTTTCGAACAAGGGAGAAGTGGCTCGTTTCCTGAAACCACCAGCCGAAAACGGTGCGAATGAGCGCGACGCTCTCTGCCATTCACGCGGCAACCGGTAACGCGCCGGGGCCGGTTTCTCTTTTTACTCCCGTTTCCCCTGATTCCCTTCTCTCGTTTGCAGCTCGCGCCTGTCTCGCCCTGCGCAGCCGCTACAGCGATTGCGCGGCCTGCGCTGAAGCGTGCCCTGTCGGAGCTCTGCGGATCACGCCGGAAGGGGCGTCGCTCGCATCGCCCTGCCTCAACTGCGGGCAGTGCGCGGCGGTTTGTCCAACCGGCGCGCTTGCAATGCCGGGATTTGATCTCGAGACCGGCGCCGCCCCGGAACGAGCGGTGTCATTCGTCGACTGCGTCCGGGTGCCGGCCGGTGAATCACCCCGCGGAGCCATTCGTGTCCCGTGCCTGGGAGGCCTTTCCCCGGCACGCCTGATCGAGCTCAAGGCCAGGGCGAAACGCGCGCCCGTCACGCTGCTCGACCGGGGCTGGTGCGGCGGGTGCCCGGCTGGAAACCGCATGCAACATCCGGGCGGCAGCGCCTTGCAGATCGCCCGTTCATGGCTGCGCCAGGTCGGGCTCGCCGACGAGGAGATGCCGCGCGTCGAGCAGCGCCCGCTCCCGCCCGACTTGCAGGTGCAGCCCGACCGTTCCCCGGCCGACCGGGTCCGCATGAGCCGGCGCGGGTTCCTGCGCGCCTTCGCGGGACGGGGCGCGGCGCGAGACCGCGCCCAGGCCGACCACGTCCGGAACGACCCACGCGATCGCTTCCCACCGGCCGCACAGCTCGCCTCGCCGGAGCGCGTCAGGCTGCTCGCGGCGCTCTCCATCGTCGCCGCGCAAACCGGCCGGGCGCTGCCGCAGGACCTGTTCCCCGCGATCACGATCGGTGAATCGTGCCGCAATCACCAGGTCTGCGCGAAGCTGTGCCCGACCGGGGCGCTGCGGTCGTATTCGGACGACGGCGCCAGCGGCGTCGCGTTCGACGCCAGCACCTGCATTTCCTGCGGCGATTGCGAGCGGGCGTGCCCCGGCCGGGCGATCCGTCTGCTGCCCGGCCGGGGCCTGACGACCCGGGAAGTGACGCGCCTCAGCCGCTGGCAGCTCCAGAGCTGTCCGATGTGCGAGCACGAGTTCACCGCATCCGGGGACGAGCGCGTTTGTCCCGAGTGCAGGAAAACGCGCGAGCTGGGCAGGGCCCTTTTCGGTTTTCAGGCCGGCTGACAGGCGAAACGACATCAACGCGGAGAGGATGTGCCATGACTCTTGAATTCATGAACGAATTGATCAGCAGGCGGCGCTTCTTGCAGGCGAGCGGGGTGGCTGCGGCCGGCGCGGCTGCCAGCGGCAATATCCGCGGGCTCCTCACGCTGACGGAAGCGCAGGCACGGCCGGCGGCGGGCGCAGGCAAGACCGTGATCACCAAGAACGTCTGCAACCAGTGCCCGGCGCGCTGCGGCATCGACGTCTACACCACCGACGGGCGCGTGCACGCGATCTACGGCTCGCTCGAGAGCCCGATCTCCAACGGCAAGCTGTGCCCGAAGGGCTATCTCGGCGCGTATTTCCTCTATGACCCGGACCGCTTCAAGGGCCCGATGAAGCGCACCAACCCGAAAAAGGGGCGCGACGAGGACCCGAAGTTCGTGCCGATTTCCTGGGATGAAGCGCTGAAGACCGTGGCCGACCGCCTCAATGCGCTGCGCGACAAGGGCGAATCGCACCGCTTCGCGATTCTCGAAGGGCGCGGCTGGGGCGCGTCCGACGCCGGATTGCACGGCACGTTCGGCAAGCTCTACGGCTCGCCCAACGTCGCGATCGGCCACTCCGCGACCTGCGCCGACGCGAGCAAGAAGGCGAAGCTGCTGCTCGACGGCAACTACTCCTACAACGCCTACGACTACGCCAACACCAACTACATGCTGATCTTCGGGGCGAGCTTCCTCGACGCCTTCCGCCCGTACAACAACAACCTGCAGGTGTGGGGACACATCCGCACCAAGAGCCCGAAGACCAAGGTGACGGCGGTGGACACGCACCTCAACACGACGCTCGCCGCCGCCGACCGCGCGCTGCTCATCAAGCCGGGCACCGATGGCGCGCTGGCGCTTGCCATTGCCCACGTCATCCTGACCGAGGGCCTGTGGGACAGGGGCTTCGTCGGCAACTTCAAGGACGGCGTGAACCGCTTCAAGGTCGGCGAGGCCGCCCTCAAGCCCGAGGATTTCGACGAGCGCTGGACCAAGGGGCTGATCGAGTGGTGGAACGTCGAGCTCAAGGACCGCACGCCGAAGTGGGCCGCGGAGATTACCACCATCCCCGAGCGCGACATCGCCGCGGTGGCGCGCGAGCTGGCGACGACCAAGCCGGCGATGGTGCTCTTCGAGCGCGGCCCGACCGCGCATTCGAACGGGCTCTACAACGGCATGGCGATCCATGCGCTCAATGCGCTCATCGGCTCGATGTACGCCGAGGGCGGGCTGATGAGCCAGATGGGGGTTCCGTACGGCAAGTTGCCGGTCAAGCCGGAAGACTACCTCGACGACTACGCCAAGTCCGACGACCGCAAGAAATATCCGCGCGTGGACCTGGTGAAGGCGGAGTGGCTGATGGCAAGCAACCAGAGCCAGGCGGTCGCGGCGAACCATCTGGCGGGCAAGCCCTACAAGCTCGACACCATCCTGTTCTACATGACCGCGCCGATTTACTCAGCCCCGGAAGCGCGCAAGTGGGAGCAAGCGCTGCAGACCATGTACGTCATCGACACCTCGCCTTTCCCGGGCGAGACGGCGATGTTCGCGGACCTGGTGCTGCCGGATCACACCTACCTCGAGCGCCTGCAGGATGCGCCGATCTACCCGTTCCAGGGCTGGCCGATGGCGACGCTGCGCGTGCCGGCGGTGAAGCCGCTCTACGACACCAAGAACTACGGCGACGTCCTGATCGAGATCGGCAAGCGCATCAAGGGGCCGATGGGCGAGTACTACCGGAAGCTCGACAGCACCGAGAACATCATCCGGCATCTCGCCAGGGGCTTCGAGGACAAGCCCGGCACCAATGGCGTCAACAGCTTCGAATCGTGGAAGGAAAAGGGCACGTGGTACAAGAAGCCCTACCTGTGGCGCCAGGTGCGCGGTGAATTCTTCGAATGGGACGGCACCGATTACAAGAAGTGGATGAAGCCGGAAGAGGTGAAGGCAAAACTCCTCAAGACCGCATCGGGCAGGTTCGAGCTCAAGGCGAGCTACGTGCAGGACAACGAGAAGTACGCCGCGTACATCAACAAGCACCTCGGCGTGCCGCTCGAGCGCGTGGGATTCCCGCAATGGCTGGAGCCCAGGTTCTACGGCGGCGGTGACCTGCATCTCAACACGCCCAAGCTCGCGCTCCAGGCCGAAGGCCGCGGCGGCAACGTGCCGCACGGCACGACGGTCGCGCAGCCGGTCGTGGGGGGCCGCAGGACGATCTACCTCGAGATCCATCCCGAAACGGCCAGGAAACGCGGCATCCGCGACGGTGACCGGGTGCGCATCAGCTCCGAGGTCGCCAGCGTCGAGGCCATCGCGCGGCACTGGCAGGGCGTGCGGCCCGACGTAGTGGTCCTGCCGAACATCCTCGGGCACTGGGCGCAGGGCCGCTGGGCGCGCCAGAACCGGCTGCCCACCGGCAGCGCCTCCGAGTTGATCGTGAACAAGTCCGAGCCCATTTCCGGGCTGGCGATGTACTACGCGACCAAGGTCACGGTCGAACGGGTTTAGCGACAGGAGATGAAAATGGCGAAGTGGGGAATGGTGATCGACCTCGAGAAGTGCACCGGCTGCCAGGCCTGCACCGCGGCCTGCGCCATGGAAAACAACCGCCTGCCCGGCGAGCAATGGCAGGACGTGATCTTCTTCACCGAAGGCGAGTATCCCAGCGCCCAGGTGAAGTGGTTCCCGCGGCCGTGCATGCAATGCGAGAACCCCTCCTGCGTGCACGTGTGCCCGACGCGCGCCACCTACAAGACCGAGGACGGCTTCGTTCTCATCGACTGGGACCGGTGCATCGGTTGCCGCTACTGCATGATCGCCTGCCCGTACGGCGTGCGCTTCTACACCGACGAGAAACCGGTGGCCCCGCCCGACATGCGCAAGGTGTTCGGCGGCAAGGACGGCCGTTCGTGGAACCCGCCCTGGAAGATGCCGGATGAGCGCGAGGACTGGAAACGCGGCGTGGGCATCCAGCCGCGCGGCGTGGTATCGAAATGCACGTTTTGCTACCACCGCGTGAGCAAGGCGCCAAAGGGCACCGCGGACCTGTCGGAGCACGACCCGAAGACGCGCGAATACACGCCGGCGTGCGTGGTGGCGTGCCCGCCGACCGCGCGCTACTTCGGCGACCTCGACAATCCGGAGAGCGAGGTCTCCAAGCTGATCGCCAACAAGAGCGGCGTGCGGCTGCTCGACCAGCTCGGCAACAAGCCGCAGGTGTATTACCTCACGGGCAGCGGGGGCGCCGTGCCGAGCAATCGTGCCGTCAGGAATGCGTAGACCGGGAGATCCGCGATGAACTACTTTGCCGAACCGAGAAGTTTCGCAGAGGTTGGACGCTATCTGCTCGAGCTGTGGCGCCGCGAGGGCACGGTGCAATTCCTGCGCCTCTCGCTCACCCTCGGGCGCGAACGATCCGTCGCCGGCGAGATGTGGAGATATGGCGTGGTGATCGGGTTGTTCAGCCTCGCCTTCGTGGCCTACATGCTGGCGACCGAGGGCGGCGCCGCCATGAACACTTCGAGCGACGGCATCAACTGGGGCATGCCGATCGCCACCTACGTCTTCTTCGCGCTGGTGTCCTCGGGCCTGACCTTCATCGCCTCGCTGTCGTTGGTGTTCGGGTTCCGGGAGTACTACCCGATCGCCAAGCGCTGCGTCTGGCTCGCGATCATCACGCTGGGCGCCGGTTTTGCCGTGCTCGCGCTCGAGCTCGGGCACCCGTTCCGCATGCTGTGGGCGATGCCGGCCGGCCTGCAGTATCTCTCGCCGATGTTCTGGATGGGCGTGTTCTATCTCATCGACCTGGTGCTGCTGCTCATCAAGTTCGACCGGTTGTGGCACGACGACTGGGACAGCCCGCTGAGCCATTTTCTCAGCATTGCCTCGTTTGTCGCAGTAGTGCTGGCGAGCGGCATGCTGGGGCTCGTGTTCGGCTCGATGGTCATGCGGCCGATGTGGTACGGCTCGTTCACCGCGGTGTACTTCATACTTACCGCCGCGTTGTCGGGCGCGGCCGCCATCGTGCTGGCCACCTACATGGCGTACCGCTTCCGCCAGGAGAACATGCCCGAGCTGCTGCGCGGCATGGCCTCCGGCACCGCGCTGCCGAAGATATTCGCGACGCTCATTGGCATCGCGCTGTTCTCGGTCGTGACGCGCATGTGGACCGGCCTGTGGAGCAACCTCGACGGGCTGGAAGGCTTTCACGCCCTCGCGCGCTCGCCCTGGTTCCACATCGAGCTGTGGGCGGGCCTCGCGCTCCCGTTCGTGCTCATGCTCGCCCCTACCCTGCAACGCAAGGCGCGCTGGCAGATCGCCGCAGCCGCGCTGGTGCTGCTCGGCATGTTCATCGACCGCTACGAGTTCCTGGTCACGGGTCAGGCGGTGCCGATGTTCAAGGGCGCATGGGCGCAGGGGCTGGCGGAATACTCGCCCTCGCTCACCGAGTGGATGCTCACGGTGCTCGGGTTCGCGATCGTGTTCGCGTTCTACGGGCTGGGCGAGAAGCTCTTCAATCTCGCGGCTGATCCGCGGCACCGGGCCCGCGAGCCCGGCGAGCTCAAGGCGGCCTAGACAAGGGGATTCGCGCCGCGCGGGCAGTGCGGCCGGCGTAGCTCTTACCATCCGCCGCCTGCGATCATGGCAAACGCGGCCGACCACGCAGCATTCTACCTGTGTCTGGCGCGCGCCTTTCTGCCGCCGCAGGAACCGGCGGCGTACGACGCGATCAAGCTGCACCTGGCCGACGATCTGGACGAGTTGGCCGGCTCGCTCGGCGTTCGCGCGGGCGATGCGCTGCGCGAACTGCGCCGCGCCGTCGAGGCGGTTCCCGGCCAGCCCGCCCTGTTGCAGCTCTACAGCCGGTTGTTTCTGGCGCCTCCGGCGCCGGTTCGCGTCAACACCGGCGCCTACCTCGACGGCGCGGTGGCGGGAGCCAGCGTCACGGCCCTCGAGGCCTGCTACCGGGGCTGCGGCGTCGAGCGCGCGGAGCGTTTCCACGACCTGGCGGATCACGTCGCGGTGCAGCTCGAATTCGTCTCTCTGCTCTTTGCGCGGGCGGCGGAGCGGGATTCCGCGGCGGGTTCCAGCGAACCGGCGATGGCTGCGGGCGACTTTCTTGCTTCGTTCGTGCGGCAGTGGCTGCCCGCGTTCTGCGCCGACCTGGAAGAGGCCACCCGCACCGAGCAGATTCCCGCGAACCCGTATCTGCATCTCGCGCGCATCCTGCGCGCCGCGGTCGCGCAACACGCGCCGCCCGCCGCCGCATCGGCGCCGGCATCGGCGCACCCTGCGCGCGGATAGGCAACTCAAACGGCGTAACCGGGCCGCGTTTCGGCAGCGGATTCGGAGCGGGGCGCGCGGTCTCTCGCGAGGCGCAGCGCGTTGAGGACAACGAGGAGCGAACTCGCCGACATGCCGACCGCCGCGACGAGCGGCGTCACCCAGCCCGCGAGAGCGAGCGGCACCGCCACCGCGTTGTAGGCAATCGCCCACGCAAAGTTCTGGCGGACGACGCGCACGGTGCGCGCGGCGGTATCGAATGCGCCGAGCAGCTCCTGCAGTCGCTCGGAGAGCAGCACCATGTCGGCGCTCACCTGCGCGAGCTCGGTGCCGCTGCCCATCGCGATGGAGACCTGGGCCTGCGCGAGCACCGGTGCATCGTTCACGCCGTCCCCGACCATCGCCACCACCGCCCCGCGCGCCTGCAAATCGCGCACGAACTCGAGCTTCGCCTGCGGCGTCGCCGCGCCGCGCACGATCCCGATGCCGAGCTCGCGCGCGACATGCCCGACGTGGGCGGCGCGATCTCCCGACAGCAGGCACACCTCTTTGCCACGCGCCTTCAGTTCGCGCACCACCCGCCGCGCATCGCGCCGCAGCGCGTCGCCGAAGGTGAAGAGCGCGAGCCAGCCGCGCTCGTCGCCGAGCGCGGCGACGCTCACCTCGTCCGCGGTGAAGGC
>Ga0073934_10000643_pt1 | contig 97136 bp, 82 predicted proteins | sample LarsenN4metaG_FD_76834 | JGI IMG/M metagenome (GOLD analysis project Ga0073934, IMG submission 76834) | Hot spring sediment bacterial and archeal communities from British Columbia, Canada, to study Microbial Dark Matter (Phase II) - Larsen... ...
GACAACTGACAACTGACAACTGACAACTGACAACTACAAGGAGGTAATCGTGGCTTTCCGCCGTGCCGTCGCGCTCGTCCTGACGCTGATCGGCCTCGCCATCGCCGTCTCGCTGGGAACGGTCCTGTTCCTGTACGTCCTGTCGACTCGCGGACCTTCCGTGCCGGATCGTGCCACGCTGGTCGTCCGGCCCGGCGGCGAGCTGCTCGAGCGGCAGCCCGACGACGTCGTGGGGCAGGTGCTCGGGCGCGATGCGGCCAGCCTGCGCGGCTACGTCGAGAGCCTCCGCAAAGCCAAGCGCGATCCGCGGATTGCCGCGGTGCTCCTCCGTCCGACGGCGCTCGACACGCCGTTCTGGGGCAAGGTGCAGGAGCTTCGCGACGCCATTCTCGATTTCCGGCAGTCGGGCAAGCCCGTCATCGCGTTCCTCGAATTCGGGGGCGACCGGGAGTACTTCCTGGCCAGCGCCGCCGATGGCGTCTTCCTGCTGCCGACCAGCCCGCTTGATCTCACCGGCATCGCATCGTACGAGGTCTTCCTCCGCGGAACGCTCGATCGGATCGGTGCGTATCCCGACTTCGTCCGCATCGGCGCATACAAGACGGCGCCGAATACGTTCACCGAACGCGGCTTCACGGCGGCGCACCGCGAGATGAGCCAGTCGCTCAATCGCGATCTCTACGATCAGCTGGTCCGCGGCATCGCCGATGCGCGCGCGAAGAGCGAGGCGGAGGTACGGCGGCTGTTGGATGAGGGTCCGTTCTCACCCGACGCAGCCCGCCAAGCGGGCCTCGTCGACGACCTGGCGTATTTCGATCAGCTCGACGATCGCGTGGCGGCGCTGAAAGAGGGTGACGAGGCGCGGGGGCTGCTCGAGGAATCCACGTACCAGCGCGTCAGCCCGTCGGCGGTCGGCATCCGGCCGCGGTCGCGCATCGCCGTGCTGTACGTGTCGGGGATGATTGTCTCCGGCCGCAGCGCCTACGACGTGGTGAACGGTCCGACGGCCGGTTCCGATACGGTCGTCGAGCAGCTCCAGCGCATTCGCGACGACGACTCCATTCGCGCCATCGTGCTGCGCGTCGACAGCCCCGGCGGATCGGCGGTCGCCTCGGACGTCATCTGGCGTGAGCTGATGATCACGCGCGACGGCAACCCGTCGCGGCCGCTGGTGGTCTCGATGTCGGATCTCGCCGCGTCGGGCGGCTACTACGTGGCGATGCCGGCGCACGCTATCGTCGCGCAGCCGGCGACGTTGACCGGCTCGATCGGCATCTTCGGCGGGAAGTTCTCGCTCGCGGGGACGCTGGAGAAGCTCGGGATGACAACGGAGACGGTCGCGTCGGGGCGGAACGCCACCCTGAGTTCACCCTTCGCGCCGTTCACGCCGGAGCAGCGTGAAAAGGTGATGGGCTACATGGAGGCGTTCTACGGAGGATTCGTGCAGAAAGTGGCCGCATCGCGCCGCATGCGTCCCGAACAGATCGATGCCGTGGCGCAGGGGCGCGTGTGGACGGGACGGCAGGCCCGCGAGCACGGGCTGGTAGATGCGCTCGGCGGCCTCGATCGGGCGGTGGCGATTGCCAAGGAACGCGCGGGGATCGCGGCCGACGAAGACGTGGAGCTCGTGACGTATCCTCCGCGGCGCACGCTGTACGAGGCGCTCACCGAGCGTCTCGGGGGCGGAGCCGTCTGGGACCCGGCTCTCCGCACGATGGCGGCGCTCAGCTCGCCGCTGCGGCTGTTCCGCCGCGGCGAGCCTCTCGCGCTGATGCCGATGGGGTTCGTACGCTGAAGTTGTCAGTTGCCAGTTGTCAGAACGAGCTGATTCGACACCCTCTGACAACCGGCAACTGACAACCGGCAACTACAGCGGCGCGTTCGCGGCGAGCAACCGCTGGACGACGTCCTGGCGGATCTCGATGTCCATCCGCTCTTTGGCGCGCGACATGTAGGCGGTGAAGAACCGGCTGCGTCGATCGGCCAGGAGCTGCTCGCGGAACGCTTCCTTCCCCTGCGCCAGCTCCTCCGGCGTGACCTCGTCGCGCTCGGCGACACGGACGATCACCGTGGCATCGCTCGTCGTGATCGGCTCGCTCACGCCGCCCATCGGCAGGCTGAAGGCGACCTTGTCGACCGCGGCGTTCACGCCGACGTCCGGCAGGGGCGATCCGCGCGGGACGAGCTGCGTCTCTTTGGCCGGAAAGCCCTGGGCCTTGGCGGCGGCCGCGAAGTCGGAGGCGCTCCGCAGCGCCGCGGCGATCTGCCCAGCGCGCTGTCGGCTCAGCTCCGTCGCGCGCTCGCGGATCGCATCGGTGCGCACCCGATCCCGAACCTGATCCAACGTCGGAACGTAGGGGTCGCGGCGCCCGGTTACGGTGATGAAGACCGGCCCCCGCGGCGAGTCGACGGCCGCGCTCACCTGGCCGGGTTCGAGCTCGAACGCCTCGGCGGCGACCTGCGGCGCCACCCCCAGCCCGGGAACCGGATCCTCGCGGGCGAAGAAATCGCTCTCGGTGACGGTGAGGCCCGACTCGCGCCCGACGGTATCGAGATCTGCGGGATCCTCGATGCGGCTCGCGAGCTCGGCGGCCCGCGCGGCGAGCTGTTCGTTGGCGCGCTGGGTCCGCAGCTGCTCCTCGATCTGCGGGCGGACCTCGTCGAGGGTCTGCGTGACGGCCGGCTTCCTGTCGACCAGCTTGATGATGTGGAACCCGAACTGCGACCGCACGAGATCGCTCACCTGGCCCGGCTGCAGCGCGAAGGCCGCCGTCTCGAACTCGGGCACCATGCGGCCGCGGCCGAAGTAGTCGAGATCGCCGCCCCGATCGCGCGACCCGGGGTCTTCGGAGAACTTCTTCGCGAGCGCGGCGAAGTCACCGCCCGCCTTCACCTGCTGCAGCACCGCCTCCGCCTGCTTGCGGACGGCCGCCTCGTCCTTGCCTTCGACGCCGAACAGGATGTGGCTCGCGCGAATCTGCTCGGGCGTCTGGTACAGGTTGATGTTGTTGTTGTAGAAGCGCTGCACCTCGGTCGCCGGAATGACGACGCGCTTCTGCGCCTGCTCGCGGTCGAGAAGGAGCATCCGCACCTTCCGCTGCTCGCCGACGCGGTACGTCTCCTTGTGCGCGTCGAAGTAGGCGGCAACCTCGGCGTCGCTGACCGTGACCTGATCGCGGAACGCTTCGGCGGTCAGCGCGACGACCTGAAGGCGGACGCGCTCGTTGCGCTGCCGGAACTCGCGCTCGACCTCGGCGTCCGACACGGCCATCCAGTCCGTCAGCGCCGCGCGCAGCTTGTCGATCATCATGCTGCGGCGCAGGCTGTCCTCGAACATCGCCTTCGTCATGGGCGGCACCTGGCTGCGCAGGATCAACTCATAGCGCTGCTCGCCGACGAAGCGCCCGTTCTCCTGCAGGCCGGGCATCGCGAAGATCTGCTGCGCCAGCTCCTCGTCGCTCACCTCGATGCCGTGGCGCTCGGCTTCGAGGAGGGCGGCCTGTTCGTCGACCATCTGCTGCAGGATCTGCTGCTCGATGCCGAGCTGGCGCAGGAGCTGGTCGCTCAACTGGCCGCCGTAGGCCGACCGGTACGCCTGGATCTGCGCGTTGTAGCGCTGCCGGAACTGGGCGACGGTGACCGTTCGTCCCTCGACGTCGGCGATCACCTCAGCCGGGGCGGCGCCGACGCCCACGCCCACCGCCGTCGGGTCGTCGAGAAAGCTCGGGATGTAGAACACGATGAAGGCGAGCACCACCAGCGCCAGGCTCCATTTGAGCCACCCCTTGTGGCGCCGCATCCGGTCGAGCATCGTCATGTGAAAATCCTTTGAGGGCCTGAAACATTCATCTTACAGGCCGTGGTAATATCAGTCCAGTTTAGAAGAACTTACGGCGTTTTGAGCCGTCTGACGCATGCCCGACTGCGCTCCCGCCACTGCGAGCGGTGACACCGATCTCCACCCAGTTTGACGTCGCGCACCTGATGCCTCGCGGTGCCCGCGACCTCGACTTCTTCGGCCACGTCAAGGCCCGGCTCCGTACGCTCAAGACGCGGCTCGACCGGCGCGATACCCTCATCGACATCGTCCGCGAGGTGAACGCGACGCTCGACCCGCAGCACGTCGCGAATTGGCTCGTCCGCCACGCCGATATCTGGATGCCGGCGCCGTGCTGGGCAGTGGTCGCTCCCGACGTCAGCGGCCAGCTGGGCGTGCTGGCCGACAAAGGTCTCGCTCCCGCGCTCGGTCCGTCGGTCTCGGGCGTCGCACGCTGGGTGGCCGAACAGGGCGTCGAGCTGATGGCGGCGGATCTGGCCCGGGACCGCCGGCTGACCGGCGCCTTCGTGGGTACGGCCATCGCGTTTCCGCTCGTGGCGCGGAACCGGACCGTCGGCGTGCTCGTGGGCCTCGATCCGACGCCGTCGGCCACCGTACCCGCCCTCGGCGCGCCGCTCGCGCCGTTCCGGACCATCCTGGAGGCGGTCGCGATTGCGCTCGACAACGCGCTGACGCTGCAGCGGGCGGAAGCGCTTTCGGTGACCGATGACCTCACGGGACTGTCGAATTCGCGCTATCTCAATCTCGTGCTCCGGCGCGAAGAGAAAAGGTCGATGCGCAGCGGCCGTCCGTTGTCGCTGCTGTTCATCGACATGGACGGGTTCAAGACGGTGAACACCGATCACGGCCACCTGGCGGGCAGCAAGGCGCTCGTCGAGGTGGCGACCGTCATCCGCGCCTGCGCCCGCGAGACCGACGTCGTGGCCAGGTTCGGCGGCGACGAGTTCGCCGTCATCCTGCCGGAGACCGGCAGCGAGGGCGCCGTCTTCGTGGCCGAGCGTATCTGCGACCGGATCCGCAAGTTCCGGTTCCTCGAGGCCGACGGCCTGGGCGTGCACCTGACCGCCTCGGTGGGCGTGGCGACGCTGCCGGACGTGACCCGATCGGCCGAAGAACTGTTAAAGGCGGCCGATCGCGCGATGTACCGGGTCAAGGACTCGGGGAAGAACGGCATCTTCGTCGCCAAGAAAGGCACCTAATGGCCAGTTCGAACAGGGGCGGGCGCAACCCGCAACACGATATTGACGACGGACGGCGGTCCGCGACAGGCCGGGGTCCCCGCCGCGCCCTGCGCGGTCGCGTGGGAGCCGCGCGGCCCGTTCATCGCTTCGAAGTAGGGCACCGGTAAATGGGTTTGGGCTCGTTTTTCTCGCTGTTTTCCAACGACTTGGCGATCGATCTGGGGACCGCCAACACGTGCGTCTACGCCCGCGGCAAGGGGATCGTCGTCAACGAGCCGTCGATCGTGGCGATCAACAAGATCAATGGCCGCGTCGAGGCCGTGGGCAAGGACGCCAAGGAGATGCTCGGCCGGACGCCGGGCAACATCGTCGCCATCAAGCCGATGAAGGACGGCGTCATCGCGGACTTCGAAGTCACCGAGAAGATGCTGACCTACTTCATCAAGAAGGCGCACAACCGCAACGTCTGGGTGCGCCCGCGCATCGTCATCGGCGTGCCCTCGGAGATTACGCAGGTGGAGAAGCGCGCGGTCAAGGACAGCGCCTACCGTGCCAAGGCCAGCGAGGTTCACCTGGTCGAAGAGGCGATGGCTGCGGCCATCGGCGCCGGCATGCCGATCACCGAACCGTCCGGCAACATGATTGTCGACATCGGCGGCGGCACAACCGACATCGCCGTCATCTCGCTCGCCGGCATCGTCTACAGCAAGGCGGTGCGCGTGGCTGGCAATGAGATGGATGAGGCGATCATCCAGTACATCAAGAAAACGTACAACCTGCTCATCGGCGAGCGTACGGCGGAGCAGATCAAGATGGAGATCGGCTCGGCGTTTCCGCTCGACGAGAAGATGACGATGGAGATCAAGGGGCGGCACCTGATCGAGGGCGTGCCGAAGACGATCACCATCACCGACGAGGAGATCCGCGAGGCGCTGGCCGAAACGGTCAATGTCATCGTCGACGCCGTGCGGGTGGCGCTCGAGCGCACGCCGCCCGAACTCTCGGCCGACATCGTCGATCGCGGCATCGTGCTGACCGGCGGCGGATCGCTGCTGAAGAACCTCGACAAGCGGCTGCGCGAGGAAACGGGCCTGCCGCTCGCGATGGCCGAGGACCCGCTCTCCTCGGTCGTGCTCGGGGCCGGCAAGATGCTGTCGGACTTCAACCTGCTGAGAAAGATTTCGATCGACTAGTAGGCAGTAGGCAGTATGCAGTAGGCAGCAGGCAGAAAGGACGTTGAGAGTGCCGGCCTTGATCTATCGCCTATTGCCCACTGCCCACTGCCCACTGCCCACTGCCTACTGCCTACTGCTACTGACGTGGCGCTCCTAGACATCCGCCAGCGCACCGGCTATCTCTTCATCGCCCTCACCATCGGGCACATCGTTCTCATTTCCGCGCAGGTCAATACCGAGCGCGGAGTGCCGATCCTCGAGGCGGTGGCCTTCGGCGTCTTCGCCGAGGTGCAGCGCGCGGCGTCGACCGCGATCGGGGGCATGCAGACGTCCTGGAGCGACTACGTGGCGCTGCAGGAGGTCCGGCGCGAGAACGAGCGGCTGCGCACGGAAGTCGCGCAGCTGCAGGTTCGGCTCCAGCAGGAGCGGGCGCTCGCGCAGCAGGCCCGCGCGCTGGCGGCGCTGCTCGACCTGCGATCCGAGGCGGAGCTGCCGACCGTGGCCGCCAGCGTCATTGCCGGCGGCGCCAGCCCCGACTTTCGCACCATCACCATCGACAAGGGATCGGCCGACGGGTTGCGGACGGATATGGCGGTCATCGCACCGGCCGGCGTCGTGGGACGGGTCATTACGCCCACCGCCAGGGCGGCCAAGGTGCAGCTCCTCATCGACCGGAACGCGGCCGCGGGCGCGCTCGTGGAGCGGTCCCGCGCCCAGGGGGTGGCCGTCGGGACCGGCGGGGAGCTGCGGCTGGATTACGTTTCGGGAACGGCCGATGTTCAGGTTAAGGACACCGTGGTCACGTCCGGCATCGATGGCATTTACCCTAAGGGCTTTGTCATAGGTCAGATAGAATCTATACAGCGGGGTCAGGGTGCATTCAGCGCGATCCGCGTCCGCCCGGCGGTCGATTTTTCGTCCCTCGAGGCGGTTCTGATCGTGCTGACGCCGCCGCCAGCGCTCGATGAAGAAGCCCCTGGTACGCCGTAGCGCGAGAGCGCGGAGGCGGCCGTGAGGGCGCTCGGGGTTCTCATCGCGATAGCTCTGGCGCTCGCGTTGCAAACGACCCTGGCGCGATTTCTCGTCGGCGGCACGGCGGCGCTCGACTTGGTGCTGGTCGTGGTGGTCTATGTGGCGCTGACGACCGGCCCGGCGACCGGCATGTTCGCGGGGAGCCTGGCAGGCCTCATCCAGGACGCCCTGTCGAGCGGGATCATCGGTATCGGCGGGCTGGCGAAATCGATCGTGGGGTTTCTGGCCGGCGCGATCGGCCAGCAGTTTCTCGTGACGGCGGCGCTGCCGCGTCTGCTGATCTTCCTGGCGGCGACGGCGGTGCACGCGGCGGTGTTCATGGGGTTGTACGTGCTGCTCGGGCTGCGATCGTTTCCGTCGCCGTGGGCGGCGATCATCAGCCAGGCGCTCGGAAACGCGGCGGTCGGCCTGCTCGCGTTCGCGCTGATCGAATCGCTCCCCGGCGTGATCGAACGACGACGGATGAGACGGCGACTATGAGTTGTCAGTTGCCAGAACGTTGCGAGCTGATTCGATGCGTTCTGACAACTGACAACTGACAACTGACAATGGCCCTGACCGAAGATCGCCGGCGGATCGCGGTGCGTCTGATGGTGCTCCAGGTGAGCGTCGTCGTGACCTTTGCCGTGCTCGCCATCAGCTTCTGGTTCCTTCAGATCATCCAGCACGCCCGGTATCAGGAGCTGGCGGAGAACAACCATCAGCGGACGCTCGCGCTGCGGGCGCCGCGCGGGGTCCTGTTCGACCGCAACGGCAAGGTGCTCGTCGAGAACCGCCACTCTTTCAACATCTCGATCGTCCGCGAGCACACCAAAGATCTAGATCGCACCATCCGCCTGCTGGCCGACCTCGCCGGCCTCGACGTCGAGGAGGTACGGCAGATCGTCGATCGGCATCGGAACGAGCCGACCTACCGCCCCATCGTCGTCATCGAGGACGCATCCCTCTCGCAGGTCGCCGCGATCATGGCGCGGCGGCTCGACTTCGAGCTGCCCGACGTGGTGGTGGAGCAGGTGCCCACGCGCCAGTACCCCACCGATGCGCTCGCGGCGCACGTCTTCGGCTACGTCGGCGAGGCGAGCGAGGCGCAGATCGGCAATCGGATTCGGACCGGCTCGATCATCGGGCAGTCCGGCATCGAGCGCATATACAACGACCTGCTGATGGGGCAGGACGGCGCGCGGCGCGTCGTCGTCAACAGCGTCGGTCGAGAGATTCGCACCGAAGCGGAGGTCCCGCCGAAGGAAGGGCGGCGGGTCCAGCTGACGATCGACTACGACCTGCAGAAAGCCGCCGAGGAGGGCTTCCGCCATGCCGGCTTCAACGGCTCGGCGGTGATCCTCGATCCGCGCAGCGGCGAGGTGCTCTCGCTCGTCAGTCTGCCCTCGTACGATCCGAACGATTTCGCGGCGGGGATCGACGCCGCGACGTGGGCCTCGCTCAACACCGACCGGCTCAAGCCGCTCCAGAACCGGGCGATCCAGGGGCGCTACTCGCCCGGGTCGACCTTCAAGCTCGTCGTCGCCACGGCGGCGCTCGAGGAAGGGATCGTGACGCCCGACTTCAGGGTGAACTGCGGAGGCGGCGCGCCCTTCTTCGGCCGGTACTTCCTCTGTCATCTCAAAGGCGGGCACGGCCTCGTCGACATGCGTCACGCGATCGAGAAGTCGTGCAACGTCTACTTCTATACGCTCGGCAACATGCTGGGCGTCGATCGCATCCACAAGTGGGCGGAGAAGCTCGGGCTCGTCGGCAAGACCGGGATCGATCTGCCGAACGAGCAGGAGAGCCTGGTGCCGTCGACCGAGTGGAAGATGCGGCGCTTCGGCGAGCGGTGGTACGCGGGTGAAACGATCTCGGTGTCGATCGGGCAGGGCCAGGTGAGCGTGACGCCGATCTCACTCGCCGTGATGATTGCGACGATCGCCAACGGCGGCACGCGGGTGACGCCGCACATGATCCGGGCGGTGGACGAGGGCGGCGGCTGGAAGATGGCGACGCCGCCGGCGGTGGCCGATCAGGTTGCGTTCCGGCCGGAGACGCTGGGCGCGCTGCACGACGGCCTCTGGATGGTCGTCAACGCGGCGGGCACCGGCGGCCGGGCCCGAATCCCGGGACGCAACGTGGCCGGCAAGACCGGGACCGCGCAGGTCATCTCGAACCAGGGGCGGCAGGCGGCGCGCGGCAGCGGGCTCGACCTGCGCGACCACGGCTGGTTCGTCTTCTTCGCGCCGAAGGAGAACCCCGAGATCGCGGGCGTCATCTTCGGCGAGCACAACGAGCACGGCTATCTCGGCGCGCCGATCGCGAAGCACGTGATTGAGACGTACTTCGCCAAGAAGGAAGGCCGGCCGCGGCCCGAGCTGACGCCGAAGCCGGCGCCGGCGCTGCCGGAAGCCGATCCCGATACCGCGCCGGTGGAGCTCGGCGCGCCGGTGGCGCGTGCGGCGCAGCCGGCAGCCGCGCCCGGGACCAACTGATGTTCGAGCGGCGGCTGTATCACCACGTCGACTGGGGCCTCCTGATGGCGGTGCTGACGCTCTGCGGCATCGGCCTCGCCCAGATCTACAGCGCCACGGGCGGCTGGACGAGCACCGTCGAGACGCAGATCTACGGGATTCTGCTCGGGTCGGTGGCGCTCCTCGTCTGCCTGAGCATCGACTATCGATCGCTCGCCGACAAGTCGCATTTCATCTACATCGCGGTCGTCGGGCTGCTCGTCTACGTCCTCTTCTTCGGTGCGGTCAGGGGCGGGGCGCGGCGCTGGATCGATCTCGGCGTCTTCAACGTGCAGCCGTCGGAATTCGTCAAGGCGGCGCTGGCGCTCGTGCTCGCCAAGTTCTTCGGCGAGAGCCGCCGCGGCGCCCTCAGCCGCGTCGATCTCGCCATTGCCGCGGCGCTGACGGCGGTGCCGCTCCTCATCATTGCGCAGCAGCCGGATCTCGGCACGGCGGTCACGCTCGTGCCGGTCGCGTTCGCCGTGGTCTATCTGGCGGGCATGCCGGTCCGCCTGCTCGGCGTGCTCGCGATCGTCGGGCTGTTGGCGGCGCCGGTGCTGTGGCAGTTCGCGCTCGAGGACTACCAGCGCGAGCGCATCGCGACGTTCCTCGATCCGGAGCAGGACGCGCGGGGCGCGGGGTATCAGCAGATTCAGGCCCGCATCACGGTCGGATCCGGCGGGCTCTGGGGCAAGGGATTCACGGAAGGGACGCAGGGTCAGCTGCGCTTCCTGCCGGTGGCGCACAACGATTTCATCTTCTCGGTGCTCGCCGAGGAGCACGGGTTTGCCGGCGTCATCGTGGCGCTCGGCCTCTATCTGTTCGTCATTTTGCGATCGCTCGAGGCGGCCCGGCTTGCCAAGGACCGGCTCGGCGCGTACCTGGTGCTGGGAGTGCTGGCCAGCTTCACGTTCCAGGTGATCTACAACATCACGATGTCGGCCGGCCTCGCGCCGGTCAAGGGATTGACGCTTCCGCTCATGAGCTACGGCGGCTCCTCGATGATTGCCACGCTGGCGGGGTTCGGCCTGATCCTCAACGTGCGGATGCGTCGCTTCACGAATTGATGCGTCTCTGGTCTTTGGTCATTCGTCTCTGGTCCTGCCTTGCCCGACTGCTCGGGGCGGGGAGCGCTGTGCTCTTCGTTCCGTACGGGCGCGACCACGTGGGACGAGGGGCCGGGGACGAGAGCCGAGAGACGAGAGATTACGGGCATGAGCAAGGAGATGATCATCTCCTCGAGCGCCCACGAGACACGGGTCGCGATCCTCGAGGACGATCAGGTTGCCGAAATCTTCATCGAGCGCGAGCGGCAGCGCGGCGTCGTGGGCAATCTGTACAAGGGCCGGGTCTCGAAGGTGCTGCCCGGCATGCAGTCGGCGTTCGTTGACCTCGGTCTCGAGCGCGACGGTTTTCTCTACGTTTCCGACGTCATCGCCCCGACCGAGGAGTTCGACCGCCTCGAGACGGAGGAGGAGCCGCCTCCGCCGGGGGAGAACGGCCCGCAGGCTTCGGCGGGCCAGGGGCGTCGAGGCGGACCTTCAGGTCCGTCCGATCGGCGTCGCGATCGCGAGAAGGGCCCCGAGCCGAAGATCGAAGAGCTCCTGAAGGAAGGGCAGGAAATCATCGTCCAGGTTGCCAAGGAACCCCTTGGCACCAAGGGCGCCCGCCTCACCTGTCACGCCACCATGCCGGGACGGTTCCTGGTGTTCATGCCGACCGTCGATCACATCGGCGTCTCGCGCAAGATCGACTCGCGCGAGGAGCGCGGGCGGCTGCGCGGGATCGTGCGGGAGTTCCGGCAGCAGCACGGGTTTACCGGCGGAGTGATCATTCGCACCGCTGCGGCAGGGCGGTCCAAAGAGGACATCGTCGCGGATCTGAGCTACTTCCACCGCGTCTGGACCGAGATCCGCCAGAAGGCGGAGTCGTCGCGGGCGCCGGCCGTCGTCTACCAGGAGCAGAGTCTCGTAGCCAAGCTGCTGCGGGACTTGCTCACCGAGGATTATTCAGCGATCCGTATCGACAGCGAGCTCGAGTACCGGCGCGTGCTGGAGCTGGTCGAGCGCATGATGCCGCCGCTCGCCTCCCGGGTGAAGCTGTACGAAAAGGAGTACCCGATCTTCGAGGAGTACGGCGTCCAGGCGGAAATCGATCGCGCGTTGCGCAGCAAGGTATGGCTGAAGTCGGGCGGGTCGATCGTGATCAACCAGACCGAAGCGCTCGTCGCGATCGACGTGAACACCGGCCGCTACGTCGGCAAGAAGACGGCCGGCCGCCTCGAGGACACGATCCTCAAGACGAACCTGGAGGCGGTCAGGGAAATCATCCGGCAGATCCGGCTGCGCGACCTCGGCGGCATTATTGTCCTCGACTTCATCGACATGGAGGAGAAGAAGAACCGCCAGCGCGTCTTCCAGGCGGTCGAACAGGAGCTGCGCAAGGATCGTGCGCCGTCGAAGGTGTTGCAGGTCGCCGACTTCGGGCTCGTCATCATCACGCGGAAGCGCGTGAAGCAGAGCCTCGAGCGCGTGCTGACCGAGCCGTGTCCGTACTGCGCGGGGAGCGCCGTCATCAAGTCGAGCGCGACGATCTGCTATGAAATCCTCGCCGAGGTGAAGAAGATCAGCGCGGACCTCGACGGCCAGTCGCTCGTGCTGCGCGTCAACCCCGACATCGCCCGCGCGCTGAGGGACGAGGAACGGGCGGTGTTCAAGGATCTCAAGCAGTCGCTCGGGCGCGACATCGCCATCCGTCCGGACGCACAGCTCCACCACGAGCAGTTCGACCTGATGGCGATAGGATAGAGACGTGCCGGACAACGATATTTTTGCCGAACGGGGCCGCTCGTTCGAGGAAGAGTACTTCCGCAAGAAGGACCGCGAGCTCATCGAGAAGATGCGCCAGGCGGCCGCCGCCGCACAGGCGCGCGCCGAGCTCGGGGCGAAGACCGGGTTGACCGATCCGCAGCTGCTCGAGGAGCTGCAGGCGCTCGGTTTCACACCCGAGACGGTGGCGCTGCTCCCCCTTGTGCCGCTGATACAGGTCGCCTGGGCAGAGGGTGGCGTCACCGCCGCCGAGCGAACGCTGATTGTGCAGCTGGCCCGGGCCCGCGGCATCAGTGAAGGGAGCGCCGCAGATCTGCAGCTCGCCGACTGGCTGAATCGGCGTCCGTCCGAGGACGTCTTCACGCGCGCGACGCGGCTGATCAGCGCCATGCTCACCACGCCTGCGGCGCAACAGCTGACGGTGGAAGATCTCGTGCGGCAGTGCGAGTCGATTGCCACCGCGTCCGGCGGCATCTTCGGTATCAAGAAGATCTCGACGGAAGAGCGGCAGCTCCTGGCATCAATCGCGGACGCGCTGAAGGGTCGCACCGGTTAGAGCCGTGTTCCAGCAGACGGCGGAGACCTACCAGCAGGGCGCCCGGCCGCTCCCGCGCGAGTCGTACATCTCGCCCGACATCTTTGCCGCCGAGCAGGAGCGAATCTTCGCGGCGCAGTGGAACTGCGTCGGCCGCGCGAGCCGCCTGACCGCGCCGGGCGACTACCTCGTGCGCAGCATCGCAGGCGAGTCGATCGTCGTCGTCCGCGGCCAGGACGGCGTCATTCGGGCGTTCTTCAACGTCTGCCGCCACCGCGGGACGCAGCTCTGTACCGAGCCGTTCGGCCGCGTCGGCGGGGTGATCCAGTGCCCGTACCACGCATGGACGTACGGCATCGACGGGGCGCTCGTTGGCGCGCCGCACATGCACGATGTCGCCGGGTTCGACAGGACGGCCTACTCGCTGCACGCCGCTGCGGTAGCCGAGCGGGACGGCTTCGTGTTCGTCAGCATCGCGGCGGCGCCGTCCCCATTCTCGGAATGGTTTGCGCCGCTGGCCGATCGGTTGCGGCGCTTCCGGCTCGCTGACCTCGAGATCGGCCACCGCGCCGAGTACGACGTTCACGCGAACTGGAAGCTCGTGTTCGAGAACTACTCCGAGTGCCTCCACTGTCCGGTCATTCATCCCGAGCTCGCCGCGCGGCTGCCGTACGACAGCGGCGCGAACGATCTGGTCGAGGGACCCTTTCTCGGCGGCTACATGGCGATTGCCGCGCCGCATGAAAGCGCCACGATGAGCGGCCGATCGTGCGCGCCGGCCATCAGCCCCGACGAAGCGCGGCGGGCCTACTATTACTCGGTCATGCCGAACGTCCTTCTCAGCATTCATCCCGACTACGTGAATTACTACCTGCTGACGCCGCTCGCGCCCGATCGCACGCGCGTCGAATCGGAGTGGCTCTTCAGAGCGCCGGCCGTCAATCCGTCGGATGCCATCGAGTTCTGGGACGTCGTGAACCGGCAGGACTGGCGGATCATCGAACAGAGCCAGCGCGGAATCGTGTCGCGGCGCTACGTCCCCGGCCCGTACTCGCCGCGCGAGAGCATCTCCGCCGCCTGGGATCGCGAATACCTGCGTCTGATGGGCGACGACCGCGCCTGATTTCCTCAATCCGCAAATCGCGCCGTGCTTGCCCCGACATCACGCTGGTGCCCTGACGGCGCTCGCGGGCATGCTGCACATCACGAAGTGTTCATCATGGACGAGGACGATCCCGCGCAGGGCACCGACGCGACGGATCTCACCGGCGTTGGCGGCTCGTCCAACGACGAGGACAGCGAGCGCAACTTCGAAAGCCCTGCCGGTGCTGCTGGCCGCCGATGGGCAGATCCTTGTCCACGAGCCGCCAACCGCAATCACTGAGGACGTCGCGAACGACAACCGGGTCCGCGGCAGCGCGCAGATCACGTACAGCGGCAATCTTGGCACCCGCTGGTGCGTCGTTACCGGCCGGCGGCACGGGCGTTGACGCGCCGCAGATCGACCAGCGTCTTCAGAAGCCTGTCGATCTCCATCTGACTGCGCAGCCGGTATCGCGCCGCCGAGGATCCCCTCGTGCCGACGCGAATCGAGAGGAGCTCATCGGCGCTGCCTGACGCAAACGCATCCTCGTCGGTGTCGTCGTCACCGACGTAGATGGCCGTCTGGCAGGCGAACGCGCGGCGGGCGTTCTGCAGCGCACTCCCTTTGTTCGGTCCTGCACAGTGGATGAGATTCACCGCCTGGGCCCCGCCGATCACCCGCACATCCTGCAGATCGCGAACGGCCTCGGCCACCGCGGCGAGCACCCGCGGCTTGTCGCGCACGCGCCGGTAGTGAATCGTCACGGAATGCCGCTTCTGCTCGATGAGCAGGCCCGGTGTGCGTGGGAGGCGCTGGCGAAGCTGAGCCACCCATTCGCCGACGTGGGGCGACATCGCACGCGCAGTCCCGGGAAACTCGGATCCGTGGTCGCCCACGAGATGCCAGACGGGCACGCGGCGCAAACGCGGCGTGAGGTCGTCCAGCGGGCGGCCCGACAAGACGACGCACGGATACCGCCGCGCCACCGCTGCGAGGAGCCTGCGCGTCGCGGGCCGCATCTGTGCATCGGCCGGATCGGGCACGATCGGCGCCAGCGTGCCGTCGAAGTCGAAGGCGACCAGGACGTTCGATGTGGCAAATTGCGCGAGCACGGAGAGGTGTCTCGCGCCGAGGATCAGGCGGCGACGCATCAGACGGGCACGTCCTCCGGGCCGCGTGCGGGCGCCGTGCCGTCGCGCGGCGAGACGCCGGTCAGATAGTGCAGCGGTTTCGACCACAGGCTTTCAAGCCCCTCCAGGATGTCGGACGCCCAGCTGAAGACGTCGCGGCCAGCCACCACGCGCCGCAGGGCGCGCATCCGCGCACGCCGCTCCTCGCGCGACATCTCGATCGCCCGCACGAGCGCGTCGGTGAAGCCGTCGATGTCGTACGGATTGATGATCACTGCGTCGCCGAGCTCCTGCGCGGCGCCCGCCAGCGCGCTCAGGACGAGTACGCCGTCCTCGTCGTCGCGCGAGGCGACGAACTCCTTCGCGACGAGATTCATCCCGTCGTGCAGCGAGCTGACGATACAGAAGTGCGCCAGGCGGTAGAGCGCCACGAGGCTCCGGATGCCGAGCGGGCTGCGGTGGTAGACGACGGCCGGGGCGCCGCCGTGGACCGTGTGTCGGGCATTCAGGTCGGCGATGGCGCCGGCAATCTCCGCTTCGATCGCGCTGTAACTGGCCAGCTCCGACCGCGACGGCACCCCGATCTGGACGAACGTGAGGCGTCCGCGGAGATCCGGCACGCGCGTCAGCAGGGCATCGAGCGCCGCCAGCCGCTCCGGAATGCCTTTCGTATAGTCGAGCCGATCCACGCCGAGCCCGATGGTGCCCGACTGCAGGCCGAACAGGCGACGCAGCCGCTCCTGTTCGTGCGTCAGCGTCGGGTCGGTCGCGATGCGCTGGATGCGGTCGTAGTCGACGCCGATTGGCACCGACACGACCGTTGTCCGCCGGCCGTCGTGGCGCACGCGCGATGCGTCGGGCTCGATCTCCGCGTCGAGCTCCTCCTCGGCGGCGAGCAGGAAGTTCCGGCGATCCCGCTCGAGCTGAAAGGCGAGCAGGTCGTTGGCGAGCAGTCCCGCCACGAGCTCGCGGCTCCACGGGCAGATGCGCAGCCGGTCCGGGTAGGGCCATGGAATGTGCCAGAAGAGCGCCGTGCGCGCCTCGGGCCGCCGCGCGCGGAGCGCCGGCGCCACGAGCGCCAGGTGATAGTCCTGGATGAACACCGGCGCGTCCGAGTCTCCGAGCTCTTCGTCAATTGCCTCGGCGAACCGCGCATTGACCGCGCGATAGGCCATCCAGTCGTCGGTACGGAACTGGGGCCGCACGTCGACCATGTGACAGAGCGGCCATAATCCTTCGTTCGCGAAGCCGCCGTAGTAGGCGGCAAACATCGGCTCGTCGATCCAGAGGCGACGCAGCTCGTACGACGGGAGATCGGGAGGCACCCGTACCTTGTCGGCAGCGTCTACGACCTCCCGATCCGCGGCGCCGCCGCCGTGCGCGATCCAGGTGCCGCCGCGCTCGCGCATCAGCGCGTCGAGCGCGACGGCGACGCCGCCGGTGGCCGCTGTCGCCACGGGGCGGCCGTGTCCGTTCCTGGTGTGGAGATACGGCTCGCGATTCGAGACGACGAGCAGCGGCCGACGCGTGTGAGGCGCGATTTCGCCCGCGCGCGCGAGGCCGTGCCGGAACACGATCGGTCCGATCAGCTCGTGGATCGCAATCAGCCCGACGAGCAGCGTCTGAACGTTGGTGCCCCACCCCGGGAACTCGGTCGCCACTATCGACGCAAACCCGAGCGTGATGCCCGCCTGCGAGATGAGGCCCGTCCACGCGTAACGGCTGGTGACGCGATCGACCCCCGTGGCCGCCGCCGCCGCGGCCACGCCGCCCCGGATGAGCGCGAGGCGGCAGAGGGAGAGCGCAATCGCCGCGGGTCCGGCGATCGCCAGCACGTCGAGCCGCAGCGACGTGCCGACCGCGACGAAGAAGATGAGCAGAATGGGGGGCGCAACGCGCTGGACGGCCGCGCGCAGCGTGTCTCCCTGCGCGACGGCCAGGTTTTCGATGACGAGGCCTGCCGTCATCGCGGCCAGCAGCGGCTCGAACTCCTGTGTCGTGCCGACCTGGCTCAGGAGCGCGCACGTCGCGATCAGGACGACCGCGATCTCCCGTCCCACGTACCGGATGTAGAGCGCCAGGAGCGCGCCGACGAGGGCGCCGACCGCAACCGCGCCCCCGATCTCCCACCCGAACCGTGCCAGGACTGTCACGTCGTCCGCGCCGCCGTCGAAGAACACACGCGCGGCCTGCAGGCCGATGGAGAACAGTACGAGGAGCGCGAGGTCGGCCAGGATCACCATCGCGAGCACGATCTCGCTGAGACGGCCGCGCGCGCCCGTCTCGGCCGTCACCGCCGCGGTCATCGTCGGCGAGAAGCTCACGACAATCATGACGAGCAGCGTCGCCATCACCAGCCGTTCGGCGCCCGCGGCGGTCGGTGCGACGCCGAGCCATGGCCAGGCGACCCACGCGAACGCGAACAGCCCTGCGAGCGCCACCGCCAGCGTCGTCCCGGTCATGTAGGCGATCGCGCCGCGCCGGCGTCCAAGACGTTCCACGTTCAGCGACAGACCGGCGATGAGCGCGATGAGCGTGGTCGCCACGCCGGTGATTGCCTGCAGCTGGACGGTCATCGGTTCGGTAATGACATTGGCGAGGTACGGACCGACGAGCGCGCCGAAGAGGAGATAACCCGTCAGGCGCGGCGCGTGGAGGCCGCGGATGACATCGCCCACGATCCAGGCGCCCAGGAGCGTGAAGCCGAGCGTCAGCGCAGTGCCGGCGGCCTCCGCGTCGGCCGGTGCGAGGCGGCGCACCCACAGCACCGCCGCAACTGCCAGCAGCAGCGCCGCGAGGCGTCTCATGCAGCCTCCTCGACGGGCCGAACCAGCGCCGCGAGCAGTTCGGATCCCACCATCCCCACGGTCGCGACCGCCAGCACGACCGCGCCGTCGCCACCCGTCGCGCGAAGCGCGTTGAGCGCGAAGGCGAGCCCCAGCACGCCGGGCGAGAGCAGATCGATTCCCAGGTGAGGCAGCGCCGCAGCGTCGGCCACGCGCGTCGCCGTCCAGCCGCCCACCAGCTTGGCCGCTGCGCGAATCAGCACGAACGTCAAGCCGACGCCCGCCCACACCAGCGGCAGGTCGACGCGCGCCCCGGCCACGAGCAGGACCAGCGCCACGAGCGGCCGCTGGAACTGCAGGATGTCGCGGCTGATGGCGTCGCGCGCAGGACCGCCCGCGCGCCCGAGAAAGAGACCGGCGACCAGCCCGCTCACGAGCGCCGAGAGCGAGAGGTAGTCGGCCGCGCCGCCGAGCAGCAGGAGAAGCGCCGCCGTGAACACGCGCTGTTCGGTCTCGGATGACGCCCGGCCGATGAGCAGCCACGCCGCGGCCACTATGACGAGCGCGATGCCGCACGCCTGCAGCGCGAGCAGCATCGCCTCGACGGGTGACGAGGTGCGCAGCGAGGCGAGCGCCACGGCGCCGACGACGATCGGCAGCAGCGCGTCGAGATCGCCGACGCGCTCGGCGATTACACCCTCGCCCGCGGTCCGTCGGCGTCCGCCGCCGGAGGGAGCCGCGCAGACGCCGAGTGCCACAGCCACGAATCCTGACGAGAGGGCCGAACCAGCGTCCCAGCCCGGAATGATGATGAGCATGCCCGTCGTCACGATGGCGGCGGTCACGGCAGCCTCGGTTGCCGCAGCCGCCAGGAGACGTCTTTCCCGACGTCCCTGCATGCTCGCGTGCAGGCCGACCGCCGCGCCGAGCGCGACCAGGGCGACCGGGACCGCCGGATCCAGAATGGCCAGCACGCTGTTCGAGAGCACACCCATGCCGTTCGGCCCCATCGCCGCGCCGACGAGCAGGAGGAGCACGGCTTCCGGGGCCCGCGTCATGGCTTCTCCAGCGCGGTCACTGCGGGCGTGTCGCCGCCCTGAGCGCTAGGCGAGGGGCGTGTGTACGCAACGAGAATGGCGGCGCCCGGCGGCGCCCGGTCGAACGCGCGCCGCACCGCCGCGGGCGACGGCGCGGTCGTCGTGCCGATGAGCGTGATGACGTCGCCTACGCGCAGCCCGGCGCGATCGGCGGCGGACCCGGCCTCGACGTCCATGACGGCGGATCCCGTGCGCGACAGGTTCCGCAGGCGCAGACCAAGCGCAATCGACCGCGGCGCGGTCTGCATGGGCGCGGCGATCAGGCCGACGGTTTGCACGGCGTCGCCGCGGCGGACGCGCACCATCAGGGTATGGCCGACCGGCACAGCGGCCCGTGTTGTCCATTGGTGCGGGGCGGTCAGCGGCTCTTCATCGATTGTCTCGATGACGTCGCCAACGGCCAGAATCGCGGCGGCTGGGCCGTCGGGATCCACGCGTGTAACGACAACACCGGTGGTGGCGCCGGTGGCTCGGGCGATGGCTGGCGTGAGCGCCTGCACGTCGATTCCGATGGAGCCGGGTGTTCGCGGCCCGGAGGCGAGCAGCCGGTCGACTTCACTGATCAGAGCGGTTGCGGGCACCAGAATGATGCCGTCGGACGCATCCATGGCGACGCCCACGAGACGCGCGTCGGTTGTGAAGACGAAAGCACCCGCCGGGATTTCACTCCCGGCCGGCACTCGCCACACGTCGCGCCAGATCGGATGCGAGATGCGCGTGAGCTGACCCACGAGCACCGGTCGCAGCACGGGCGTGCCAGCCTGCGGGATGGCGGCTACGAGATAGCGGGGCTGTTCCAGGTCGGTCGGGCGCCATGGCAATGGTGGCGCGATCCCGCCGGCCACGCGCACGGCGGTCAGACCCGAAAGCGGATCGGCGACAGGGTCAGATCCCGGAACCGACCCGGGATCCGACCCCCGACCCGCGCCCAACGGCAGGAGCGCGACGTCCGGTCTGACGCGAAGCGCGCTGCCCACAAAAAACGGCAGAAGCCGTGGACGCAGATCGGCGAGCTCGAACGCGAGATCGTCGAAGGTGCCACGCGTGCGGATCTGCGTCAGCAGCGGCTCGAGGGGTGTTGCCGCGGCCGGCTGGTCGGGAAAGCGGACGCGCGCGAGCATCCAGAGCGCCAGGATGGCGAGAGCCGCCGTGCTGAGCAGGAGCCGCGTCTCGCGAGACACGCGCGGTCGAGAGGAGCGGCTGAGCTCCATAGGGGCCATCCTTCCCACATTGACGCGAGTACAACACGCGATAAATACCCTGTCGACGGGATATCTGCCAATCGGACCTAAGGTCCGCCGGGTCTTTCGACCCGCTTCCGCCACCGGATCTCACGGAAGCGCCGAATGCGGGTCGCCCCGACCTCGACGCCCTCCGCACGGAGCAGCTCACGCTTGAGCTGCAGGTTGCCGCCGCCGTAGCCTCCCAGCGCGCCCGTCGCGGCGACAACGCGATGACAGGGCGTGTACGGGTCGTGGCACTCGCGCATGATGTTGCCGACGGCCCGCCACGCGCGCGGCCGGCCCGCAAGCGCCGCGACGTCGCCGTAGGTCGCCACGCGGCCCGACGGAATGCGCCGGACGACGGCGAGCACGCGTCGTCGAAATGCTGAAGGACTTCCAACGGCCAGCTTCACGACTCCCAAGGCGCATTTCGGCGCTGCCAGACCTGGGAAGTGGCCGTCTGGGGATCGGCGGTAGTCATCGCCCGATGACGAGCTTGATGCGGAAGGCGGCGCCGCCGTTTTCCGAGGCGCGGAACAGAAACACGCGTTCGCCGGAAACGCGACGCGCGCACCTCGACGAAGACGCGCTGCGCCAGCATCGCTGCGCCGCCGCCGCCGAACACGGCGCCGCGATCGGTGCCGAGGACCGCCGTGAAGCTCGCCGACGCGGTGAACGTCGTCGATCCGAGGTCGGCGAAGCCGCTCACTTGGCCAACCCCAACCCCCGGAGCGATGCCCGCGGGTTGATCAGGCCGTGGCCGTACTCGTCGTCCCGTCCCGGCGGCCCGAGATCGGTCGCGTAGCGCTTCATGGCCGCCTCGATGGCCGCCGGCGCGGTGATCCCCTGCTGCATCAGCAGCGCCGCGAATCCCGCGACGTGCGGCGCCGCCATCGACGTCCCCTGCAGGAAGTCGAACGCGAACGCATCGAAGCGCGGGGCGTGGTATTCAGCCGGTCCGCGAAGGTAGGTTTCCACCAGGTCGAAATCGAGCGTCTGCTGCAGCACAGCGCCGGTCTGTCCGCCGACGCGTGAATTGCCGCCCGGCGCCACCACCTCGACGTACGACCCCGTGTTCGAATAAAAAGCCCGCAGCCGGTCGCGGCCGATGGCGCCGACCGCGACCATGCCGTCGATCTGCGGCGCGAACTCCGCGAGGCGTTCCACGCGATTTCCGGTCTCGAAGTCGTTGCCCGCCGCGACCGCCACGAAGGCGCCGCGCGATACCGCGTATACGATCGCTTCCTGCAGCGCGGGCGCCGGCGGACCGAGCCGGCCGATGCTCAGGTTCAGGACCCTGGCGCCGTTGTCCACCGCATATCGGATGCCGCGCGCGACCACGTCGTCGGTCCCCTCCTGCGGGCTCTGGAAGATCAAGTCCCACATGCTGGCGATGACCTTCACCGGCATGATGCGGACGTTGAAGGCCATGCCGGCGACGCCGATGCCGTTGTTCGTCAGTTGGCCGACGGTCCCCGCCACGTGCGTGCCGTGCCCGTCGAGATCGAAGGGGAGCGTCGTCTCCCAGATGAAGTCGCGCGGCGCGACGAAGCGATCGGCGCCGGAGAGGTCCGGAGCGGCGGCAAACGGCACGTCGATGGTGCCCAGCGACGGGAAGATCGGGCCGTTCGGCGACAGACGGAATGCCCGCGTGGCGTAGCGCATGATCCCCGCGCGAAACGCGACGCCGCTGTCGAGCACGGCGACCGTGATGGCCGGCGTGGCGCCCGGGTTGATGTCCCAGGCGCGCTCCATGTCGATGGCCGGGTAGTTCCACTGGCGCGCATACAGCGGATCGTTCGGCACGAACCGCGGGTAGACGCGGTACCGCGCCTGTGCGTAGGCGATGTCGGGCTGCTCGTTGAGCCGTTCGGCGACCGCTTCCGGATCGGTGTTCGGATCGATCACGACGATGTCGAAGTCGGCATAGGTGGGCGAACGAATCGCCTCGCCGTCCACCTGCGCGAGGATCGCGCGCTGTGCGTCACGCGACGTGCCGGGACGGAACCGGACGATGAGGCTGCCGCGCAGGAATGGCTCGGCGGCGGCATCCGTCCGAGGCGCCCGCGGCGGATCGGCGTCGCGCAGGCCGCGGTCGATTCCCGCGGGCGCCGTCTCCGCGACCAGCATCGCGGCCCACGGGTCCGATTGCGCACGCTCGGTGGCCGTCCAGACCAGCCAGAGCGCCGCGACGAGGCACGCCGGCTTTGAAAGTCTCATGATGTGCGCGGAGGGTACATCACAGATAGCCGAGCGGATCGACATCGTACTGGGCCGGATCGACGGGAGCTTCGATCGATTGCGGGCCTTCCTCGCGCGTCTCCCACAGGTTCAATTCGACGGGACGATCGATGCGCGCGCCGTTGCCGTCGAACAGCAGGCGCACGCGGGGGCGATACGGATCGGGCGCGTAGGCCTTCAGCACGACCGCGATGTGTCCCGAATTGAGGCGCACCAGATTGCCGGCAGGATAGATCCCGACCAGCTGGACGAACCGGCGGACCAGGTTCTGATCGAATTGCTTGCCGTCGTTCCGCTGGAGCACGGCGAGAATGCGGTCGGTCGGAAATGCCTCCTGGTAGACGCGCTGCGACCGCATCGCGTCGTACACGTCGGCAATGCCGCAGAGTATCGTGCCGAGATTGAGCGCCGGCCGCGACACGCCGACTGGATACCCGCTGCCGTCGAGCCGGAGATGGTGCTCGAAGGCGACCACGGGCGCGAGCGTCGGCATGGAGGGTGTGCGCCGGAGGATCTCGGCCCCGTCGACCGTGTGGCGGCGCAGGATCTCGAACTCCCGATCGGTCAGCTTCTCTGTCTTGTTCAGGATCTCGGACGGCGTCCGCACCTTGCCGATATCGTGCATCAGGGCCGCCAGCCCGATCTCGCGGAGGAGCGGACCTTCGATGCCGAGGCCGCGCGCTTGGCCCATGGTCAGGATCGACACGTTTACCATGTGCGTGAACGTGTAGTTGTCGTAGCTCTTGAGCGCGGTGAGCGCGAGCAGAGCCGTGCGGTTGTACGAGACCTCGTCGGCGAGCGAGTCGACGATGGTCCGCCCCGCGTCGGCGTCGGGCATCCCTTCGGTCCGGGCGCTGTCCCACAGCCGGCCGGCGGCCACCACCGCCTCGTTGTAGAGACGGCGGTAGTCCCTGACGTCGACCGACCGCGCCTCGGACTTTCCGACCTCCAGGCGGCCCACGCGGATGTGCTTCAGGGCGAGCGCCTTGGTTGCCTCGCGCGCATCGCGGCCGCCGATCGTCTGGATCACCTCTGACAGTTCCGCCGGCGTAACGCCGCGGTCGATGACGATGCGCTCGATGCCGACGTCCTGGAGCTGGCTGATCAGCTTTCCCATGTTCTCGCCGGCGCGCGGGACCGGGATGTCGCCGACGACCAGGTTGTCGCCCACGATGCCGATCGCGATCGAGGGCGCTGCCGCGTGGGCGAGCTGGAGCGTCTCGGCGAGGGCCGTGATGCTCCGTCCCACGAGCGGATGCGTCGGCGCGTAGAGCGGGACCGCGCGCAGCGCGCCCGCCAGCCGCCGCAGCAGCTCTTCCGCCAGCTTCGCTTTCTGAACCGCGTTCATACGTGTTGCCGCGCTCGTTGAGGCGCGACGCGGAGGTGCGGCCGGGCGGCGTTGCGCACGCCGCGGCTGCCGCGACGTACCGCTTCTTCCAGGACCGCGACCGCCTCGGGACTGCCGATGCGCCGCAGCGCCGCCGCGGCGGCGCTGCGCAGGGCCGCCGTGCGCAACGGCGCCCACCACTTCCCGCGATACAACGCGGTTCGAAGCGCCGCGATCGACGCGGGGCGATCGCCGAGCGCGCCGAGCGCGTCCATGACCTGCGCGTGCACCTCGACGAGCGGCCCTCGCGGCGCCGACTCGGCCAGCACCGCGCAGAGTAGCGGTACCGCGCGCTCGTCGCGCAGACCGACGATTTCCTGCAGCACCGTCGACTGCGTGTCCCCGGTCGTCAGCGCGCGGCGGAGCAGGGCGAAGGCCTCGTCGCTGCCGATCCGGACGAGGGCGCGGATCGCCTCGCGCTGCACCTGCGGATCGCGGTCCTCGAGCATCGAGGCGAGCTCGGCCAGCGCCTCGGCGCCGCCCATCATGCGCAGCAGATCGATTGCCGTGCGGCGCACGGCGGGGTTCGGCGACAGCTTCAGCTGTTCGACCGATTCACGCCCGACGGCGCCGAACCCCATCAGCAGGTCGCGCACGTGCCGGACGGCGCGCGCGTTCTCCTCGGTCGCGAGCGCCTGCGCGAGCGGCTTGATGATGCGCGGCCCGATGGTCCGGCACAGGTGCGCGAGCGGCTCGACGTCCGCATCGTCGATCGTTCGGAGGCGGGTCACCACGTGCCGCGCGAACGCGCCAGAGACGAGCGAGTCGAGCGCGGCGTCGGCGGGGGGGGCGAGGCCCTGGCGGCCATCGGGTCCGCTCTCGCGGGCGACCGCATCGGCAAGCCGCTGGGCGTCGGCAAGCTTTCCGGCCTGCAGCCGCCGATCGAGCTCGGCCACGGCGGTCCGCGCGACTTCGCTCCACGGAGCCGGCTGGTGTTCGACCGTCAGCAGGTCGAGCATCAGCTGCAGATCGAGATGCCTGATGGCCTCGTCGGCCACAGTCGCGAGCCACGTCTGCACGCGCTCGGGCGGATCGTCTGACACGCGCTCGACGTCGATCGCGTGCGCGCGCGCGCTCGACAGCTCCCTGGCGTAGTCGGCCGAGACGTATCGCGAGTCGGAATACGTCGTCAGCATCTGCTTGGCCGACTGCCAGATGTCCTCGAAGCCCGCCTCCCGGCCGAGCGCGCTTTCGGCTGCTTCTTCCCTGGCCAGATCGAGCAGCCGCTCCTTGCGGTCGCCTTCGGGGACCAGCGCTTCGAACGCCTGCGCCAGTCGTTCCGACGCGCCGCGCTCGTTCACGACCGAGGTCGCCACGAACGAGGCGACGGTTTCGTCCCTGATGCGGTTGACGACCGCCGCCGCCACCTGGGCCTGCGCCGGGTCGGACGCCATCGTGTGCCGGATGACCGCGAGCAGCATGTCGGGCGTGACGCGCGCCATCGCGTCGGCGGCCGTCTGCAGGACGACGTCTTCCCCCTGCGCTCTCGGCAGCTGCGCAGTGGCCTGCAGCAGTTGTTCGACGAGCCGCAGCAGCGCCGCGGCTTTTGCGCCGACCTGGACGTCGCCATCGGTCGTGGCGGCCTGCAGCCGCTCCAGCAGCTCCCCAAAGCGCGCCGAGTCGCCGAGCGCGTCGAGCAGCATCCCCAGACTGCGTTCGTCGAGCGGCGCGGCGGCGCCCTCGAGGCAGTACGCGATGATGTCGTCCCACCGCCCCCCATCGCTGCCGCCGCGTTCCCGCAGGACCTCTGCGTAGTCGATCTCGCGGATCTCGAAGTGGCCGCGCCCCGACGCGGTCCAGGCCTTCCCAATGCCCCCGTCCGCCATCAGGTCTTCAGGCGCCCGAGCGAGCACCAGGAGCAGGGCGTGCCAGTCGTGCACGTCCGCGCCGCGTTCCATGCGGAGCACGCCTACCAGCCGCTCGTGCATCAGCTCGGCGAGCTCGACGACAGCGACGTCGGGTTTGGCGGGCGCGCGACCGTCGATCGCAAGCGTGTCGGGAAACACGGTGAGCTGGAGCTCGTCACCGGGGATGAGCCGCCCGGCCGCGGCGATCACGCGCGCGAGCGATGCCTGAATCGAGGGGTGCGTCTCGGGATAGAGCGACACCGATCGCGCCGCGGCGCGGCACGCGCGGGCGAAGTCCGCAAGCAGCGCGCTCTGCTCGAAGGACAGCGGTTCGGCGGCCGGAGCTGAACTGGCCAACGATGATCTCCCGAGGCCTGGAGCCTCAGTTTATACTGACCGTTCTTCCATGAGCTTCGTCGACGTCATCGCGAAAAAGCGCGATGGACACGCGCTTTCCCGCGACGACATCCAATGGTTCGTCCGCGGCGTCACGGCGACGGAGATTCCAGACTATCAAGCGGCGGCCCTGCTCATGGCGATCGTCATCCGCGGGATGTCGGATGAGGAGACCGGCTGGCTCACCGATGCGATGCTGCGGAGCGGGGATCGCGTCGACCTGTCGGATCTGCCCGCCATCAAGGTCGGCAAGCACAGCACGGGCGGCGTCGGCGACAAGGTGTCGATCGTGGTGGCGCCGCTGGCGGCGGCGTGTGGGGTCGTCGTACCGAAGATGTCGGGGCGGGGACTGGGCCATACCGGCGGCACGCTCGACAAACTCGAGTCGATTCCCGGTTATCGCACCGGTCTCACGATCGACGAATTCAAGCAGGTGCTCCGGCGCGTCGGCGCCAGCATCGTCGGCGCGACGTCCACGCTCGCGCCCGCCGACAAGCGCCTGTACGCGCTTCGCGACGTCACGGCGACCATCGCGAGCATCCCGCTCATCGCCGCGTCGGTCATGAGCAAGAAGCTCGCGGAGGGGAGCGATGCGCTCGTCCTCGACGTGAAGTGCGGCGACGGCGCCTTCATGAAGTCGGACGCCGATGCACGCGAGCTGGCGCGCCTGATGGTGGCGATCGGCACGGAGGCCGGGCTCCGGACCGAGGCGCTCATCACGACGATGGACGCACCCCTTGGCCGCGCCGTCGGCAATGCCGTCGAGATCATCGAGTGTATCGAGACATTGAAGGGTCGCGGCCCCGAGGATCTGGTCGCGCTGGCGATCGCGATCGCGGCACGGATGCTCGTGCTCGCCGGACTGGCCAGCGAAGCCGACGCGGAGGCGGCCGCCAGGCGTACGCTCGCCTCGGGCGCGGCGCTCGAGAAGATGCAGCAGCTCATCGAGGCACAGGGAGGAGATCCACGCATCGTGGACGACTATCGACGGCTGCCGCAGGCGGCCCGGCGGTGCGCGATCCAGGCGGCGCACGATGGGTACGTCGACCGCCTCCGCGCCGAGCTCGTGGGGCGCGCATCGATGGCGCTCGGCGCGGGACGCCGCCGGATTGACGACCCGATCGATCACGCCGCCGGCGTGCTCGTGCTGAAGGCGCCAGGCGAGTCGGTGCGTGCCGGCGAGGCCGTGCTGGAGCTGCTGTACAACGACGACGAAGGCATCGCCGAGGCCTCGGCGCTGGCGTACGAGGCGATCCGCCTGTCGTCGGTGCCCCCGCCGTCCCGGCCGGTCATTCGAGGACGCGTGTCGTGACCACGGATGCCGCCGACGGCACCGAGCGCAGGGCCTCGCTGCGACCGGTCGCCATCGCCCTCGTCGTCGTCCTCGGCGCTGCAGCGTGGCTGCTCGGTGCGCTCGTCGGGTTCCGCGCGCAGGCGGCGGCCGGCGCGCTCTGCCTCGTCGCGGTCGTCGCGTCCGCCTCGCCCGACCTGCGACGCGTCAACTGGCGAACCGTGCTCTGGGGGATGGCGCTGCAGCTCGGTCTGGCGCTGGTGATTCTCAGGCTGGACATCGGCGGCCGGCGCCCCGGCTACGACTTCTTCAGCGCCGTCGGCGCCGCCGTCAGCCGGTTCCTGCAGTTCACCGATGCCGGGTCCCGATTCGTCTTTGGTGCGCTCGCCAACCCCGAGCTGCTCGGCAAGGCGGTCGGCTCCGAGAATGGCTTCGTATTCGCGTTCGTGGCGCTGCCGACGATCATCTTCGTGTCGTCCTTCTTCACGGTGCTGTACTACTTCGGCATCCTGCAGTTCGTCGTCCGGATGATGGCGCGCGCGATGATGCGGCTGATGCGCACGAGCGGCGCGGAGACGCTGTCGGCCGCCGCCAACGTGTTCATGGGCCAGACGGAAGCGCCCATCATCGTCAAGCCGTTCGTGCCCCGCATGACGCAGTCGGAGCTGCTGGCGATGATGGTCGGCGGGATGGCGACGATATCCGGCGGCGTCATGGCCGTCTACATCGCGCTCGGCGCCGACCCGGTCGCGATCCTGACGACGAGCGTCATGGCCGCACCGTGCGGCTTGTACCTGTCCAAGCTCCTGCTGCCGGAGCTCGAGCGGCCCGAAACGCTCGGCACGGTGCCGGTGCACGTCGAAAGGCGGCACGTCAACGTCATCGACGCGGCCGCCGCCGGCGCCTCCGACGGCCTGATGCTCGCCCTGAACGTTGCCGCGATGCTCATCGTGTTTCTGGCCTTCATCGCGCTGTTCGACTTCCTCCTTGGCGCCGTCCGGCCGGGCCTGACTCTGGCCAGCGTCTTCGCCGTCGTGTTCGCGCCGGTGGCGTTTCTCATGGGCGTGCCGCCCGCCGACATCGGCCCGATGGCCGATTTGCTCGGGACCAAGCTCGTCGCCAACGAGTTCGTCGCGTTCGTGAAGCTGACGGGCGAGTACAGGGGCGTCATCAGCGATCGGTCGTACGTGCTGGCGACGTTCGCGCTGACGGGGTTCGCCAACATCGCGTCGATTGGGATCCAGCTTGGCGGCATCGGCGGAATGGCGCCGAACCGGCGCGGCGACCTCGCACGGCTCGGCACGCGCGCGCTGCTTGCCGGGTTCGCGGCGACGCTGGTCAACGCGTGCGTGGCGTCGATCTTGCTGTGAGCGGCACGTTCGAGCGCGTCGAGGAGACGGCGGCGGCGATCCGGCGTCGATTGTCGTCGCCACCGCCGGCGGCTGCCGTCGTCCTCGGGTCGGGCCTCGGCGGCTTCGCCGAGACGCTGACGGGGACGGTCGCGATGTCCTACGACGAGCTGCCGCATTGGCCCGGCACGAGAGTCGTCGGCCATGCCGGTCGTCTCGTCGTCGGCTCGGTTCGGGGGCGCCAGGTGGCGGCGCTGGCCGGCCGCGTGCACTTCTATGAGGGGTACGATCTCGACGCCGTGGTCTTTGCGACGCGCGTCATGGGCCGGCTCGGCGTCAGGGATCTGATCCTGACGAACGCGGCAGGAGGCATCAACACCAGCTTCGCGCAGGGTGGGTTGATGATCATCGACGACCACATCAACCTGCTGGGCAGCAACCCGCTGGTTGGCCCGAACGACGACCGGTTGGGTCCGCGGTTTCCCGACATGAGCGAGGTGTACTCCCGTCGGCTTCGCCGGTTTGCCGATGCTGCCGCCGCGGCGGCAGGGGTTCCGGTGTCGCACGGGATCTACGCCGCGGTCCAGGGACCGAGCTACGAGACGCCGGCGGAGATCCGCTGTCTGCGGATCATCGGCGCGGACGCGGTCGGCATGTCGACGGTGCCCGAGGCGATTGCGGCGCGGCACATGGGGATGGAAGTGCTCGGCATCTCGTGTATCACGAACATGGCAGCCGGCGTGCTGCCGCAGCCGCTCAGGCATGACGAGGTGCTCGACGTCGCGCGTCGCGTCCAGGGCGCCTTCACGTCACTGCTCGAGGGGATCATTGAGCGACTCTGACCTCGTCCGTGCGGCGCGGGCGGCGCGGCGGCGGGCCCACGCGCCCTTTTCCGGCTTCAAGGTCGGCGCCGCAATCGAGACGGCCGACGGCACGATCGTCACCGGCTGCAACATCGAGAACGCGTCGTACGGCCTCACGCTGTGCGCCGAGCGCGTCGCGATGTTCAAGGCGCTGTCGGAAGGACATCGCCGGTTCCGCCGCATCGCTGTCGTCGCCGACACGGCCGTCCCCACGCCGCCCTGTGGTGCGTGCCGTCAAATCCTGTGGGAGTTCGGCGGCGATCTGGCGGTGATTCTCGGGAACCTGCGCCGCATCACCCGTCGCTATCGGCTGAGCGAGCTGTTGCCCGTGCCGTTTGATGCGAGATTCTTGTAGTAGGCAGTAGGCAGTAGGCAGTAGGCAGTAGGGCATACGTTTCGCTTCTGCGACCGTTATGCCGTCCAGGAACTACACGGATCTGATCGTCTGGCAGAAGGCGATGGCGCTGGCGGAAGCCGTGGACGTCGCGACACGCTACCTGCCTGCAGAAGAGAAATTTGGCTTATCAGCGCAAATGCGTCGTGCGGCCACTTCGATTCCGGCCAATATTGCGAAGGGCCAAGGACGCCACACGGATGGTGAACTCGGGAATCAACTTTCCGTCGCCCACGGCTCGATTCGGGAACTTGAGACCCACGTTATGCTTGCTGGAAGACTCCGTCTGATGCCGGAAGAGGCCGTTGAGAGTTTGTTGGCGCAACTCGCGGAGGTCGGTCGACTGACGACAGGGCTCGCGAAGTCCCTGAAGCGATAGCTGCCGGCCGCCTACTGCCTACTGCCTACTACCTACTGAGATGCTTCCCACCATCGAATGGCGCGGCGACTCGGTCGTCATGATCGACCAGCGGAAGCTGCCGTCCGCCGAGGTGTACGTCGCGTGCACGACGGCGGCGGAGGTGGCCCGCGCGATCAAGACGATGGTGATTCGGGGCGCGCCGGCGATTGGCGTGGCCGCCGCCATGGGGCTCGCGCTCGGGATGAAGCGGAGCCGCGCGACCGGAACGAAGCAGTTTGCCGCAGAGTTCCAGAAGGCGTGCGACCTGATGGCGGGGACGCGGCCGACGGCGGTGAACCTCTTCTGGGCCATCGAGCGCATGAAGCGCACGTTCGCGGAGGCGGCCCAGGCCGGCGGGTCGGTCGCTGAGATCGCGCGGCGGCTCGAGGCGGAGGCGCTGCGCATCCATGATGAAGACGTTGCGGGGTGCCGCGCGATGGGCATCCACGGCGCCGCGCTGGTGCCGGAATCCGCCACCATTCTCACGCACTGCAATGCCGGCGCGCTGGCGACGGCGGGCTACGGGACGGCGCTCGGCGTCATCCGCGCGGCGGTCGAGCAGGGCAAGCGGATCGCGGTCGTCGCCGACGAGACGCGGCCGTTCCTGCAGGGCGCCCGGCTGACGGCGTGGGAGCTGGTCCGGGACGGCATCGATACGACGGTGATCACCGACAACATGTCGGCGTCGATGATGCGGCAGGGACTCGTCGACCTCGTGGTGGTCGGCGCCGATCGGATCGCCGCCAACGGCGACGTCGCGAACAAGATCGGCACCTACGGCGTCGCGGTCCTGGCGCGGGAACACGGCATTCCCTTCTATGTGGCCGCACCGATCTCGACCGTCGACCTCGGGACGCCCGATGGCAGCCGGATTCCCATCGAGGAGCGCAACGCTCGTGAGGTGACGCACGTCGGATCGGCGCAGCTTGCGCCAGAGGGCGCCCGCGTGCGGAATCCCGCGTTCGATGTCACGCCAGCGAAGTACATCACGGCCATTGTCACCGAGCGCGGCGTCGCGCGTCCGCCGTACGAGGATTCCCTGGCACAATTAGCAGGCGGTGGGCAGTATGCAGTAGGCAGTGCTGATCGAACCTGAACCGCACCGCTGCCGACTGCCGACTGCCGACTGCCTACTTCATGATTGTTCTCGCCATCGAAACGTCGTGTGACGAGACGGCGGCTGCCGTCGTGGAGGAGACCGGCGACCCCGCGCGCCCCTGGCGCGTGCGGTCGAGCGTCGTCGCGTCGCAAGTGGCCGTCCACCGCGAGTGGGGTGGCGTCGTCCCGGAGCTGTCGGCGCGGCAGCACGTGCGCGACATCTGCGGCGTCGTCCGCCAGGCGCTCGACGAGGGTGGAACGGATCGGTACGACGCGATCGCGGTCACCCAGGGGCCTGGCCTCGTCGGATCGCTCCTAGTGGGGCTCGCGTTCGCCAAATCGCTCGCGTGGGCGCGGGGCGTGCCGATCATCCCGGTCCACCACCTTGCCGGCCACATCGAATCACTGGTGCTCGAGCGCGGCGAGATGCCGCCGCCCGCGATCGTCCTCGTCGTGTCGGGCGGGCACACCAGCCTCTATCGGATCGAGCAGCCCGGGCGCTACGAGCTGCTCGGCCGCACGCGCGACGACGCGGCCGGCGAGGCGTTCGACAAGGTGGCGAAGCTGCTGGGTCTCGGCTATCCCGGCGGCCCCGCAATCGATCTCGTGTCGCGCCACGGGAACGACCGCGCCGTGCCGTTTCCCAAGACGCGGCTGACGCATGCCGACCGCAACGCGCCGCACCTGCCCGGGCGCCGCGATTTCAGCTTCAGCGGCCTCAAGACCGCCGTCGTGCGGCACGTGACGGCACGCAGTGCCGCGCTCGGCGTCGACGAGCTGCCGCCGACCGAGGTTGCGGACATTGCGGCGAGCTTTCAGCGGGTCGTTGTCGAGACGCTCCTGGACCGCCTGTTCGAGGCGGTGCGCTGGTACGGCGCGCGGAGCGTCGGCATTGCAGGCGGCGTGTCGGCCAACAGCCGCCTGCGAGAGGAGGCGGCGGCGCGGGGCGCGTCGCTCGGCGTGCCGGTGTACGTGCCGAGCCTCTCGCTCTCGACCGATAATGCCGCGATGATTGCGGCGGCGGGGCTGCGGCGTTACCGCGCCGGCGTCGTCGCCGGCTTCGACCTCAACGCCGATCCGTCGCTGCCGCTCCAGGCCGCATGAAGTCGCTCACCGAGTACCTCTGGTTCGAGACGAAGAAGCGCCAGGAGTTCGTGCGGATCACCGACGAAGTATCCGACATCGTCCGTCGCAGCGGCATTGCCGAAGGACTCGTGCTCGTGTCGCCGATGCACATCACGGCGGCCGTGTACGTCAACGACTGGGAGGACGGTCTCATCCACGACTTTCAGGAGTGGCTCGAGAAGCTCGCCCCTTCCGGCCGCGACTACCGGCATCATCAGACCGGCGAGGACAACGCCGACGCGCATCTGAAGCGGACGCTCATGGGCCATCAGGTCGTCCTGCCAATCACGAAAGGGAAGCTCGACCTCGGACCCTGGGAGCAGGTGTTCTACGCAGAGTTCGACGGGCGCCGCCGCAAGCGCGTCGTCGTGAAAGTGATTGGTGAGTGATGACGGGCGACCGCCGCGACGGCCGCGAGTATCCCGAGCGCCCCATCGTGGGCGTCGGCGCGGTCATCGTCCGGGGCGGAGAAGTGCTGATCGTTCGTCGGCGCTACGAACCGCTCGCAGGGCGCTGGAGTCTTCCGGGCGGCACGCTCGAGCTGGGCGAAACGCTCGAAGCGGGCGTTGCGCGCGAGATGCAGGAGGAAACAGGGCTCGACGTCGCAGTCGGACCCGTGATTGAGGTCTTCGATCGCATCCTCCTGGACGATGAACGCCGCGTACGGTACCACTTCGTGCTCGTGGACTATCTGTGCTGGCCCGTGGGCGGCCAGCTGCGTCCAGGATCCGATGTCGACAACGCGATCTTTGTCGACCCCGCCGATCTCGGTCCGTACCATCTGACGGACAAGGCGCGGGCGGTCATCGATCGGGCGCTCGAACTGGCGCGCGAGGTGCCGCGTCCCGTGCGGTGATCATGGAGCTCTCGCGCGACGCGGCGTGGCGGCTGCTGACGGAATGGACCACGAGCGAGAGTCTTCGCAAGCACGCGCTCGCGGTCGAAGCGGCCGTTCGCGGCTACGCCCGGAAATTCGGTGAGGACGAGGAGGCGTGGGGCGTCGTGGCGCTGCTCCACGACTTCGATTACGAGCGGTACCAGACGCCGGCCGACCACCCGTTTCGCGGCTGTGAGGAACTGCGGCGCCTCGGGTATCCCGAATGGGTGACGCGCGCCATTCTGTCGCACGCCGACTACAGCGGCCTTCCGCGCGAGACGCCGCTCGAAAAGACGCTCTACGCCTGCGACGAGATGGCGGGGTTCGTGACCGCTGCCGCGCTCGTCCGTCCGACCAAGAGCATTCTCGACCTGGAGGCCGCCTCCGTCCTCAAACGGATGAAGGACAAGGCATTTGCACGGGCGGTATCGCGCGACGACCTGCGGCGCGGGGCCGCCGAGCTAGGGATTCCCCTAGAGGAGCACATCGCCAACGTGATCGCCTTCATGCGTGTACAGGCCGACGCGCTAGGGCTTGCCGGGGTTGGATCCCGGCTCTGACCCGTAAACACCCCGCGGGCCCGCGGCGTAAATGCTTCCAAATACCACTCCCAGCTGGACATGATCGATCTGGTGTTCTTCTACGGTACGCTCATGACGCCGTTCAACCGGACGGGGCGGCTGCGTGTCGACCAGCACCTCCTCTATCTCGGTCGGGGCACCATCGCCGGGGCCCTCTTCGACCTCGGGATCTATCCGGCCGCAGTGCCCGCGCCTGATGCACTCGTCTGGGGCGAGGTCTACCGGATGACCCATCCCTCCATCGTGCTGCAGGCGCTGGACGAATTCGAGGGTTGCCGGACGGACGAGCCCGAGGCGAGCCTGTATACGCGCGAGCTGACCCCGGTGACCCTCGAAGACGGCCGCGTCGTCGAGGCATGGGCGTACTTCTACAACGCGCCTCTCGGCCGCGCCGAGCGCATCCCGTCGGGCGACTACCTGCAGTACCTGAAATCGCGCTAGACGCCGCTTCGGTTGGCCTTCACCGTCTCGATGAAGTCGCTGATGGCGCCGTGTACAGCCGACGACGGCTCGACGAACTCGAGCCCGGTCCGATACACGACGATGTCCTGATCCACGTCGCTGATGTGTGAGTGAACGACGCGACCCTTGACGACGACCGACTTGCCCGCCAGCGTGAGCCGGACGTCATGAAGCGAGTCGATCTGAAGGGGAAAACGCGTTTCCACGGTTACCCCGCTACGGCTGATGTCGCGCACCAGGATCGGCTGGAAGACCATGACTTCCCCGTGCAGCTCGCCGAGCATGGGCATACGCTCGGCCTGCCGCTTGTCATCGGTCATCGTGGGCGGATTCTAGTTCATCCGTAGGGCAGGGGCCGACCGGGACGGCAGCAGCTCGTCTTCCTCGTCGGCGGGCTGCGACAGCACGCCCTCCGGATGACGCTCGCCGACCTCCGTCGTGTACGTCAACACGGGAACATCGCGCGTGTCCGGATCGAGCTTCAGCATCGTCAGCAGCTGAAACGCTTCCGTGCGGTCGATGTCGGCGCAGAGGATCACCAGATTCGGGAGGACCTTGCGGATCTGCGAATAGGCGTGATCGCTCGATTCCACGAACACCATGTCGTACCGGCCGGCATCCAGGACGGTTTCCAGCATGGCGAGGACTTCGGCGTTGCCGTCGACGACGACGACCTTCTGCACGAGCGTCGCATGGGTTATATTGGCCATCGCATCCCGCCTTCTGCCGACGGAAGAATTCAGGATCCGTGCCACGCGAAATCCGCCGAAAAGACGTCATTGTCGCCGACCTTCCGTGACGATGCCGCCGCTCTGTCCACAGCCGACCTTGGGGGCTTGCCCCGCTAACCTCTTTGCTTTCCGCACATACACGGGCTCGGCGGCCAAGCGGGTCCGTGGGCGGCGTGGAAAATATTACCGATGACGTTCAGCAACTACATCGACGGCCGCTGGGTTCCGTCACGGGCCGGACACGTGTTCGACAACCGCAATCCGGCAGATCAGCAAGATCTCATCGGCGCGTTCCAGGCGTCGACGCCGGACGATGCGGCAGACGCGATAGCGGCGGCGGCCCGCGCGTACCCGGCGTGGCGCCTCGTGCCCGCGCCGAAGCGCGCCGAATTCCTGTTCCGGGCCGCGGCGCTCATCGCCGCGCGCAAGGAAGACTTTGCGCGCGACATGACGCGCGAAATGGGCAAGGTCCTGGAGGAGACGCGCGGCGACGTCCAGGAAGCGATCGACATGACGTACTTCATGGCGGGCGAGGGACGCCGGCTGTACGGCCAGACGGTGCCATCGGAGCTGCGGAACAAGTTCGCCATGTCGATCCGGCAGCCGATCGGGGTCTGCGCTGTGATCACGCCATGGAACTTCCCGATGGCGATTCCGTCGTGGAAGATCATTCCGGCGCTCGTCTGCGGCAATACGGTCGTCTTCAAGCCGGCCACGCTTACGCCGCTCTCGGCGGTCAATTTCGTCAAGGTGCTGGAAGAGGCCGGCGTGCCGCCCGGCGTCGTCAATCTGGTGACCGGCGGGCCCGATGTCGGGACGGTGCTGTCGACGCATCCGGACGTGTCGGTCGTCTCGTTCACCGGGTCGACTGCGGTCGGGCGCGTCGTCAACCAGAACGCCGCGTCGGCGTTCAAGAAGGTGCACCTCGAGATGGGCGGCAAGAACGTGGTGATCATCATGGACGACGCGCCGCTCGAGCTCGCCGTCGACGGCTGTCTCTGGGGCGGGTTCGGCACGACCGGGCAGCGGTGCACCGCGGCGAGCCGGGTCGTCGTCCACGAGAAGGTGTACGACGCGTTCGTCGAGGCGTTCGTCGAGCGTGCCCGCGCGCTGCGCGTTGGCAACGGCCTCGATCCCGACGTGGACATGGGGCCGTCGGTGAGTGAAGCGCAGGTCGCCACCGTGCAGCGGTACGTCGAGTTCGGCCGTCAGGAGGGAGCGCGCCTCCTGACGGGCGGGCGGCGGCTCTGCGACGGCCCGTACGCGCGCGGGTTCTTCCACGAGCCGACGATCTTCGGCGACGTGGCGCCGACGATGCGCATTGCGCAGGAGGAGATCTTCGGGCCGGTCGTCTCGGTGATTCGCTGCCGCTCGCTGGAGGAGGCGATCGCGATCGGGAACGGCGTGGCCTACGGACTGTCGGCGTCGATCTACACGCGCGATGTGAACACGGCATTCACCGCGATGCGTGATCTCTACACGGGCATCTTCTACGTGAACGCGCCGACAATCGGCGCCGAGGTGCATCTGCCGTTCGGCGGCACGAAAGCCACGGGCAACGGGCACCGGGAGGCGGGCACCGCCGCGCTCGACGTCTTCTCCGAATGGAAGTCGATCTACGTCGATTTCAGTGGACGCCTGCAGCGGGCACAGATCGACACGGAGTAGTGCGCAGTAAGCAGTAGGCGGTAGGCAGTAAGACTTTGTTCTGCCTACTGCCGCGGGTCTCCCGCTATGATAGGCGGCGCCAACGCACTGTAGCTGACTCGAGCGTCAACGCGGATTCGTCGGCCGGGCGGGGCCCCGCCGACGCAGGGTTGAGTCATGTCTTGTCCCGTATGCGGCGCACCCTCGTCAGCTTCAGACACGCACTGCAGCCGATGCGGTCCGGTCGTCCGGGGTGTTCCGGAGCCGACTGGTGAGACCACGTTCGACGCGGCCGCGGCGCCGACCGGCGTGGCGCGTCTTGGCCGTGTGCCGAGCGGCATCATCGCGCGCGCCTTCCTGGCCGCCGACCAGATGTTCGGCCCGCGGTACCGCATCATCCGGCTGCTCGGTGAGGGCGGCATGGGCGCGGTGTACGAGGCAGAGGATCTGGAGCTCGGCGTCCGCGTTGCGCTGAAAGTCATCAGGCCCGACATCACGGCGGACCCCGATGCGGCCAGCGCGCTCGAACGCCGCTTCAAGCGCGAGTTGCTGCTCGCACGGCAGGTCACACACAAGAACGTCGTTCGCATCCACGACCTCGGCAACGTCGACGGCATCAAGTACATCTCGATGACATACGTCGACGGCTCCGATCTCGCGACGATCTTGCGTCGTGAGGGAACCCTCGGCGTCGAGCGAGCGCTTCGGATCGTGCGTTCGATTGCAGCGGGACTCGAGGCCGCGCACCACGCCGGCGTCGTCCATCGCGATCTGAAGCCCGCGAACATCATGATCGATGCCGAAGGCGAAGCGCTGATCATGGACTTCGGGATCGCGCGCTCGTCCGGTCCGGCTGATCAGGCAGCAGCCGCGTCAGCGCCCCCGGCGGCGCGTGCGGCGTCCGCGCAACCCATCGTGCCGGGGGCTACTGCGGCCATGACGACCCTTGGGTCGCAGGCGCTCGACACCACGAGCCGGACGACCATCGTTGGCACCGTCTCGTACATCGCGCCGGAACAGGCAGCGGGGAAGACCGTCGACCACCGCGCGGACATCTATGCGCTGGGCCTCATCGCGTACGACCTGCTGACGGCGACTCGCCAGGCGGCGTGCGCGCAGGACCGCATGCAGGAGCTGTACGGCCGCATGGCGGCGGCGCCGCCGGCGCTCGCCTCCGTGGAGCCTGCGGTCCCAGCCGCCGTCGATCGGATCGTGATGCGCTGCGTTCAGCCCCGCGCCGCCGATCGATATCAGAGCACCGCGGAGTTGATTGCGGATCTCGATCGGCTGGACGAGAACGGGAACCCGCTGCCCGTGGTGCGACGCGTGACGCGCCGCCTGGTCACGGCAACGGCCGCACTCGTGGTTGCCATGCTTGCTGGCACCTATTACGTGACGTGGCGCGCCGTGGCACCACCCGAACAGCACGAGCCGGTCTCGCTGGTTATCGCCGATTTCCAGAACAGAACCACCGATCCCGCATTCGACGGCACCTTAGAGCCGATGTTGAAGATCGCGCTGGAAGACGCCGGCTTCATCAGCGCATACGATCGGAGCGTCATCAGCCGAAGCCTGGGCGTGCCGCCGCCCGAGTTACTCGACGCGCGGGCGGCACAGGAGCTTGCCGTCAAGCAGGGCCTCGCAGTCGTTGTCTCCGGGTCGATCGAACGCAACGGCAGCGGCTTCGAGATTTCCATGACGGCCACCCAGGCCGTGAGCGGCAACGTCATCGCGGACGTCAGCGACACCGCGACGACGCGAGAGCAGGTACTGGCCGTCGCGACGGGCTTGGCGAGTGCGGTACGAGACGCACTCGGGGACGAGACCTCTGAGTCCGATCGGCGCTTCGCCATGGAGACGCTGTCAGCCACGTCGCTGGAAGTCGTGCGCGACTACGCCGCGGCCGCGCTGGCCATGTCCAACGCCGCGTACGAGGAGGCGCTCGCCCATTTCGCGCGGGCGGCGCAGCGCGATCCCACATTCGGCCTCGCGCACGCCGGCATGGCGATTGCGTCGCGCAATCTCGACCGGCAGCAGGATGCCGAGAAATACATCAAGGAGGCGGTCAGCCATCTCGACAGCATGACCGAGCGCGAACGGTACCGCACCCGTGGACTGTTCTACATGATCACCGGTGACTCGCAGCAGTGCGCCAAGGAGTTCGGCGATCTCGTCGCGCGGTATGCAGCCGACGCCTCGGCCCGCAACAATCTCGCGCTCTGCCTGACCTATTTACGAAACATACCCCAGGCGCTCGCCGAAATGCAGCAGGTCGTCAAGATCCTGCCGCGGCGGGCGCTGTACCGCGAAAACTTGGCGCTGTACGCTGCGTATGGCGGCAACTTTCAGATGGCGGAACAGGAGGCGCGGGCAATCGAGAATCCGAGCCAATTTGCCCGCGTGGCCCTCGCCTTTGCCCAACTGGGGCAGGGGCGATTGCTCGAGGCGCGGGAAACCTACGCGGCGATTGGCACGATGGACACGCTTGGCGCGTCGTACCGGGCCTCCGGGCTTGGAGATCTGGCGATGTACGAGGGCCGTTTCGCAGAGGCGGCGCGGATCTTTGCGGAGGGCGCCGCTGCGGACCTCGCCTCCAAGGATGCGGATAGAGCCGCCAACAAGTTCGCCGCGCTCGCTCATGCGGAGCTCCTTCGGCAGCGGAACGCCGCCGCGATCGCCGCCGCCGAAAAGGCGCTCGCGCATACCAACGCGGTCAAGATCAGGTTCCTCGCAGCACGCGTTTTCATCGAGGCAGGCGCAACCGAGACAGCGCGGGCGCTGGCGGCCAAACTCGCGTCGGAGCTTCAACCCGAACCGCAGGCGTATGCCAAGATTCTCGACGGCGAAATGGCACTGAAGAATGGCAGCGCGCGTGAGTCGGTTCGAGCGCTCAATGAGGCGAACGCGCTGCTCGACACGTGGATCGGCCATTTCGTCCTGGGGCGCGCGTTCCTGGAGGCGGGCGCTTTCACACAGGCGGATTCCGAATTCGACCGCTGTATCAGACGGCGTGGAGAGACGCTCGCGTTGTTCCTGGACGAAGAGGCGACCTACGCGTACTTTCCGCCTGTGTACTACTATCAGGGACGCGTCCGGGAAGCGCTCAACAACGCGCGCTTCGCGGAGTCATATCGCGCGTACGTGGCGATTCGCGGGCAATCAAAGGAGGACCCGCTTCTGCCTGAGGTCCGTCGGCGCGCCGGCGGATAGGAAAATTGAAGAGTTCGACCCGGATGGACGAAGGGCCAGACCCTCACGCATCCCTTCCCAACTCACAGGTGATGCCTGGTAGGACCCCTCGACCGGTCGGTCCATTCTGGCGTAGGCACGTTTGGTGTACGCGCCGTCGTACAGAACGAACCGGAAAACGGCTTCGTTCGGTCCCGGTAGACGACGACAAGGCTGGCGCCGAGCGACCGAGGCAAATCTGAGTTGAAGCTTTCGCTTTGGCCTTCGCCGTCATCGCCGAAGAGCAGTCCGGCGTCCGGGACCACAATCTCGTGGGGCGTCGTTAATGACTGCTTCTGCGTTATGGGATCGATCCGTAGACGGAGAACGTCGACGCGGTACGTGATCAGTTTCCGCCCCCCAGGATAGGCCACCCTCCAACATGGAGCCGGTGCCGCGCCCCAGTCGACGAGCGCTTTGGCGAAGGTGCCGGAACCGGGTTCGAGCGGCGACGCGGGACTGGTAAAGGGACGGTTCTTGCTCGCGGACGTCATGCATCGGCGCCCGCGCATCCTGTTCAGCGCCTGCGCGCGCTATCTCGCACCTTCAACCGCGTAACGGGCGAGCGCGTCGGCCTCTGATTCGCAAATATCGAGGACCGTCGAGAGTCGTGTGACGTCCAACACGTGCCGCACGTGCGGCGTCGGGCGCAGCAGCTTCAGCTCCGCCCCCTGCCGCTGCGCCGCCACGTACGCCTCCACGACATCGCAGAGGCCGGTCGTGTCGACGACAGGGACGTGTTCGAGATTCACCAGGATGCGGGTCGTGCCCCGCCGCACGAGCGCGCGCACGGCCTGCGGAAGCGGCTGGTCGTCGAGCGCCTCGATGACCATGCGTCCCCGGACATCGAGGATCGCCATGCCCTCAGCCGTTCGGTGGTCGATCGTGATTGGCGAAGCTCTCACACAGACCTCACCCGCCTGCCACTCGACATCGCACACCGCGGATCGCCCCTGCGGTACTGGGATCAACGCGGGCGCCCCGCGCTCCGAACACGGCCGCGTATGAGACAATGCGCTCGATGCTCGTCGTGCTCTTCGTAGGATGGGTCGCCACTGCCGTGGGAGGCGCAGTGGGACCCCAGGCGGCGGTGGGCGGTGCCGCAGCGCGTCAGACCGATGCTCCGGCCGTCTGCGACCTTCGGACGACCGAGCGCATTGTTGCGGTCGGCGACGTGCACGGGGCCTACGACCGGTTCGTCGACATTCTGCGGACCGCCGGCCTGATTGACTCGCGCGAGCGGTGGATCGGGGGGCGCGCGATCCTCGTGCAGACGGGCGACGTGCTCGATCGCGGCGCCGACTCTCGGCGGGCGCTCGATCTCCTCCGGCGGCTCGAGCGCGACGCGGCGCGCGCCGGCGGCCGCGTCTACGCGTTGCTGGGCAACCACGAAGTCATGCGGATGGTGTGGGACTGGCGCTACGTCAGCCAGGCGGAGATCGACGCCTTCCGGACTGGTGGATCTGACGATCTCCGCGAGCGCGCTTACACCCTCAGCGCCGCCGAGGCGGAGCGCACCGCCGCGGCGCAGCAGTCGGAGTACGACGCCGCAGCCTTTCGCGCGCGCTTCCTCAAGGCGGTCCCACTCGGGTTCATCGAGATGCGACAGGCATTTGGGCCCACCGGTGGGTACGGCAGGTGGCTGCGCCAGCAGCCGGCCGTCATCAAGATCAACGGCATCGTGTTCGTGCACGGCGGCATTCATCCGGATACCGCCGCTCTCGGCTGCGAGGCGATCAACGACACCGTGCGGCGCGAGCTGCAGGTGGCGAACCCGACTCCCGACCAGCTGCTCACGATGCTGTCCTCGCGCGAAACAGGACCCCTCTGGTACCGCGGCCTGGCGGAGGAGCCCGATCCCGAGTTCGCGCCCGAGGTGACGAAGATCCTCGACGCGCTCGGCGCCCGCGCGATTGTCGTCGGCCATACCGCGCCGAGCCGGTTTCGGATCCGGACCCGCTTCGGCGGGCGCGTCGTGCAGATCGACACGGGCATGCTGGGCGGCAGCTTCTATCCCGGCGGCGTTCCGTCCGCGCTGGAGATTGCGGGCGACACCATCACGGCGATTTACCCGAGCGGCCGCGAGCGCCTCGGCTCCGTGGCGGCCGGCGGCCGGCGCTAGCGCCGCGGGTTGAACAGCACCCCGGTCTCGCCGCGTTCGGCAATCCTGGCCCGATAGTGCTTGATGATGGCGTCGCGGCGGGCAATGATCGCCCGTACCTCCCAGGTCGTCAGGCTCGCGCCGACGGCTTTGGCCGTTTCCTCGACCGTCAATCGCTGCAGCCGTTCGAACAGAGCCCGGTCGATCCGCACGAGCAGCTGAGGCTTCTGCACGTCGTCGTTCATCCGAAACGCGCGCGTGTGATCGATGAGCCACATCTTCCAGTCGGTCGTCCACAGCATGTTGCCGAGGTTGCGATCGCGGTTGGCGATGAGCTCGTCGAAGACGCGCTGCACGTAGGTCTGCATCGCAAAGCGCTCCGAATCGGGTCCGCGGTCGTTCGCCTTCAGCCGCGCGCGCTCGTCCATCAGCACGTCGTCGACCCACCAGGTGACGGCGGCATTCTTGCCGTTGACGCGCCGCTCGACCGACATCGGCACGTTGTCGAGTCCCAGCAGCAGCGACAACCGGTACGCCGCGATGTTGTAGCGGTAGCTGTCACGGAAGTTGAACTCCGGCGTTCCCCGGGCGGGCTTGAATTCCGAGAGCGCCTGGTCGATCGTCTGCACGTGCGCGTCGTGGGTGAGGGCGCCATCGGTCATCGTCACTCGCAGTGATCCGGTGATGCCGCCGCCGGCGGGCCGCGTCCGGATGATGTTGGCGTTCAGAAGAAACGCCTCCATCTGTGCGGGCGTGAGAGCGGAAGTGGGAGCGGAGACGGCGGTGACTGGCGGTGAGGCCTGCTGCGCCGCAGCCGGAGGGACGTTCCAGAGAAGGGCCGCAACGAGCGGCAGCGCCGCGGAGTGGCGGTATCGCATCACAACCTCCAGGCGAGGAGTGCACCGGAAGGATCAGACCAGGGAACCGCCGCCGAATCGCGCAGATTGTACCTTATAAACCGTTTCCGTGCCGACAAAGGCACTGAACAGCCGCTGGAGCAGATCCACGTCACCGGCGAGGATATCGAAGAGATCGCCGCTGGCGAGGCGCAGGGCGGTTCCCGATGCGGAGGCGGTGACGCGCGCCGCCGCGCGGCCGTCGGCGAGCGTGTCATAGAGGCCGACGATGTCACCAGGGCCGGCCGCGAGCGGGGACTGGCCTCGCCGTTCGATGAGGAGGGCACCGCTGACGACGATGTGCACGACCGCCTCGTCGCCTTCGCGCACCATCGCGGCGCCGGGTACGAGCGCCACTTCCTGGGCGATTCCCGCCAGTCGGACGAGCTGTGCGGTGGTGGCAGCGGCGAAGAGCGAGGTGCTCTGCAGCAACAGCAGCGCGTCGGTGGGCTGCAGCGAGGCGGTGGCGCGGCGCGCGATCGGCTCCGGGAGCGTGCCGTGGAGGATGTCCGCCCCCGGCCCGCCGTCTGCGTCGAGGAGCATCCGGAACAATCCGCGCGCAATCTCGACGTTGTCCGACAACAGCGTGAAGAACTCGCTCTCGGTCAGCGACAAGGCGACGGCATGGTCCGACACCCGTACGTCCGCGCGCATCGGCGTGCCCGCGAGCATTCCGTCGAACCCGACGACCGCGGGCGCCGACCGCGACGCACCGTCTTCATGGACCTCGCCCGCGACCAGGAACTGGAGCGTGTCCGGGACCGTACCGGCGGCGAAGAGCAGGCGACCGCGGTCGTAGCGGTTCTGACGCGCCATCCCCGCGATCCGGAACAGCTCGTCGACCGACACGTAATCGAACATCGGAATCCGGCGGAGCCGGTTCGCGATTTCGACCGCCGGGAGCGGTACCGCGCCGTCCAGCGCCCACGACGCGGCATCGACCGCGTACGAACGGTCGCCGTCGCGGTGGTCGACGATGTACTGCAAGTCGTCGGCGAGTGAGCGGAGGTCGCGCTCCGCCACGAGGTGAATCGCGGTGGCCGCGATCACGTCGTCCTCGTCGTGGACGAGCTGCGCGAGCGTGTCGTCGATCTCGCGGTATCGCGTGCGGAAGAGCACGTGCGCTCGACGGACGCGTTCGTCGGCGGGCATGTCTTCGACCATGAGGAGGATGCGCGCGCGGAGCGGCCCAGTCAGGATGTTGTCGAGGTACTCGCTGGCGCCGGCGCGCCTGCGTGCATCCCCCCGTTCGAGCGCCATCGACGCGGTACCGATGTCGGCGTGGGTGTAGAGCAGCCCCAGTAAGCGAAAGATGCGCTCGCGGCTGCGTCGCTGCTTCTCGGTGAGCGCCCGGACGACCAGCGGGGAATCGGTGCCGTCGATCTCGCGGACGAGGCTGGCCTCCAGAATCAGCGCGTTGAAGTACCTGAAGCTTTCCGCGAGCGCCAAGGCCTCGATCGGCTCGCGGCGCAGCACGAGCTCGGGTCTGTGGTGGTGGACGGCCTCGATGGCCGCGATCACCTTGTATCGGAGGAACCCGTCGCGGTCCGACAATGCGTCGATGAGCGCGTCGAGTGTCCGCTGGCAGGGCAGCTGCGCCATCGTGGCGGGCAGGTGCCGCCGCACCCAGATGTCCTCGTGCGCGTCGTGCAGGAAGTGTGCGAGCGGTTCGACGGCGGCCTCTCCGTAGCCCACCAGCACGGCGCGGGCGTCGTTCTTGAGAAGCCGATGCCGCAGCAGCGTGACAAGGGGCGCGATAAACAGGAAGCAGGTCGGCCCGAGCCGGCCGACGCTTCGAATCGCCTCCCGCGCGACCTCGACGTTGCGGTCGAAGAGCAACGGCACGAGCAGGTGGTGAAACCGCTCCCCCGCGATGCGGCCGATGGCGCGCACCGCCTCGCGCCGCGCCGGCGCCGCGCTCTCCCGCGTGTCGGCGACCAGGCGGTGCAGCGCCGCGTCGGCGGCGTCGATGTCGGCAGCGCGCCCACTTGCCGCCAGCGCAACGGCCGCCGTCGTCACGACACGCGGATCGGTCTCGTGCAGGTACGGGCGAACGAGGTCGGCCGCCGCCTCCCCCCGAATCGCGGCGACCGCGTGGACGGCGGCGGCACGGACCTCCGCGTCCTCGTCGGCCAGCATCGACTCGACGGTGGGCAAGTAGCGCGCCGCGACGTCGGGCTTCAAGACTTCGAGCGCCCGGAGCGTGCGCGCCCGCACGGCCGCGGAGGTATGCCGGAGGAGCAGCGGCGTGATCAGGTGCCGCTTGTCGAGCGATTCCAGCAGGTCGATCGCATAGAGCACACGCTGCTCGTCGGGATGCGCAAGCTCCTCCACCAGCAGCTCGATCGTCTGGAGATCGGCGTGCGGTGCGCGAATATCGCGCGCCTCGACATCGTGTCGAGCGATGCTGCGGCGAAACGTCGCGAGGTACTCCCGCTTGGCGCGCGCCGCCAGCACCACCCAGAGCGCCGTCAACGCGAGGCTCGCGATGCTGAGCTGCTGCCAGCTGGCGCCAAACCCCCACGGCTTGATGAGGATCAGCACCAGCAGTGCGCCGAGCGCCTTCGCGAACCGATCGGTCGTGACGTCGACGAACGGTTTCGCGCGGTACTTGAGCGCCGCGGGCAGCGGCAGAAACAGAATCTCACGCGTGGTCTTGTCGACGGTATAGCGGAGCGACGAGTCGAGGACCCGTGCCACCGCGGGCGCCCAGAGGCTTCCGTTCGCCAGCATGACGACCGCCGTCGCGCCGAGCCCCGCGGGAAGAATCAGGAGCGCGAAGCCGATGCCGAGCAGCCGGTGAATACGGCTGGTCAGCCCCACTTGAATGAGGAATCCGATGAGGGAGAGGTACACCGTGACCTGCGCGAGGAATCGCGTGATGCCATCGGTATCCTGTCCAAGGCTGGCCGCCGCCGCCATGTTCAGCTGCTGCTCGACGATCGCGCCACCCATCGACGCGCATCCGATGATGACCGCGATGAGCTGGAGATGCCGCGACTGCCGCAGCAGCTGCAACGCCTGCGTCGCCCCGACGCCCTCGGTATCGGCGGCGGCGCCGCTCCCGCCCGCACGCTCCTCGCGGCGGACGATGGCGACGACGAGGGCGAGACAGACGAGCATCACCGCGGCACTGACCAGCAGCAGGTTGACGGTGCCGACGCGCGCGACGACCATCGCGGTGATCGCGGCGCCCATCGCGCCACCGAGGCTGGCGCCGCCGCCGATGAAGCCGAACAGCCGCTTCGCGTGGCGTGCGTCGTAGATATCGTTGGCGAGCGTCCAGAACTGGCTGATGAGCAGAAGGCCGAGAATGAGGCCCAGCACGTAGAAGCCGGCGGAGGCGGCCTCGTAGCCGGCGGAGAGCAGCACCCAGAACGCGACCAGCAGGACGACAAGTCCCGCCTGGGTGACGGGGATCGCCCACCGGCGCGGCACCCGGCCGATCGCCCGCGCGTAGCCGTGCATGATGAGGCCGATGAGCACGCCGGCGCCGAGCTGGACCCAGGGAAGGTTGTCGGCACCGAGGTCGGCGATGAACTTCGATCGCGTGACCGGCTTGATGATGTTGTACGCCGTCATCGCGAGAAACGAGTACGCAAACATGAGGACGGCGGTCGTGCTTTCGCCGTCCCTCACCTGGACGAACGGAACGAGCAGGCGGCGGGTGCGCAACGCGTACCTATGACGCTGAATAGTGACGGGCGCCGGAAGAGGCGCGATTATACGCCCGGCAGGACAGGGGACGGATATCGGCCGCGTTCCCTACGCGCGGAGGGCGAGCGCCCTCGCGGACCCGGCTCCGCTTCAGGCTGCCCAGGTCGAGCGTGTCCGGCGCGCAGAAGGTGATGCACCACGGCTCGGGCCGAACGAGCCGCGCGGCGGCCCGTCATTCGTCCAGTCACAAGGCGGGGAGCCGGAGGGCTTCAGCCCTCCGGCTCCGGCCGCTCAGAATTGGAAGTTGATTCCCGTGAAGAAGTACCGGCCCAGGTGGTCGTACATGCCGTAGAACCCTGGCCCGAAGTCGATGTCCGACAGCCCCGAGCCGAGCGGCGGCTCCTTGTCGAACACGTTGTTGACGCCCGCGACGATGCTGTAGTTCCTCGTCGGGCGGAATGTCGCCGACAGATCGAAGAAGTTGAACGCCTCGATCTTGTCCGCGAAGTTGAGCTCCAGCGTGCGGATGTTGGATGGATCGCCCAGCGCGGGGTTCGGGCTGAGGTCGTCGTTCTCGGTGCCACCGAGGAGGCGCCAGGTCGCCGCGAACGTCGTATTGAAGTTCGTATCCCACGCGACGCGCGCCGTGTGGCGCCACCGCGGCGTCGGAATGCCGCACTGGTTGCCGTGGAAGCCAAGGCAATCATAGGCGAACAGGCCGGTGTCCGTCTTCTGGGCCATCAGGATGGTCCCGGCCAGCGTCGTCGTGAGCGCGCCCCACCCGCCGATCGTCCGGGCGTAGGAGCCGGTGACGGCGAGGCCCTCTGATTCGAGCTTGCCGACGTTGTCGTTGATCGTGGAGATGAACCCCACATCGGGATTAGGCGGGGACAACAGCCATAGCGTGCCGAACCGGTCGCGGTGGATCAGGCCGCACAACCGCGGATCTCCAGTCGCCACGCACTGGTTCATGATGTCATCGGCCTCGAGCGCGCCGATGGTGTCGTCGACCTTGATCCGGTAATAGTCGAGCGTTGCCGCAAAACCCGGGAAGGCGCGCGGCGTGAACACGACACCCGCCGTGACCGTGTTCGCGATCTCCTGTTCGAGGTTCGGATTCCCTCCTTCGAGCGTTTGGTACTGGCCGGCCGGGTTCTCGAGAATCGTGCCATACAGCGATCTCGGCACTCCCTGCCGCTCGCACTGCTCCGGCGTGGCCGACGGCCGGGCGCCGGCGCGCCGGCCTGGCGGTGCTCCTCCATGTCGAGGAGCGTCCGGAATGCGTGATCTGAGGCGGTATACGCGAGCACGGCATCGGAAACCGCCGGAGCGCCATGTGCGCCTCTGCTGCCTTGGCGAACGGGCCGTCTGACGTGAAGACGAGCGCCAACTACAGTTTCGATATGGGGCGGAACGTCGGCGCGCGCTTCAACGTGACGTCCGGCTACGTCGTCCCGAGCGGTACGGCCGCCGTGTGAACTTACGGACCTCAAATGTCTGTCTCACACGAAGCCGCCCGCCGGGCTGATGTCCGGGCGGTGCGAGATCAGGGTTAGAGTCGTGTCTCTGCTGGAAGCCACCCCGGTGAAGATAGTAAACGGCCGGCCTGACGGTCCACTCGCTCGAATCGGCCAGGCGCCCAGAATCCAGGATTTTGGGCCGCATTTCCGCCTGATTGGATTCTCGCGCCTGACCGCCTAGCACCGATCCCGCAAAATCTTGAATCGGTGTAGTTTAGGTCGTTGGCGCACTTGGCACGTATCTTCGGTCCCGGCGCGATGGTCGTGTGACGCGACTTGCCCGCTTTTCTCAGGTCGGTTCGCGCGTCGTGGGCACCACCTCACGCGTAAGCTGGTGGGCGGAAGCAGTTGCAAGCCATAACGAACGCGGCACAAACGCCGAATCATGTACGGGGAGACCCCGCGATCGGCGACATGTGTCTTCGCTGGCAGTCGACGTGATGCACGTACGGGTCACGATGGAGGACGTGATGAGCACATCGCTTGTTCGGGTGGCAGTGTCCTGCCTGCTCGCCCTGCTTGTGGTCGCGGAGGCTGCCGCGGCGCAGTCGACGACGGGCACCATTCAGGGTGTCGTCACGGACAACCAGGGAGGCGTCGTTCCAGGAGCGACGGTGACCGCTCGAAACGTGGATACCAACGTCAGTCGCACGGTGGCCACGGATGCCGAGGGCGTCTACCAGTTTCTGAACATGCCGATCGGCAACTACGAGCTGACGGTGGAGCTATCGGGGTTTGCCCGGCACGTTCGCTCCGGCGTCACGCTGGCCGTCGGCCAGACGGCCGTCGTGGATGCCGAGATTCGTCCGGCGGCGGTCGCCGAGGTCGTCGAGGTCCGTGCGGATGCGCCGCTGATCAACACGAGGAACGCCGAGGTCGGCGTGCGATTCGACACGACGCGCGTGGCGGAGCTGCCGGTGATCGACAGCCGCAACATCTTCACGCTGGCGCGATCGGCGCCCGGCGTGAGCCAGTTGGCGAGCGGCCAGAGCAGCTTCTCGTCGGGCGGGTTCGAGGCGAACTATTCGGTCAACGGGGCCCGGCTGCGATCGAACAACATCATGATCGACGGTCAGGACGTGAACGATCCGACGGTCACGGGCTCCCAGCAGCCCGTGAACAACACCGACATCGTCCAGGAGATCCGGCTGATCACGAACCAGTTCTCCGCGGAGTTCGGTCGCGCTGGCGGCTCCGTGATGAACGTCATCACGAAGAACGGTACGAACGAGTTCCACGGCTCCGGCTTCTGGTTTCACAACGACAACAGCCTGAACGCGCGCACCAATCTCGACAAGTCTGCCGGCCGCACCGACTCTCCGTTCCGCGTCGAGAATCAGCTCGGCGGGACACTGGGCGGCCCTGTCGTCCGCGGCCGGACGTTTTTCTTCGGCGCCTACCAGCGTTGGACCGACCGGCGACTCGGCGCGGGATTCACACTCAGTGGCGCACCGACGGAAGCAGGCCGTCAGGTCCTTCAGTCGGCCGCGGGAAACCGGCCGCAGGTGCAGGCGCTGCTGAAACATCTGCCCGCCGGCACGCCAAACGGGCGCACCGCGACGTTCACGCTGGGCGGTCAGAGCTTTACCGTGCCGCTCGGCGATCTGACCGGGACCGCCTCACAGCGCAAGGAAGACCATCAGGGGGTTGCGCGGATCGACCACCAGCTCACGCAGAACCACACGATCGTCGGCCGGTACATGTTCGACGAGGTGCCGACCAACAACATCGGCGGCACGGTGCAGATCACCCCACCCGGGCTGTCGCACAACAACCCGTCCAACAGCCACGCCCTGAACGTCTGGGCCAACAGCGTGTACGGGAGCAGCACGTCCAACGAGCTTCGCGGTTCCTGGCAACACCTCGGGTCCGTCGCCGAGCCCGATAATCCAACGACGCTGGAAATTCCATCCATCGAGATCTCCGAGCTCGGGATGGTCGGATTCAATGCCTCCAGCAATCGCACGGCGATCGGCTTTGCGGCGAATCTACCGCAGTTCCGGTACGTCGACACGTTGCAGGTGCAGGATAACCTGACGATGGTTCGCGGCAGTCACCTGGTGAAGGTAGGCGTCGACATCCGGCGCGAGTACACCAAGAGTTTTTTCTTCCCGATCATCCGCGGCCTGCTGCGCTATCCCACGCTCAATGCGTTCGTCAATGACGCGGCCGAGGCGGCCAACATCAACAAGCCGCTGCCGGGCGGTAGGGACGTCTTCTACTACCGGTGGTGGGATCAGTATTACTACGCGCAGGACGACTGGCGGATCGGTTCGAACCTGACGCTGAACCTGGGCGTCCGCTACGAGCTGCCGGGCAACAACATTCAGAGCCTGATCGACGTCAGCGAGCAGATTCGGGCGGCGAACAACAACAACCCGGCATTTGCGCTGTCGCCAGTGCCGAAGTCGGACCGGAATAACGTCGAGCCTCGGCTCGGCTTCAACTGGACCCTCGCGACGGAGCGAACGGGGCTGCTGGGGCTCATCACGGGCGGTGACCGGTTCGTGGTGCGCGGCGGCTACGCGCGCACGCACGACTACGCGTTCCTGAACATCGCGAGCAATATCCAGAGCTCGTTCCCGTACGTCGCCGCCATCAACCGCAGCGCCCTGACCAACGCGTTCCCTATTATCCAAACGACCCCCGGCGGCGTACCGGCGGGAACGGATCCGAACCAGTTGACGAGAACGGTCGTCCGCGAGGATTTCCGATCCCCGTACTACGACCAGTTCAGCGTCAACGCCGAGCGCCAGCTTACCGAGAACCTCGCGCTGCGCGTCGGCTACGTCGGGACGTTCGGTAACGATCTGTTCCAGACGCTCGACGGCAACCCGCGGCAGCCGTTCACCGGACCGAACGGCCCGCGCGTCGATCCGACGCGCGGCGTGCTCCGGGTGCGCGCCAACACCGCGCAGTCGTGGTACCACTCGATCCAGACGCAGCTCGACAAGCGTTTCAGCAATGGGGTCAGCGCAGGCGTCCAGTACACCTGGAGCCGTTTCGAGGACACCGCCTCGGAGATCTTCAACCCCTCGACCGGCGAGGTGGCCGTACCGCAGGATTCGTTCGACATCAAGGCAGACAAGGGACGATCGAGCTACGACCGGCCGCAGCGGCTGTCGGGTAATTTCGTCTGGGAGCTGCCCTGGATGCGCGCGCAGCAGAACCTGATGTCGAAGGTCACCGGCGGCTGGCAGGTGAGCGCGTTCTTCACGCTCCAGAGCGGCGCCCCGTTCACGGTCTTGAACGGCGTGGATCCGACCGGCGCGCTGGCGGGCATCGATGCGCTCGTCGGGAACGCCATTCGCCCGATGCTCAATACTGGCAAGGATCTCTCGAAAATGACCGTCGAGGAGGTCATCGCCGCGGGCGGCCGCAGCCTGTTCCGGCAGCTTTGCGGCCTGCCGAGCCCGACGTGCCCCGGCGAGCGCGTCGGGAACGCCCCGCGCAACCTGCTGCGTGCCGACGGCGTCGGCCAGGTGGACTTTGCGATCACGAAGAACACGCGCTTTGCCAACGGCCAGAACATCCAGATCCGGATCGAAATGTTCAACGCGACCAACACGCGCAATTTCGGGATTCCCGATGGCCGCGTGAACTCGGCAAATTTCCTCAACCAATGGGCGACCGACGGTGGCTCCCGGCGCACGTGGGTGGCGTTGCGCTACACCTTCTGAAGACCAGGATGGGATCGGGATCCGGAGATCCGGACCCGATCTCCAGAAATCCTCCCACCGGCCGAGCCGCGCGCCTCGGGCGTGATCCCTCACCGAGATTCACCCTATGACGCATCGTCTGGCGGTCATTGCCGGCGACGGTGTCGGCCCGGAGGTGACTGCCGAGGCCGTCCGCGTGCTCACCGCGCTCGGCGGGTGCGAGCTCGAGCACCTCCCCTGGGGCGCAGCCCATTACCTCCAGACCGGCGTCACGATTCCCCCTGACGGCTACGACACGCTCCGCGGGTTCGACGCGATCCTGCTCGGCGCGCTCGGCGACCCGCGTGTACCGGACAATCGGCACGCGCGCGATATCCTGCTGGGCACGCGCTTCGCCCTGGACCTGTACGTCAACTACCGTCCCGTACAGGTGTTGAGCGACCGTCTCTGTCCGCTCAAGGGGCGCACCGCAGCCGACGTGAACTTCGCCGTCTTCCGCGAGAACACCGAGGGCGTCTATGTGGGTGTCGGCGGACGCTTCAAGGCCGGCACGAGCGACGAGGTCGCCGTCCAGGAGGAGATCAATACCTACAAGGGCGTCAACCGCATCATCCGCTATGCGTTCGAGTTCGCGCGCGTCACGGGGCGCCGGCGCATCTGTATGGCCGACAAGAGCAACGCCATGCCCGACGGCCACGCGCTCTGGCAGCGCGTCTTTGCCGAGCTGAGACAGGAGTACGCCGACGTCGAGGCGACGCACCTGTACATCGACGCGCTGGCGATGTGGCTCGTGCAGGATCCGACCCGTTTCGAGGTCATCGTCACGAACAATCTGTTCGGCGACATCATCACCGACATCGGTGCCGCCCTCCAGGGCGGGCTTGGCATGGCGGCGTCCGCGAACCTCCATCCGGGGCGTACGTCGATGTTCGAGCCGGTGCACGGCTCGGCGCCGCCACTGGCGGGACGGAACGAGGCGAACCCGATCGGCGCGATCCTCTCGGCCGCGTTGATGCTCGAGACGCTCGGCCGTGCCGACGATGCGCGGCGCGTCGAGCGCGCGGTGGAGGAGGCCGTACGCGCGGGCGACGTGACGCGCGATGTGGGTGGAATGCTTGGGACGCGCGAGGCGGGCGAGGCGATTCTGCGGCGGTTACGATAGCGTCAATATCGTTTCTTCAACTGTCGCATCAAATCGAATTTCGCGGTGTCCGCGATCGCCATGACGGCCATCACGCCCGCCTGCACGGGATCGCTGACGACGAGGTCGGCGGCGTCGGGTACGCTGCCGGCCATGTTCAGCGAAATCACGTAGAGTCCCTGCTTGCGCACTTCGTGGACGGCCTCCGTGATCTCGCCGCCCATGAGGGCACCGGCGAGGACGAGCAGCTTCACGCGCGGCAGGCGGACGACCGAGCGGACGGCGGCCGCGAGCGCCTCCTCGCCGACGAGCGGAATCGTGTCCACCGAGATCCGCTCGCCGCGGATGTTGTGGCGATCGGCCTCCGAGATCGCGCCGAGCGCGACGAGGCCGACCTGCGCGCCGCCGCCCATGACGACGATCCGCTTGCCGTAGATCTTGGCGAATGACGGCGTCTCGACGATCGACGCCACACCGGGGACCTTGCGCAGGTCGGCGAGGACGGCGTCGAGCGGCGTTCCCTCGAGCGTGAACTCGAAGTACGTCGTCGTGTGCGGCTCTTCGCCCGGAATGTCGATGTAGGTGATGTTGGCGTGGTGATCCGCCAGGACCTTCGCCATGCCGTACAGCATGCCGGGCCGATCCTCGACGGTCGCAAGAATGGCGTGAGCGCTCATGTGGCAGTTGTCAGTTGTCGGTTGCCAGTTGTCAGCTGTCAGCTGTCAGTCATCAGTGACGGACAACTTGCAACTGGCGACTGACAACTGGCAACTGGCACCTGACTAGCTGCGGCTGTCGATTGCGGCCTTGACGCGCTCCGGCGTGAACGGGAGCTGCCGCACGCGCACGCCGGTGGCATCGAAGATCGCGTTGCCGATCGCGGCCGCCGTCACGGTGATCGTCGTCTCGCCGGCGCCCATCGCCTCGACGTCGGTCCGATTGATGAGGACGGTCTCGATCACCGGCACCTGATCGCCGAGGAACCACGGACGGTAGGTTCTCCAGTCGATCGACGTGACGCGCTCGCCGCTCCAGGTGACTTCCTCGCGCAGCGCGCGGCTGATGCCGTGGATGAGCCCGCCCTCCATCTGATTCCGCACGCCGTCGGGATTCGAGATCGGACCGCAGTCCATCGCGGCGACCAGGCGCTTGACCGTGACGAGGCCCGTACTCATGTTGACGTCGACGTCGGCCACCAGCGCGCAGTAGCCGTTGTCCCCCTCGTAGAGCACGCACGCCATGCCGCGGCCGTTCGCGACGCCGCTCCGGCGATTGCCATTGCGTGGCGACGGCCGACGTTCCCAGCCGGCCTTCTGCGCCGCGGCGGTCACGACCTCGCGCAGGCGCGGATCGCGCAGGTGCCGCAGCCGGTACTCGACCGGGTCCGCCTTGAGGCTCGCCGCGATCTCGTCCATGAAGCACTCATGGGCGAAAGTGTTCTGCAGCCGGGCTGGAGAGCGGAGCGGCCCGGTGAAGAACGGCGACGCAATCGTGTGCGTTACGGCCCGCTCGCTCTTGACGATCCCGCAGCCGCCGCTGCGGTTGCCGACCGTGCCGGTGACGTACGACGGCGCCGTGTTGCTGCCGTTGTCGAAGTTCGTCGGCGGCGGTGCCGGCGACCGCGGCTGGACGCTCTGCGGCTCGAAGCCCGCGAGATAGCCGGTGACGACGTTGCCCGGGGCGTTGTAGCCGGGACGGCCGCCGAGACTGAGCGTCCAGCTCTCGTAGTCCCACGCGACGATCGTCCCGCTCGCGTCGAGCGCCACGCGCTGGTCGATGACGAACGCGGGACCGTAGTTCTCGAACGCCATCTCCTCCTGCCTCGACAGCCAGACGCGCACCGGCTTCCCGGCCGCCTGCGACAGAATCGCCGCGTCGTACGACACCGTGTCGGCCCCGTTGACGCCGTAGCAGCCGGATCCCATCCGGAAGATGATGCGGACGTCCTCAGGCTTGACGCCGAGCAGTGTCGCCATCGTGTTGCGCAGCGGCCAGACGGCCTGCGTCGCCGAATAGATCGTCGCGCGCGTGCCCTGCACGTCGGCCACCGCGCACGCCGTGCCGACGGACGCATGCATCTGGAACGGGTGGTGATAGGTCGACCGCAGCACCGTCGCAGCGCCGGCCAGCGTCTTGTCGACGTCGCCGGAGTCGACCGTCAGCACGTCGCGCGTGGCTTTCTGGCTGCGGAGGTGTTGATACCACGTGCGCTGATCGGGGATCTGGCGGCCCGGGGTCCATTCGACCTTCAGGCGGCGCGCCGCCTGCTCGGCCTGCCAGGCCTTCTCGGCCACCACGCCGACGAAGTTCTTGCGGACCACCACCTTGACGAGCCCGGGCATCCCCTGCACGGACGCCTCGTCGACCTTGACGAGCGTCGAGCCAAGCGCCGGCGGACGGACCACGCGCCCGTGCAGCATGCCGGGAATCCGCACGTTGTGGACGTACTCGAACCGGCCCGTCACGATGGCGGGGAAGTCGACGCGTGGGACCGGCTTGCCGAGGATCGTCCACTCGCTCGCGGGCTTGCGCCGCGCGTTCTTGTCGAGCTGCAGGTTGAACTTGTTGCCGCCAATCAGCTCGCCGTAGGCCACGCGGCGCGACGGGTCGCTGCGAAGGCTGACCGCGCCGTCGACGGCCCGCAGTTGATCGACCGGGGCGCCGAGCCGTTTCGAGGCCAGCCCCACGAGCGCTTCACGCGCGGTCGCGCACGCGAGCGCGAGGTTCGCGTGGTTGAAATTGGTCGGATGCGACTGCGCGCCGGACGTCGTCCCCTGGTCCGGTGTCAGGGACGTATCGCACTGAATCAGCGTGACGCGGTCGATCGGCACCGACAGCTCTTCGGCAACGAGCTGCAGCTGCGCCGTGTACAGGCCGGTGCCGAGCTCGCATTTCCCCGTGTAGGCCGTCACGCGGCCGTCCGCAGCGATCGCGATCCACGAATCGAGCTGCGGGCTGCCGACGCCATTGATCCCCTGGGCGGACACGCTCTGGGGAGCCAGGCCAAGGTCGGTGGCGACGCGAGCCGCGCTGAACGCGACGATGAGCGCGCCGGTCCGCTTGACGAAGTCGCGGCGCGAGAGCGCCGCGCTCGCATCGGCGGTGAGCGCGAGTGAGGCGGGTGGGATGGAAGGCTTCATGCCGTCCTCCTTTGCACCCCACCCCGCTCAGTCCGCGCGGTGGGGGCCCCGGCCCGCCGCTGCTGCTGATATTTCTTGATGGCCGCCAGCATCCGGATGTGCGCGCCGCACCGGCACAGCACGTTCGACATCGTCTGCCGGATCTGCGCGTCGCTGGCGTTCGGCGTCTTGTCGAGCAGCGCCTTGGCCGTCATGATGACGCCGCTGATGCAGAAGCCGCACTGCAGCGCCTGGCCGTCGATGAACGCCTGCTGAATCGGGTGCGGGTTCTCGGGCGATCCGAGTCCTTCGAGCGTCGTGATCTCGGCGCCCGCGACCGACTGCACCGGCACCGAGCAGGAGCGGACCGCTTCGCCCTTGACGATCACGGTGCACGCGCCGCACTGGCCGAGGCCGCAGCCGAACTTCGGCCCGTTCAGCGCGAGATCGTCGGTCAGCACGTAGAGCAGCGGCGTCGCCGGATCGACGTCCACCGTTCGAGTCTGGCCGTTCACCCGCAGAGTGATCACGCTCATGGGAAATCCTTTCGACGTGAGCTTCTGCGAATGCTACCAGAAGGACGGGCCCGAACCTACCAGGCCTGGACCGGATGAGCCGATCGACGGCGCGCGGCCGCGTCGCGCATCGCCGCGGCGTCGCGGGGGGTGAACCGCCAGGCGGCCGCCTCGCCGCGCTGGAGCGCCTCAGCCGACCACACGGCTCGCATGATGCCGACCGACGCATGGGCGCTCGTGCCGAGCAGGAGGTGGCCGATTTCGTGCGCGATCGTCCGGCCGAGCAGCGTCGGCAGGTCTATGCCCGCAGCCGAGGCGAGATCGGCGACCCGATCGACATAGACCGTCGCCAGCGATCCGAGACGGGTCTGCGTTTCGAGCAGCGAGTATCCAAGCGTCACGGTGCCTCCATCCCCGTCCGCCGGCAGTCGGACCAGGCGTACGCTCAACTCGTGCGCACGGAGTGGCGCCAAGCAGGGATGGCCGGCGACCGCGGTTGAGATCTCTTCGCAGGCGAGCCGTCTCATGGAGAGGCCGGCGTGCTCGAGGATGGCGGCCGCGGCCGCGACCGCCGTCGAGCGGTCGGCTTCCGGCACGCCGCTCGAGTCATAGGTGCGGACGACGACAGGGAGGTCCTCTGCTGCCGCCGACGGGACGACGGGAGCGGCCAGCAGGAAGCCGATAATGGCGAACGTCATGCGTGACATGCGCATGCGCCACTGTCAGCCGCCGGCCCGGGTGCCTCAATGCACGGGAGGTGACCCGAAGGTGAAACGTGGGTGACATGCGGGGGGAAACGCCCCGGGGGGCGCACTGCGTTAGGCTGTAGGCTTTAGGCTTGGGACGATGGATCTGTCGACGGACGCCGGCGGACGCCTCCGATTTGCGGGCTTCGAGCTCGACATCCGCTCGCGCGAGCTGCGCCGCGGGGAGCGCTGTATCCGCCTGCAGGAGCAGCCGTTCGAGATCCTGCGGATGATGCTCGAACGCCCGGGCGACGTCGTCACGCGCGAGGAGCTCCGGCGGCGGCTCTGGCCGGACGGCACGTTCGTCGACTTCGAGCACAGCCTCAACGCGGCGGTGAAGCGGCTGCGCGCCGCGCTTGGCGACGATGCCGACCATCCGCGGTTCGTCGAGACGCTCCCGCGCCGCGGCTATCGGTTCATCGGCCACGCTGCGGCCGGCGCCGACGCGGCGACCGAGCCGGCAACGGGCGCCCTCCCGAAGGTCCGGCTGGCGGTGCTCCCGTTCACGACGCTCAGCGAGACCGCCGCGCAGGAATACTTCACCGACGGTCTGACCGAGGAGATGATCGCGCAGCTCGGGCAGCTGTGCCGCGGCCGCATCGGTGTGGTCGCGCGCTGGTCGTCGATGGTCTTCAAGGGGACGACGGAGCGCGCGCGCGAGATTGGCCGGGCGCTGCGGGCCGACTATCTGCTCGAGGGGAGCGTCCGCCGCGAGGGCGATCGCGTGCGTGTCACCGTCCGCCTGATCGAAGCCGCGGGAGAGACGCAGCTCTGGGCGGAGACCTACGAGCGGCGTTTGACCGACTGCCTGTCGGTGCAGGCCGACGTCGCCGCGCGTGTCGCGGCGTCGCTGGCGGTGGAGCTGGTGGGGGACGGCGCGCTGTCGCGCCCCGGCGTTCCGGCTTCGGCGTCTGCGTACCAGGAATATCTGAAGGGTCGCTACTACTGGAATCAGTGGCTTCGGCCCGATGACGACATCATCGATCAGGCGCTCGCCTGCTTCACGGAAGCGCTGCGGATCGATTCGCGGTTTGCGCCGGCGCACGTCGGCGTCGCCCGCGGGCACATCGGACGGGCGCGCTACTACCGGGAACGGCCGCGGGCGGCGCTGGAGACGGCGCGCGCCGCGGTGAAGCGGGCGCTCGAGCTCGACCCGCAGCTGAGCGAGGCGCATCTCGCGCTTGGCGACGTCCGCTGGATGCTCGAGTGGGACTGGCGCGGCGCCGAAGCGGCCTATCTGCAGGCGATTGCGCTCAATCCGAGCGCGGAGAACGCCCATCGCCGCTATGGCGTCATGCTGAGCGCCGCCGGGCGCGCGGCCGAGGCGGTCGCCGAAACGGATCGCGCGTGCGAGCTCGACCCGCTCTGTCTGGTCGTGAACACGAGCGCCGCGTGGGTGCGGTATATCGCGGGCGACTACCGCGGTGCGCTCGACCGCTGCCGGCAGACGACGGATCTCGATCCGGAGTACGTGCCGGCGCGTGAGATCGTCGGCCTCGCGTATCTGCAGATGGGCCAGACGCGGGACGCACTCGCCGTGCTCGAAGCGGCGCATGCCCTCGCGCCGGGGAACTGTGAAGTGATGGCGTCGCTCGCCCACGCGCACGCGGTGGCGGGCGATCGGTCCGCCGCCGAATCGCTTACCCTCGACCTCCGGCGGCTGAAGGACACCCGGTATCGCTCGCCGTTTCACGTCGGGATCGCGTCCCTCGGGTTGGGTGACACCGACGCGGCATTCGCCGCGCTCGAACACGCGGTGGCCGATGCCGATCCGGCGCTCGCCTTTCTCGCCGTCGACCCGCGGCTGGAGCCAATTCGCGCCGATCCGCGGTATCACCGGCTTCTCGAGCTGCTGTGCCTGACGTAGCGCCCGGCACGGGCCGCCGGCGCGCGCAGCCGGTCGACGTCGTCCGGGTGGGCGAGGGCGGCATCGAACACCGGCAGGACCTGGCGGCGGCCGAAGAACCGCTCGAGATTCGTCTGAATGGCGTACCCTTCGTTGTCACTATGCGGACGCCGGGCGCGGATCGCGAGCTTGCGGTCGGCCTGTTGATCTCGGAGCGGATCGTCGCGGCGCTCGACGACATCGGCACGATCCGCCACTGCGGCCGTGCTTCGGACTTGTCGGCCGAAGCTTCAGCGGACGAGGACAACGTGATCGACGTCACGCTCCTCGGTCCTGCCGCCGCGCGCGCGGAACGCGCGCTGGCCGGCCGCCGTCTCGTCACGACGACTGCCGCGTGCGGCGTGTGCGGCCGGCGATCGATTGACGACCTGATGCAGGATGTGGCGCCAGTCGCAGGCGGCTGGTCGCTGTCGGCGGCCGTGGCCGCGGCCCTCCCGGTGCGGCTTCGCGCGGCGCAGGCAATCTTCGACGAGACAGGCGGTCTGCACGCCGCAGGCCTCTTCGATCGCAGCGGCGCGCTCGTCGCGAGCGCGGAAGACGTCGGCCGCCACAACGCCGTCGACAAGGTGATTGGCGGGCGGCTTCTTGCGGACCGGTGGCCGCTCTCGGACGTCGCGCTCTTCGTGAGCGGCCGCACGTCGTTCGAGATCGTGCAGAAGGCGGTGGTCGCGGGCATTCCGATGATCGGCGCCGTCTCTGCGCCGTCGAGCCTGGCGATCGATCTCGCGCGAACCGCCGGCGTCACACTCCTCGGCTTCGTCCGCGGTGATACGTTCAACGTCTACGCCGGCGAACAACGCATTCTCGCTGCCGGCGACCACATACCGGCTACCAGCTAATTAGACCCGCAGCAGATTGGCGCGCATCCGCGTGTAGCCTTGTTCCCGCGCCCACAGATCGAGCGCAGAGGTGGCGAGGTCGTCCACGAGCGGGACGACCCGCCCATCCTTCGTCGCATCGATGGTCTTGAGGTAGTGCCGGCACGTGTCGCAGGCCTCGATGCGCGCGTGCGGGAACTGCTCGGCGGTGAAGACCGGCAACGCGTCGAACCGCTGCTCACCGCACTTCACGCACACGACGCGCAGGTAATCCCATTCGGTGACGCACAGCCCGCAGACCAGCCGGCGGCGTGCTCCGTGCCCTTCCTCGCGCAGCACGCCGACGACCGGCAATCCGCCGCAGTCGGGGCATCGTTGCTGTGAGACGGCCGCCGGTGAGCGCGCGGGCCGTGGCACGTGTTCCGCAGCAGCCTGAAGGACCGCCTCCAGAACAAAGAGCGCGCCTTCCTTGACACGGTCGATCGCCTCGTCCGGGTCCGCGCGATAGGCCTCGAACAGATCGCGCCATTCCTCCGCGGTCGCCTCGCACACCGCAGCGTCGGGCTTCAACGCGACCAGCCAGCGTGTGAGCTCGCGCGCCGCGCGGCCCATCGACTCAGCGTCAACGGCGCCGGTCAGCGCGACAGCAAGCTGCTGCTGGTATTCGGCGAGGGCGGCGTAGAAGCGAAGCAGATCTGCGACCGCTGGTTCGCGGTCCGCCAGCTCCCGCGCCCTCGCCGCACGAGCGGCGCACGACACCCGCTCACTGTTGCGACTGGACATCGTCTTTGATCCACAACGGGTGGTGGTGTCTGGCCCACCGTTCGCTGACCGTTCCATGCAGAATCGCCGACAAGCCGCCAGGCACCACCATGAGACCCATGTAGAGGTGCACGATGAATCCCGCAATCGTCAGCAGGGCCGCCGCCGCATGGACGAGCACTGCCGCATAGCGCAACGCGCGCAGCTCCCACGGGACCGCGGCGACCAACCAGAGGACGACGCCGGAGGCCAGCAAGGCGAGTCCGCCCCAGACCATGATCCAGAACAACTGTTTCTGGCCGAAGTTGAATCGGCCTGCCGGTGGGACCTTCGCGTCTTCGTTCCGGATGTAGTGGAGCAGCGCCTTCCGCCAGGCGCGGTCGGCGTCGGTGGTGCGCATGTCGCGCCGCCAGATCGCGTACATCATCGCCACCGCAACGCTGAAGAGGAGCCCAACCCACGGGTGCAGCACGCGCGACAGGTATCCGCCGCCGAGGACGACCGCCAGCCAGTACATCGCGGGCGTCCAGAAGGCGAGGCCCGTCAGCAGCAGGTACACGTACGACAGGGCTGCCGCGAGGTGCACGGCGCGCTCGCGGAAGGTGTACCGCACGACGCGTCCGTGGGCCTGTTGTGTCATAGCGCCCTTGTGGAGTTTGGGATTTGGTCTTTGGGATTTGGGATTTTGTCCGGATCCTCCTTGCGCCCGAATCGCACGTAGTGGACCGCGGCGACGGCCAGTCCGCCGAGCATGGCGAGGTTGCCAATCCACTTCAGCGGTCCCTTCCACAGCGTGACCGCCGCCGGCACCGTCGGGTTGCTCGGAAGGCCGTACAGCTCCGGTTGATCGCCAAATGCCAGGACGGTGACCACGCCGGTGCCGCCGACACCCGGGGGATCGTAGACGGCCGCCTGCGTAAATCCCGAGGCCTTGAGCTGCTCGACCCGGCGGTTCGCGACTTCGAGCATCGCGTCTTTCGTCCCGAACTCCAGGCAGCTGGTCGGACAGGCCTTGACGCACGCCGGCTGCAATCCCACGGACACGCGGTCGACGCACAGCGTGCACTTGTACACGCGGCGCGTCAGGGGACTAAACTTCGGCACGTCGAACGGACAGCCGGTGATGCAGTAGCCGCATCCGATGCAGTTGTCCTGCTGGAAGTCGACGATGCCGTTCGAGTATTGGACGATCGCGCCGGGCGCGGGGCATGCGATGAGGCAGCCCGGTTCGGCGCAGTGCATGCACTGGTCCTTGCGCATCAGCCAGCGGAACATCCCCGACTGGTCGCTGTGCTCGTTGAACTTGATCAGGTTCCAGAAGTTCGCCGTCGTGTTCGGGAGCGTCTGGTACGTCCCGGTCTGCGTCGTCGGCTCCGGCGGCAGGTCGTTCCACTCCTGACACGCGACCTCGCATGCCTTGCAGCCGATGCACGTCGAGGTGTCGACGAGCTTCGTGACGGTCGGCGTCGATCTGACGCCGGGCGCCGGCGAACCGCTTGCCGAAATTCGGAGCAGCTCGAGGCTCACACCTTCTCCAGCCTGACCAGGAAGCCCTTGTACTCGGGCGCGAATGAATTGGGATCCACCACGGTCGGCGTCACCAGGTTGGCCAGCGCGCCACGCTGCGTGCCGCGTCCCAGGAAACCCCAATGGATCGGGAAGCCGATCTGGTACACCTGCCGGCCGTCGATCTGCATCGGCCTGATGCGGCGCGTGACCATCGCCTTCCCCTCGATCGACCCGCGCGCCGACGTCACGCGCACCTGATCGCCACTGGCGATCCCTTGCTCGCGCGCCAGCTCCTCGGGGATCTCAACGAAGAATTCCGGCTGGAGTTGAACGGCATACGGGTTGTTCTTCGTCCAGTAATGGAAGTGTTCGGTCAGGCGATACGTCGTGCAGACGATCGGGTACTCCTCGGCGGTGCCGAGCCTGTCGAACGGCGAATCGAACGGTCGCACGGCCGGGTTCGAGCTGTGTTCGGGATGGAGTGGATTTCGAACTGGTGACTCCACCGGCTCGTAATGCTCCGACCACGGGCCGTCGGCGAATTGTCCGGGCACGAACAGCCGCGCCACGCCCTCGGGCAGCATGATGAAGGCGCCGAGATCCGCGTCCGGCGGGCTGTCGACGGTGTAGTCCGGCGTATCGCCCACCCATCGCTCGCCGTTCCACGCGATCCCGACGCGGGTCGGATCCCACGGCCGTCCGTCGCCGTCGGCCGAGCACCGGTTGTACAGGATGCGCCGGTTGGCGGGCCAGCTGAACGTCCAGTCCGGATAGCGTCCGAGTCCGCTCGGATCCGCCGTCGACCGGCGCTGGGTCAGGTTGCCCTGATCGGTATACATCCCGATATAGAGCCAGTTTCCCGACAACGTGGATCCGTCCGCGCGGCTGTCGAGGAAGCGTGAGAGCTGCTGGCCGCGGCGCACGACCACGGCGCCGCTCGCGTCGCGGACGTCCTCGAGCGCCCATCCGTTGATTTCCCTCGAGACCTCCTCGAGCGAGGGGCTCGTCGGGTTGGAGTACCACCAGTTCAGGTTGCGGATCGGATCCGGGAAGGTGCCGCCTTCTTTCTCGTACAGCTCGCGCACCTTGAGGAAGATGCGGGCGACGATCTCCTGATCCGGCTTGGCCTCGCCCGGCGGGTCGACCGCCTTCCATTTCCACTGGATCCAGCGCGCCGAGTTGACGAAGCTGCCGTCCTTCTCGGCGAAGTTTGCCGCCGGCAGCATGAAGACCTCGGTCTGCACGTCCTCGGGCTGCAGGTCGACGAGCGACAGGATGTCGTCGCGCCAGAACGCGGCCGTCTCCTGCTCGAAGTTCTCGGCCACGACGAGCCACGTGAGCTTGCTGAGCCCCGCAATCGCCTTGCGCGAGTTCGGGCCGTTGCTGACGGGATTCATGCCGAAGCTGAAGAACCCCTCGAGATCGCCGTCGTGCATCGCCTCGAAGATGTAGGCCCAGCTCCAGTTCTCGTACTCGCCGCTCTCCGACTGCGGCAGCCGCGGGTGCAGGCGGTACCCGAATTCGTTCTGTCGCGTCGCCGCCGCGCCGTAGAACGCCTTGAGCTGGCTGACGACGAAGCGATCGATGTTGGACCAGAAGTTGGTCGAATTGGGACGGAGCGGTGGCGGCGTCGCCGCCGTTACGAAGGCGTCGAGCGTCTGGTCGGCCGCTTTCGGCACCGGAATGTAGCCGGGCAGGTTGTGGTACGCCATGCCGCAATCGGTGCCGCCCTGGATGTTGGCGTGGCCCCGAAGCGCATTGAGTCCGCCGCCGGGCCGCCCGATGTTTCCCAGGAGCAGCTGCAGCATCGCCGCGGCATGAATCAGTTGCACCGAGTGGCTGTGATGGGTCCAGCCGAGCGCGTACATGATCGTGCCCGCCCGGTCGGGCGCATACGTCGACGTGATCGTCTCGGCCGCCTTGAGGAAGTCGTCCGCGCTGCAGCCGCAGATCCGGGACACCTCCTCGGGCGTGTAGCGCGCGTAGAACTGCTTCATCACCTGGAAGACGGTCCGCGGGTGCTGCAGCGTCGGATCCGTCCGGGCGAAGCCGTCGGGGCCGATGTCGTACGTCCAGCCCGACGTGTCGGTATAGGCGCCCCGCTCGGCGTCCCACCCCGAGAACACGCCGCGGGTCGCATCGAACGCGTACCGCTCGCTCACGAGGAGCGGCGCGTTGGTGAACCGCCGGACGTATTCCTCGTGAAACCGGTTGCGCGTCAGCGCGTAGTTGATCAGGCCGGCGAGAAATGCGATGTCGGTTCCGGCGCGGATCTGCACGAAGCGATCGGCCACCGCTGCCGTGCGATTGAACCGGGGATCGACGCACACGAGCGTCGCGTTCCGGTTCCGCTTCGCCTCCATGACGAACCGGAAGCCGACCGGATGGTTCTCAGCCGGATTGCCTCCCATGGCGAGAACGACATCCGCGTTGCGGATGTCGGTCCACCCGTTCGTCATCGCCCCGCGCCCGAACGTGGCGGCCAAACTGGCCACCGTGGGGCCGTGTCAAATTCGGGCCTGCTGCTCGATCGGGATGACGCCGAGCCCGGCGCGAAACGCCTTGACGAGCAGGTAGTTCACCTCGTTGGTGTCGGTGCAGCCGCCGATGACGCCGATCGCGGTCAGGGCATTGATCGCGCGCCCGCGGGCATCCTCGATCCGCAGGCGACGGTCGCGCGTGTCCTTCACCAGGCGCGCGATGCGATCGATCGCCCAGTCCCACGGCTTCTCTTCCCACGTCCGGCTGCCCGGGGCGCGGTATCGCACCTTCGTCAGGCGGCGATCGTTGACGATGTTCTGCTTCAGGGTGATCCCCTTGGGGCAGAGCGTGCCCTGGTTGATCGGGTGATCAGGATCGCCTTCCACGTGGACGACGGCCGGTCTGACATTGCGCGATCGGTCGCCGAGGGTATGGATGATCACCCCGCAGCTGACCGAGCAGTACGGACAGGTGGAGCGCGTCTCCGTCGTCCGCGCGATCTTCAGCTCGCGCACCTGCGCGTAGGCGGCGGTCAGGTCGATGCCGAGTGCGGACACGGTGGCGGCGCCGATCGCGCCCGTTCGCAGGAATTCCCGGCGGGTGAGCCGGACGAGCGGTTGGTTCACGGACCCCTCCAGCAGTGCGGTACCAATGTCATGCCGCAGCGGGGTTCCCAACGGGTGGAGTCGTACGGAACGCGCGCGTTGGGGCGCCTGGCGGCAGGCGCGCATTCTATCAAACGGCGGTCTCAATGGAGGTGCCGCTTCCTCTTCGGCGAATCGGGTCTTCTCTATTGGTTCCCCCAGTCTGTGGTTCCCCCAGTCTGTCCGAGGGCGTCGTTCTCTCAAGCGTCAGCTGATATGAGGGCGGTCGGAGCGGCGTCTCGTCGCCGATCAGTTGCTTCTCACGACGCACCAGGACGCACTCGAGCAGCTGCTAAAGACGCCAGAGCCGGATTGAGCGGGACTCGCTGAACGCTCGGGCCATCGCGATGCCACAGCGTCTGGGCGTCCGCCGTCGACGCTTCCGGACGAGCGGTCGATTCTCCCAAACCTTGGAAGTTGGGGCTTGGGAGTTGGGAGTTGCTATGCTTCGGGAGGATGCGCATCCTGGTCGTCGAGGACGAGCAGAAGGTCGCCAACGCGCTCCGCGAGGGCCTGCAGGGCGAGCGCTACGACGTCGTCGTCGAGCGCACGGGGGAGAGCGCGTTCTTCCGGCTGACGACGGAGCAGTTCGATGCGGTGCTGCTCGATCTGGGGCTGCCGGGTCGCGACGGGATTGAGATCCTCAAAGCGATCCGGGAGCGCGGCATCAAGACGCCGGTGCTGGTGCTGACCGCGCGCGACTCGCTGCAGGATCGGGTGCTCGGCCTCGACACGGGCGCCGACGACTACGTCGTCAAGCCGTTTGCGTTTGCCGAGCTCGTCGCCCGCGTGCGGGCGCTCGTGCGGCGCCAACGCTCTGCGGAGTTGCCGCACCTGACCGCGGCGGACCTCGACGTCAACCTGATTACGCGCAAGGTGGCGCGCGGCGGCCGTCCGATCGAATTGACGGTGCGCGAGTTCGAGCTGCTCGAGTATCTGATGCGGCATCAGGGGCAGGTGGTATCGCGCGAAAGCCTCGCACGCGACGTGTGGAAGGAAACCGCGCGCACCACGCCGCTCGACAACGTCATCGACGTCCACATCGCGCGCCTCCGCCGCAAGGTCGACGCGGATCATCCGACGAAGCTGATTCACACCGTGCGCGGCGTCGGTTTCATGCTGCACGAGGGTGAGCCATGACGCCCTGGTGGCGCTCGCACAACGTGCGCCTCCGCCTGACGCTCCTGTACGTCACGGTGATGCTCGTCGTGCTGGCCGTCTACGCCGCGGTCGTCTTCACGATCGTGCGGCGCAACGCCTCCGCCGCGCTCGATACGCGCATCCGCAGCGACTTCCAGTGGGCGTCGGCGATGGTCGACGAGACGCCCGACGGGGGGATCGCCTGGTCGTACGACGACATCACCGAAGAAGAGAACTTCTGGTTCCAGGTGTGGAGCCCCGAGGGCGAGCTGCTCTTTCAGAACGTCGAGGCGCGGAACAGTCCGCTGCCGGGTAGTCGCGAGCTTGCAGTGACGGCGGACGATGTCGTCGTCGCACTCGCTCATCCGGTGGCGCCGGTTCGCGTGCTGACGCGCCGCGGCCGGATCGGCGACACCCCGGTCGTCATTCAGGTGGCGCGGTCCGAGGCCGCGATGCGCGCCAACATGCGGCAGCTCGCCCTCATTCTCGCGCTCGGACTGCCCCTGGCCGTCGCCATCGCGGGGCTCGGCGGCTACACGCTGGCACGGCGTGCGCTCCTACCGATCGAGCGGATGACCGATCGCGCGCGGACGATTACCGCCGAGAACCTGCACGACCGGCTGCCGGTGCACAACCCCGACGACGAGATGGGACGGCTGGCGACGGTGTTCAACGAGACGCTCGCGCGGCTGGAAGGATCGTTCGAGCAGATGCGCCGGTTCACGGCGGACGTGTCGCACCAGCTGCGGACGCCGCTGACGGCGCTTCGCAGCGTCGGCGAGGTGGGGCTGCGCGAGCACCGCGACGAGGCCGCCTATCGCGGGATCATCGGCAGCATGCTCGAGGAAGCCGATCGGCTGGCGAGCCTCGTCGATCGGCTGCTGATGCTCTCGCGCGCCGAGACGGGGGAGGCGCGCGCCTCGGCCGATATCTTCGATCTCCGGGAGCTCGCCGAGGAGGTGGTGAGCCATCTCGAGGTCCTCGCCGAAGAAAGGCGCCAGTCCCTCGTCTGCGAGGGCGTCGGCGCGGCGCAGGCGTCGGGCGATCGGTTCGCCATCCGCCAGGCGCTCATCAATCTCGTCGACAACGCGATCAAGTTCAGCCCGGTGGGCGGACAGATTCGGATTCGCGCCGCCGAGACGCGAGCCGAGGCGATCGTCGAGGTGATCGACAGCGGGCCCGGCATCGATCCCGCTGCGCGCGAACGCATCTTCGACCGGTTCTACCGGGCGGCCGATACCGAGACGCCGGGCGCCGGCCTCGGGCTATCGATTGCGAAGGGAGCCGTCGAGGTCAATGGCGGCCGGCTCACGCTGACGGCTTCCGGAGCTGGCGGGAGCACGTTCCAGATCGCGCTTCCGCGCGCGAAGGCGGGCCTCAAGCGTGCCGCCGTGTGACAGGTCCGGCGTTAGCCGGACTGCAGCGGCAATCCCGCCGCCTCCCACGCGGTCATTCCGCCGGCCAGCTCGCTGACGTTCGTCCGTCCCGCGCGCTGCAGCAGGCTCGCGGCAATCGACGATCGGTAGCCGCCCGCGCAATGCACCAGGACGGGACGGTCCGCCGGAATCTCGTTGATGCGATCGAGCAGCCGCGTGAGCGGAATGTGGAGGCTCCCCTCGATCCGTTTCTGCGCCCGCTCGCCAGGTGCGCGCACGTCGACCACGACTGGCGCGTCGTTCGCCGCCAGGCGCCGGGCGGCCAGCTCCGCGCTCAGGCGCTCGGTCGAGACGATGCGCGCGGCGGACTGGTCGGCGCTGCGCAGACCGCCGTCCAGATAGCCGATGACGTGGTCGAAGCCGATCCGCCCGAGGCGCAGCGCCGATTCGGTCTCGCCGCCAGGGTCGGCGACGATCACGATCGGCGTCTCGCGCGAGAGGATGGTCCCGGCCCAGGTCGCGTACTGGCCCACCAGCCCGATGTTGATGCTCCCCTCGAGATGGGCGGCCGCGAACTCGGCCGGGTCGCGCGTGTCGAGCACCTGCGCCCCCTTCTTCTGTTCGGCCAGCAGCTCGTCGATCGACAGCGGCCGCAGCTCGCGGGCGAGCGCCTGTTCGAGCGTCGGCCGCTCGCGGCTGTTGAGAACGGCGTCGTAGGTGAAATACGCCGGCGCGTCCGGCTGATCCGCCGTGACAAGGTCGAGAAACGCCGCTTTGCTCATCGGCTGGAGCGCGTAGTTCGAGCGCCGCTGTTCGCCAATCGTCGAGACCGTCTCCTTGCTGATGGCCTTGCCGCAGAGCGACCCGGCGCCGTGGGCCGGATAGACGAGGCTGGAGTCGGGGAGCTTCAGCAGCTTCTCCCGGAGCGACGTGTACAGCAGCGCCCCGAGATCGGCCGCCGACCACCCGAGCGCCGCCCGCAGGTCGGGCCGGCCGACGTCCCCCACGAACAGCGTATCGCCGGTGAGCACCGCCTTCGGCACGGTGGCGCTCTCGGCCAGGTCGTACACCTTCAGGCAGATCGATTCCGGCGTGTGGCCGGGCGTCTCGAGCGCTTCCAGCCGCACCTGGCCGAACTCGACGCGGTCCCCGTCGGCGATCGGCTGAAACGCGTATTCCGCCTTGGCCTCCTTGCCCAGATAGATTCGGGCACCCACCCGGTCGCGCAACTCCAGGTGGCCGGCGATGAAGTCCGCGTGAAAGTGCGTCAGAAAGACGTGAGCGATCCGCAGCCCGCGCTCGGCCGCAAATGCCAGATAGGCATCGACATCGCGCTGCGGGTCGACTACGGCGGCCGTCCGCGTCTGCTCGTCGCCGATCAGGTACGACGCGTGCGCCAGACAATTCAGGTAGAACTGCTTGAGGATCATGGGTCTTGGACGTCGGACGTCGGCTCTTGACGTTTCGCTCTAGGCTACCAGCTACGGCCTACCGGCTACCAGCCAGTAGGTGTAGACTCAACGCGAGTTTTTTCAGGCGGTCCAGCCTATGTCGCTGACACGACGCAACTTCATCAAAGGGGTGATCGCCGGCGGAGCAGTGGCCTCCTCCGGCGCGTACTTGTTCCGGTCCGCCGATTCGCTGCTCGGGCAGACGTCGGCGCCCGGTTCGGTCGAGCGCCTCCTCACGCTGAACGTCAACGGGCAGATGCGCCGCGTCGACGTGATGAAGCAGGAAACGCTCGCGATGACGCTCCGCTACAAGCTGGGGCTCACCGGCACGAAGCTCGGCTGCGATCGGGCCGAGTGCGGCGCGTGCACGGTGCTCATCGACGACGTGCCGCGCTACTCCTGCTCGGTGCTGACGCAGACGGTCCGCAACAGCCGGATCGTGACGATCGAGGGGCTCGAGTCGCCCGGCGGCGTCCTCCATCCCGTGCAGCAGGCTGTCGTCGACGAGCAGGGCTTCCAGTGCGCGTTCTGCCTCCCCGGGTTCGTCATGGCGGCGGTCGGCTTTCTCAGGACGAATCCGAATCCGACGCGCGAGGAGCTGGCGCACGGCATCTCGGGCAACCTGTGCCGCTGCCAGGACTACGACAAGATCCTCACCGCGTTCATGCGCGGTGCGGAGTACATGCGGAGGACCTAGTGGTCAGTTCGGACTGCGGCGGGTTCTGCTTGCAACCAGCCTTCGAGCGTGATCTGCGGGCCGCGACAACGGCGCGGCCCGCCGCGTCATTCGAATAGGAGCGCCTGGAGATGCCCGGCAAATACATCGGCCGCAACTACACGCCTCCCGATCTCGTCGCGAAAGTGACCGGCCGCGCCCGGTACGCGGAGGACTTCCGTGCCGCGGGGATGCTGTTCACCAAGCTCCTGCTCAGCCCGATGCCGCACGCGCGCGTGCGGAGCGTGGACACGAGCGCCGCGGAAGCGATGCCGGGCGTCCGCGCCATTCTCAGAGCGGGGGACCTGCCGGATCTCGGCGGCCAGGAAAAGGCCCTGACCGACGAGCCGCGCTACGCCGGCGAGCCGATCCTCGCGGTCGCCGCCGTCGACGAATTCACCGCCGCCGAAGCCGTGGAGCGGATTCAGGTCGACCTCGAGCCGCTGCCGTTCGTCACCGACGCGCTCGACACGCTGCGCCCCGGCGGCCCGAACCCGCGGCTCGAGGGGAACGTGTGGGGACCGCCGCCGCCGCCCAAAGAAGGCGCGCCTCCGCAGCAGCCGCCGTTCCGGGAGCTGAAGTGGACGACGGACGACTTCGCCGAAGCGGCTGAAGGGCGCCTGCCGATGGGCACGCCGACCGAGGAGTGGGCCTACGGCGATCTCGAGGCGGGGTTCCAGGCCGCCGCGCTCGTGCTCGACGAGACGTTCATCACGCAGTCCACCGGGCATCATCCGATGGAGACGCGCAGCGCGATGGCGTACTGGCAGAACGGCAAGCTCTACATCCACGCCTCGACGCAGAGCGTCTCCATCACGCGCGGCAACATCGCGCGCTGGGTCGGCATCCCGCCCGAGGACGTCATGCTGATTTGCGAGTACACCGGCGGCGGCTTCGGCAGCAAGGGCGGGGGGGCCGTGTCGATGTCGATCCCGGCGCTTCTCTCGAAGAAGGCGAACGCGCCGGTGATGATGCGGATCACGCGGGAGGACGAGAGCTACATCGGCCGGGCCCGCACGAATCTGAGCGGCCGCGTGAAGATCGGTTTTGCCAAGGACGGCCGCATCACCGCGCTCGACCTCTACATCGTCCAGGACACCGGCGCGTACGGGCCGCTCGGCGATCACCGGTCGGCGGGCAATGCCGCCTCGCTCATCTACCAGCCGCCGGCGATGCGCTGGCGCGCGGTCAACGTCGCCACCAACACGCCGCCCCGCTCGCAGCAGCGGTCGCCGGGGCCGATGCAGGCGAACGGGATCATCGAGCCGGTGATCACGAAAGCGGCGAAGCAGCTCGGGATCGACCAGGTCGCGATCCGGCGGATCAACGCGCCGGAAGGGAAGGCGCCGTTCGGACCCGTGCTGCCGAACGGACGGCGGAATCACGTGACGAGCGCGTTCGTGAAGGACGCGCTCGACCGCGGCGCGAAGCTGTTCAACTGGGAAGAGCGGAAGGCACGCGCGGGCAAACGCCAGGGTTCGAAGATTCGCGGCGTCGGCGTGACCGTCGGCCCGCACGGCGCCGGCTCGATCGAGTACGACAGCATCATGACGATCCGGCCTGACGGCCGGCTCTATGTGCAGTCGGGCGTCGGCAATCTCGGCACGCATTCGGTGATCGACCTGGCGCGCGTGGCGGCGGAGATCCTCGACATGCCATGGGAGAAGGTCGAGGTGATCTGGGGCGACACGGGCAAGCATCTGCCGTGGACGTGTCCGTCGGTCGGCAGTCAGACGACCCACGCAATGACGCGGGCCAACCACGCGGGCGCGATGGACGCACGGCGGAAGCTTCAGGAGTTGGCGGCCCTCGAGCTCGGCGGGTCGCCCGGTGACTACGAGGTAGGCGGCGAGCGGGTCTACGAGCGCCGCAACCCGGGGTTGGGGCTGAGTTTCGCCGAGGCGGCGCGCCGTGCCATCCGGCGAGGCGGAAAATTCGACGGCCACGAGCTGCCCGAGGACATCAACCCGATGACGCGCGCGTCGGCCACGGCGCTCGCGGGGCAGGGGCTGATGGGCGTGGCGAAGGACAAGTACGGGCGCGACGGCGTCACGTATTCCTTCGTCATCGGCTTCGCGGAAGTCGAAGTCGAGACGGAGACGGGCGGCGTGCGCGTCGTCGACTTCCTGGGCGTCGGCGACGTCGGCACGGTCGTGAATCCGCGGAGCCTGCTGGCGCAGATCAACGGCGGGTCGTGCCTCGGGATCGCGCACGCGCTGTTCCAGAAGTCGGTGGTCGATCCGCGCTACGGCGTGTCGCTGACGGATCGGTTCCACTACAGCAAGCCGCTGTCGATTCTCGACATCCCGGCGGTCATGCAGGCCGACGCGCTCGACATGGCCGATCCGGATACGCCGGTCGGTGCGCGCGGCGTCGGCGAGCCGCCGGTCGGGGCCGCCTACGGCGCGGTGATGAGCGCGATTCAGGACGCGGTCGGCGAAGACGTGTTCCGGCGGGCGCCGGTAACGGCCGACATCATCCTGATGTCGCTCGAGCACGGGCGGCGGATGCACGAGCCGTTGCGGATGCATGTCTAGTAGGCTCGATGGAGGCGCGGGGCGCGAGCCCCGCCGGAGAGGGAGGTCATGGCCGTAATCCGCGACGTGATGCCGGCGTTCGAGCTGTTCCAGCCGACTTCCATCGAGGATGCGCAGGCAGTGCTGAACCGGTACGGCGCCGAGGCGTGGGTGCTGGCCGGCGGCCTCGACAGCCTCGACTGGCTGAAGGATCGCATCAAGCGGCCCCAGGCCGTCGTCGATCTCGGCGGCATCGCGGCGCTGAGAGGCATTCGCGAGCGCGAGGGCGGCCTCGAGATTGGCGCGATGACGACGCTGACCGAGGTGGTGCGCCATCCGGTCATTCGCGAGCGTTACTCGATTCTGCTCGAAGCAGCCGAAGCGGCGGCCTCGCCCCAGATCCGCAATCAGGGGACGGTCGGCGGCAACGTCTCGCAGGACACGCGCTGCTGGTACTACCGCGCCGGCTGGCCGTGCTATCGCGCGGGCGGCAACATCTGCTACGCGGACACGCCTGAGGCGATCAACCGCGAGCACGCGATTCTCGGCGCCGACCGCTGCGTGGCGGTCAACCCGTCGGACACGGCCCCGGCGCTCATCGTGCTCGACGCGCAGATGGTCGTGCGCACCGCCGCCGGCGACGAGCGCATCGTGAACGCGGAGGACTACTTCGTCGGACCCGCCATCGACATCACGCGGATGACGATTCTCGAGCCGGGCGATCTCCTCACGGCGATCCGTCTGCCCGCGACGTGGGCCGCCGCGCAGTTCTACTTCGAGAAGGTCCGCGATCGGCAGGTGTGGGACTTCGCGCTCGTCAGCGTCGCCTCGGCCATGCAGACGACGGGAAGCACGATCGACCGGATTCGGATCGCCGTCAACGGCGTGGCCGCGCGGCCGCTCCGCCTGTTGGCGGTCGAGGCGATCGTGCAGGGGCGCCCGCGCAACGAATCGACCGCGGTGGTGGCGGCCAATCTCGCGATCGACGGGGCGCAGCCGCTTCGCTTCAACGCGTACAAAGTGCCGCTCATGCGCAACCTCGTGAAGCGCGCCATTCGCGGCGTCGAGGCGACGACATGGACATCCTGACCTGGGGCCGGAACCCTTGGGACCAGCCGATCCTCACGCATATCTCGTGGGATCTGCTGTGGGCGTCGCTCTTCGCGGGCCTGGCGTTCCTCGTCGCGCACGCCAGCTACATGGTGTTTTCGGCGCACCGCAAGCGCCATGCGGCCGAAACCGACGCGATGGAAGCGGCGCGCGGAGACCTGCCCGAGCGGATTCGGCGGCACTCGCTCGCCGCCCGTCTCTTCCACTGGGTCATGGCGGCCGCGATGTTCGTCCTGTTGTTCACCGCATTCCTGCCGATCGCGGGGATCCGGTTCCCCTGGGTGATGTGGCACTGGATGGCTGGCCTGGTGCTGACCGGATCGATCCTCTTCCACGTCCTGCACGCGACCGTCTGGCTCGACTTCTGGTCGATCTGGGTCGGCCCGCGCGATCTGCCGGAGCTGAAGGCCGAGGTCCTGCGCGAGCTCGGACACGAGGTGCCGGGGCCGCGGCCGGGCAAGTATCCGCTCGGCAATCGGCTCTATCACCTCGCCATCGTCGTCGTGGCGCTCGCCGTCGTCGTCAGCGGGCTGTTCATGATGGTCCGCATCCGCACGCCGTTCTTCACGCGCAACCCGTATCTCTTCGGCGATTCGACCTGGGGCCTGACATACGTGACGCACGGTCTCGCCGGCGTCGCCCTGGTCGGTCTCGTCATCGCGCACGTGTACTTCGCCGTACGGCCGGAGAAGTGGTGGATCACCAAGTCGATGATCTTCGGCTGGATCACGCGGCGGCAGTACCTCGAGCACCACGACCCCGATCGCTGGGCGATCTCGCCCGCGTCGCACGAGCGTACGTAGCGTGCGCGACGAGTTTCAGCGTCGGGTCGACGCCATCGAAGAAGCCTACGAGTTCATGCTCGCGTACGCGGCGCAGGGCGCCGCGGGCGACAGCGGCGCGGGCAGCCAGATCCGCGACTTCCTGGCGCGCGCCGCCGGGGCGCTGGCGGATCTTGGCGGCGTGTTGACGACGATCGTCGAGCGCGAGCGGCTCGACCCCGCGGATCGCTACCGCGCCTTTGCCGCCGTCGTCGACCGCGATGCGCGCGACGCGCTGGCGGCGGTCGAGCTCGTGCTCGCGCAGCCCTCGATCAGCTCGCAGATCGTCGACAACCTGAACGCATCGATTCATGTCCGCGCGCTGCTTACCGATCTGTTTCTGATTGACGAGATCCTGAAGGTCCGGCTGAAGCCGGACACGACCTACGTCGAGTAGTTCTGTAGGGGGCGTGGCGTCCGGCTCTCAGCCGGACCGACCACGCGCCCGGCGATTGGCGATCGCCGCCCGATACGCGCCGTGCAGCGTCTCCGCGGCACGGTCCCACGAGAATTCGCGCGCGCGCGCGAGCGCACGCGTCGCAGCCGTCGTCGCGAACGGCTCGTCCGTGAGCATCCGCTCGAGCGCCGCCGACAGGCCTTCCACATCGTCGGGATCGACGAGGAGCCCCGCGTCGCCGAGGACTTCCGGCAGCGCGCCGCGGCTGGCCGCGACGACGGGGATGCCGGCCGACATCGCTTCGAGGACGGGAATGCCGAATCCTTCGTCGCGCGACGGCAGGACGAGCAGCCGTGCGCCCGCGTACAGCGCTTCGCGATCTTCGACATAGCCGAGATGGCGAACGCGCCGGGCCAGCGGCGGCCGCGCCAGCCGTTCGAGCCAGCCGGCGGCGTCCGGCGTCGACTTGCCGGCGAGCACCAGCGTCGGCGCGTGTGCGTGCCGCGCGAGGAGCCGGGTGTAGGCCTCGAGCAGCGTTCCGACGTTCTTCCGCGCCTCGAGCGTGCCGACGAAGAGAACGTATCCGTCGCGCGGCAGGTGGGGCTCCCGGCCGAGCGTGCGCCATTCTGGCGGACCCGGCGAGCAGACGTGCAGGCGCGCGGCGGGGATGCCGAAGGTCCGCTCGACGAGCGACGCCGTGTAGCGCGAGTTGACGACGATCGCGTCGGCGCGCCGCGCGTGCGCCTCCGCGAGCGCCGGGTAGTCGCGCCGGATCTCGGCGCGTGCGGCGTCTGGCGCCGTCAGGAAGAACAGATCGTGAATCGTGACGATCTGCGCCGCACGGCGCGTCGGAATGAGCAGCGGATGCGCCGCATGTACCACGTCAGCCGCGATCCCCATCATCTCGACCGGCGGCCACTCGGCGCGGTGCCACAGGTAGTTGAGCAGTCGCACCGGGATTCGGCGGTCGATGACCCGCGCGGAAAGCTCGGAGGCCAGGTCGGCCGCGGGCCGATCCTTCCACGAGCTGGTAAAGACGGCGACGTCGGCGCCGCGGCTGCCGTGTCGGGCCGCGTACGCGCGCGCGAGGTTGTGCATGTACTCGCCGACGCCCGTGCGTTCCCGCAGCGCAGGCCGATAGTCGATGAGGACGCGCAATCCGTCGAGAGTATCAGTAGATAGGGTGCCAGGTGACGAAGAAGCAGATCAGCAGGGTGCGGAAGACGAGCGAGACGATCACGATCGCCTCGTGCGCCCGCTGCGTGGTCATGCTGCCGGCGAGCATGAAGGCCGGAAAGAGCACGGAGGCGTACCGGCCAAGCCCCTCGAGCGTGTTGCTGCTCAGCGGTACGAGCAGGCTCACGAGCACGTATGCGCCCATGGCCGCGCCGAGCCGCCTGCAGACGAGCGGCGTGAGCGCCAGAAAAATGAGCGCAGGGACGCCGTGCAGGACCTCGAAAGGCACGATGTCCGACGTGAAGAAGAACCCGTAGGGTCCGTACTCGAATACCCCCGAGATCAGCCGCAACAACTGTTCCCATGGCCAGTGGCCGAGCGAATAGCCCCAGTGCGCCTGGGCCGACAGCCATGCGAACGGGTCGCCTGTCAGCCTATACGCGTACGCGCAGAAGCCGGCGAGCGCGACCGGAATCGGCACGAGCGTGACCCACCGCGACGCGAGCACGCGCACGTCCGGCCGATCTCGCAGTGCGAGCAGCGCGAGCGGAATGCCAATCAGCATGCCGTTCGGCCGCGTCAGCGTCGCCAGCGCGCCCCAGAGTCCCGCCTGCCACCAGCGGCCGCCGTACGCACGGCTGACGGCCAGGACGCTGGTGAGCAGGAACACCGATTCGGCATAGACGCGCGCCAGGAACAGCGACCAGGGAAAGACGGCGATGTACAGGACCGTACGCCGCGCGGCCTCGCGGCTGCCGAAGAGCCGCTCCGTGAACCGGTGAATGGCCACGAGCGCCAGGAGATACGCAACCAGCGCGACCGCGATTCCGGCGATCCACGTCGCGGCCGCGCTGCCGCCAAAGGGCGCCGCGGCGGCGCGCATGAGCATCGGATAGAGCGGAAAGAACGCGATGCTGCTCTGACCGTCGGTGCGGAAGTAGTAGCCCCGCGTGGCGATGTCCCAGTACCACCCCGAGTCCCACGCGACGAAAATCTCGACGAACTTCTCGTTCGAGAAGGGGAGCGTGAAGCCGCGCGGCATCGCCGGGTCGAAGACGATGTTGGCAAGGAACCCGGCGGAGATCGTGGCGGCCCGGACCGTGACGACGGCAAACAGCGTATCGGTGACCGCGGTCGGCACCCGCGTCCATGCGGCCTGGACGACATCCGTCGCGCGCATTGCCGCACGCCCGATGCCGTCGACGAGCCACGAGCGTCCGCCGACCGCGAGGCGCAGCGGAATCAGCATGAGCAGCGCGAACACCGGCTTGGCGGGCTCGTGCAGGCGCAGGATCCAGAGGTCGAACCCGCCGGTGCTGAGAATCAGCGCGAGGGCGACGCCATAAACGACCAGAAGCAGATCGATGACCGGGAGCGCCAGTCGGCCGCCCAGCCGCGCCGCCGCGACGGCAACCTCTGCCATGGGGGACACGAATCATACGGTCCCGCCCCGGGCCGGGATATCCAGTACAGACCCTACACGGCTGCTACCGAATCTGGTCCGCGAGCAGCGCGACCGTCAGCGCGTAGTAGTGGGCGCAGTTGTAGCGAAGGATGGCGTCGTAATTCTCGTAGACGAGAAAGCTGCGCATGTCGGTCTCGACGAGGCCCGCCTTCACATCGCTCGCCGGGAGCGCCTGGCCGTCGGCGCGACGCACGCCGAGCCGATGCCACTCGTCGAGCGGGATGCGCTCGGTCATGTTGCGCATCGCGTAGCACCCTTCCGTCCGGCGCGTCGTGTCCTGCGCGATACGCTCACGCACGTCGGGCGTGACGCGCACCTCCCGTCCCCACGTGAACTCGTCGTCCCAGCCCCATTCCTTGAGGTAGTTGGCGATGGAGGCGAGCGCGTCGGGCGTCGAGCGCCAGATGTCGCGCCGACCGTCGCCGTCGAAGTCCTCCGCGAACTTCAGGTAGCTCGACGGCATGAACTGTGGATGCCCCATCGCGCCTGCCCACGACCCGGTCATGCTCTTCGCGTCGATGTGGCCGCGCGAGACGATCGTGAGCGCGTCGAAGAGCTCCCCGCGAAAGAAATCGGCCCGCCGCGGCTCCCACGCGAGCGTCGCCAGCGCCTGGAAGACGGGCGTGCTGCCGGTCACGCGTCCGTAGCGCGTCTCGATGCCCCAGATCGCCACGATGAACCGCCGCTGCACGTCGTACTCCTCCTCGATCCGATCGAGCAGGCGGCGATGCGCGCGGGCGAGCTCGCGTCCTCGCCGGACGAACGGCGCGGTCACGCGCGTCCGGTAATAGCGTTCGAAGCCGACGACGAGCTCGGCCTGCGACCGGTCGTTCTTGATCACGCGCGGGAGCGGCTCCAACCGCGCGAGCGTCTGATCGATGAGCTCCTGGTCGTAGCCGCGCGCCCGCGCCTCGCCGATCAGCTCTTCCAGCCATTCGTCGAAGGGAGGCGGCTCGGACCGCGGCTCCTGTGCGGCGATCGTCACGCCGACGATGGCAAGGATGAGCAGGGCAGATCGTGCGGCCGCCACGCTTGCATTTTACGCGCCGCTCCGTTGTAATTCATCACGCAGGAGAGGCCTGATGCCCTATACCTTGAACGTCAACGGACGGTCGACGACGGTCGACGTTCCCGCGGATATGCCCCTGCTGTGGGTGCTCCGCGATGTGCTCCATCTCAAGGGAACGAAATTCGGATGCGGCATCGGCCAGTGCGGCGCCTGCACCGTGCAGATCCGCGGACGTGCGGTGCGCGCCTGCCAGACGCCGGTCTCGGCCGCGGCCGGCGCGCCGATCACGACCATTGAAGGGCTCTCGGCCGATGGCACGCATCCGCTGCAGATCGTTTGGCAGGAGATCGACGTGCCGCAGTGCGGCTACTGCCAGGCCGGTCAGATCATGTCGGCCGCGGCGTTGCTGTCGACGACCCCGCGCCCGAGCAACGACGACATCGACCGGGCGATGAACGGCAATCTGTGCCGGTGCGGGACGTATCTGCGCATCCGTGAGGCCATCCACAAGGCAGCCACGATGATGACCGCGCGCCCGGCGCAGACCGCGCGCGCCAACGACTGAAGGAGGAGCCATGCAGACGACACTCGTCGACCGACGCTCCTTCCTGAAGATCTCGGCGCTGGCCGGCGGCGGCATGATGGCCGCCGCGTACCTGGATCCGCTGTCGCGCGTGCTGGCGCAGGGCCCGCAGGCGCCGCCCGTGGCCTTCGTGCCGACCGCCTTCGTCAAGGTCACGCCAGACAACATCGTCACGATCATCGCGAAGAACCCCGAGATCGGGCAGGGCGTGAAGACGTCGCTGCCGATGCTCATCGCCGAGGAGCTCGAAGTCGACTGGGCGACCCTGCGCATCGAGCAGGCCGATCTCGATCAGTCGAAGTACGGGCAGCAGAACGCCGGCGGGAGCACGGCGACCCCCAATAACTACGATCCGCTGCGCCGCGTCGGCGCCGCGGTGCGGCAGACGTTCGTCGCGGCGGCCGCGCAGACGTGGAGCGTGCCGGCGTCGGAGTGCCACGCGAAGTCGGGCGCCGTGCATCACCGGCCGAGCGGACGCTCCCTCACGTACGGACAGCTCGCGTCGACGGCTGCGACGGTGACCCCGCCGGACATGGCGACGGTGCCGCTCAAGCCCGCGTCGACCTTCAGCATCATCGGCAAAGCGACCGGCGGCGTCGACAATCGCGCGATTGTGACCGGGAAGCCGACCTTCGGCATCGACTTCACGCTGCCGGGCATGCTGTTCGCGGTCTACGAGAAGTCGCCGGTCTACGGCGCCACGGTGGCGGGCGCCAATCTCGACGAGATCCGGAAGCTGCCCGGCGTACGACACGCGTTCGTCGTCGCGGGCACGACCGATACGCGCGGGCTGATGCCCGGCGTGGCGATCGTGGCCGACAGCTGGTGGCAGGCGCAGAGCGCGCGGCGCCGGCTGCGCGTCACCTGGAACGATCATCCGACCGCGCAGCAGAGCAGCGAGGGGTTCGCGCGGCAGGCGCAAGTTCTCAGCAAGCAGAAGCCGGGCTTCCCGCTGCGCGTCGATGGCAACGTCGACCAGGCGCTGCAGAGCGCGGCGAAGGTCGTCGAGGCCGCGTACGCGTATCCGTTCATCGCACACGCGCCGCTCGAGCCGCAGAACTGCACGGCGCACTATCACGATGGGATCATGGAAATCTGGGCGCCGACGCAGACGCCGCAGGCGGGACGCCAGCTCGTTTCGAGCGCGCTGAACATCCCCGCCGACAGGATCACGGTCCACCTGCAGCGCGCCGGCGGCGGGTTCGGCCGTCGGCTGACGAACGACTACATGGGCGAGGCCGCCGCGATCGCGAAGGAGATCGGCGTGCCCGTGAAGGTGCTGTGGACGCGCGAAGACGACATGCAGCACGACCACTATCGCCCGGGCGGGTTCCACTTCCTCACCGCGGGGCTCGACGGCTCGGGCCGCCTCATCGCGTGGCGCAACCACTTCGTGAGCTACGGCGACAATAGCCGCGGCGTGCAGGGGTTCTCGAACTCGGCCAACATCAACGGCGTCGAGTTCCCGGCCCGCTTCGTTCCGAACTTCGACTTCCAGGCGACGCTGATGCCGCTCGGCGTGCCGACCGGGGCGCTGCGCGCGCCGCGCAGCAACGCGTTCTCCTGGGTCTTCCAGTCGTTCCTCGACGAGCTGGCGCAGGCCGCGGGGAAGGATCCGCTGCAGTTCCGTCTCGATCTGCTGTCGGGTCCGGGGATGCCCGAGCCGGCGGAAGGTGCTGACGGGTTCAGTGCGGCTCGCATGCACGGCGTGCTCGAGCTCGTGCGCGAGAAGTCAGGTTGGGGTACGCGCAGGCTGCCGCAGGGGCGCGCGATGGGCGTCGCGTTCCAGTACAGCCACCGCGGCTACTTCGCGCACGTGGCGGATGTGAGCGTCGATGCGAGCAACCGCGTCCGCGTGCACAAGGTGTGGGTCGGTGGCGACATCGGCAGTCAGATCGTCAACCCGAGCGCGGCGATCAACCAGGCGCAGGGCGCGGTGATCGAAGGCATGAGCCACATCATGCACTGGGAGATCACCTACGTCGGCGGCCGGGCGGTGCAGGGGAACTTCGACGTCTATCAGCCGACGCGGCTGATTCAGGCGCCGCCGGAGATCGAGGTCCATTTCCTGAAGACCGACAATCCGCCGACGGGCCTCGGCGAACCGGCGCTGCCACCCACGGTTGGCGCGATTGCCAACGCGATTGCCGCCGCGACCGGTCGGCGGATTCGGACGCTGCCGCTCGCCAAGAGCGGCTTTCGCTGGGCTTAGGCAATCCCAAATCCCAACACCCCAAATCCCAATCACGCTCTTACCCTCGACGATTGGGATTTGGGATTTGGCGTTTTGGGATTTGACATGTCCACTCCACATTTCCAAGGACTCTCGGTCCTCGTGTTGGAGAGCCGCCGCAGCCGTGAGATGGCGGCGCTCGTCACGACCTATGGCGGCCGGCCGGTGGCGGCACCGGCGCTCCGCGAAGTGCCGCTCGAGGCCAATCCCGACGCGCTCGCCTTTGCCGATGCCCTCCTCCGCGGCGACTGCGACATCGTCATTCTGCTGACCGGCGTCGGCACGCGCGCCCTCCTCGAGGTCGCCTCGGCGAAGCATCCGCGCGAGGCGTTCGTCGCCGCGCTGGCCAGGACGAACGTCGTCGCCCGCGGTCCCAAGCCGCTTGCGGTGTTGCGCGAGCTGAACGTGCCCGTGTGGGCCACCGTGCCCGAGCCCAACACATGGCGCGAGCTGCTCGCGGCGATTGACGCCACCGGCGAATCGCTCGACGGCCGCCGCGTCGCCGTGCAGGAGTACGGCAAGGCCAACGAGGAGCTGTTGCACGGGCTCGAGGCGCGCGGCGCACGCGTCACGCGCGTGCCGGTCTATCGCTGGGCGCTGCCGGAGGACGTCGGGCCGCTGCGCGCGGCCGTCGGCGGGATCGTCCGCGGGGAGCTCGACGTCGCGATCTTCACCACGAGCGTGCAGGTCGTGCACCTGATGGAGGTCGCCGCCTCACTCGGGCAGGCCGACGCCGTTCGCGACGGGCTGCGGCGGATGGTCGTCGCCTCGATCGGACCGACGACGACCGAGGAGCTGACGAACCAGGGAATCGCCGCGGATCTGGAGGCGTCGCATCCGAAGATGGGATTCCTCGTCCGCGAGGCGGCCGACCGCAGCCCCGCTCTGCTACGACAGAAGCGGAATGCGGAGCGTCCGGCTTAGCCGGACTTTACCGTGACCAGCCCACTCCGATCGATCCAATCACAATTGATCTCTCATCACCGTTGAAGACCCTGGTGGCCTCGCCGAGCGTCTGATACTCGACGCCGCCGTGGACGTTCCAGACGCCGAGCGCGGTGCGCCCCCCCAGCGGAACCGTAACGAGGCTCGACGCGCTGAAGTAGCCGAAGCGGCGATCGCTGCCGGCCAGCTCGTAGTAGCCGCCGACGCTCAGACCGAGTTTCATCGGAAACGCGACGCTGATTCGCCTTCGCGAGTATTCCGGCGTCGCGCCGACTTCCAAGTACTTTCCAGCCTCGAAACCACCGTCCACCTGTCCGATTCCCGGCGACGTATCGAGCTCGAATGCGACCAGCGCGTACGGCCTGACCGCCGCGCGACCAAGCGCCGCGCGGTCGTCCACTGCTACCTTGACCGCCGCCTCCTTCACGGTGGTGAACATGTCGTTCGGGCTCGTGTACGCCCTATACGTCGTCCCGACCGTCACGCCGCCGGCCAACCCGACATCCAACGTGGTGTGGATATCTGACTGGTACCAGCGTTCGCCACTGGGCCCGTCCGTCCCTGCGATGCCCGTGTGCAGACTGTTCCAGGTGCCGGCGCCGACGCGGAGCGCCTTGAGACCTCCGCTCCCTTCATATACGCGGAGGCCGAGGGTGACATACGGCCACATGACGACGCCGGTATCGTCCTGCCGGACGCCGCGAAAACTGTACGCATTCAGGAACTCGATGCCTCCGGCGACGGCGACGCGGCCCGCCGGCGGGGCCGATTCCTGCGCGGATATAGGTACCGCTGTGGCGGTGAGGATCGCCAGGACACCCAACCCTGGCGTGACGAGTCGCGCTGCGCGATGCCTCGACGTCATGGCTATCTCCTCCACTGGGCAAGGAACCCATGCGTCCGACCGCCGGGATCCACATAGAAGCCGACCATGTCGCCGTGCGCGTTGACGCCCACGACGCGCGTCGCGGTCGCCCCGGGCACGTCGATCCGGCCAAACGTCCGTCCGTCGTACTGGAAGCCGTGAAACGCTCCGGCGGCGTCGCGATAGATGCCGACGATGAGACCGGCTGCGTTCACATCCCACGCTGCCGTAAACGTGCTTCCGGGAACCTCCAGCGGTGAAAACGCGCCTCGCCGGACGATGTAGCCTTTCGTACGGCCGTCTATCAGGTCGGTGAAGAAGCCGACGATCGTCTGACCGTCGGGCGTGGCGCCATTGTTCTGCGTCGTCGGCTCGGGCAGCGCGTCGAAACCGCGTCGCGACCAGAGGGAGCCGTGCATCGTCATCATCGTGTCCGTGTCGTGATAGCAGCCGAGGATGGTGCCGTCAGGGAGAATGCGGGTTGCGACGGTGTTCTGATGGCCCGGATAATCGACCTTGAAGAATCCGCCGCGTCTTGTCATCAGGAATCCGTGGTTCGGTACGCCGCCGGATTCACCCGGCCGCAGATAGGTGCCGACGATGTCTCCGGACGGCCCGATCCCCCACGCCTGGGTCGACTGGGCACCGGGGAAGTCGATGGAGCGAAACTGCCCGCCGCTCAGCAGGTACCCGTGGGTCCCGCCGGCTGTGTCTGTATACCAGCCGACGATGTCGCCCTGGGCGTTGATGCCCCGGGCGGTGGTCAGGACAGCGCCAGGGAAGTCGATCGGCGTGGAGACGAGGCTCTGCGCGTCGGCGTGACTGGCCGCGACAGCCAGGGCACAGAGACAGGCGGCAATGATGGTGGGCGGCGTCGACTTCGGCATGGATCCGTCCTTTCGTGAGGCCCGTGCGAGGCCTACACAGGGGATCGCGCAAACGACGCCTCCAATGGCTCAGCGAAGGGCGCGCCGGCTTGCGATTGCATGGCGGGGACTCTATCCTGTCGCCGCGAAAGCCCTTAAGGACCGATGCCCCCGTCCCGTGACGTCACGGCGCTCCTCGGCGAGTGGAGTCGCGGCGACTCCGCCGCGCTCGATCGGCTGCTGCCGCTCGTCTACGCGGAGCTGCGCCGGATCGCGGCGCGCCAGCTCCGCCGCGAGCGGGCAGGCCACACGCTGCAGCCGACGGCCCTCGTTCACGAGGTGTACCTTCGGCTCGTCGACCAGCGGCACGTCGACTGGCAGGATCGCGCCCACTTCTTCGGCGCCGCGGCGCAGGTGATGCGCCGGCTTCTGGTCGACCATGCCCGGCGGCGCGGCGCGAGGAAACGGGGCGACGGGGTCCAGTTCGTTTCGATCGACGACGCCAGAGAGGCCGCGGCGCCGAACGAGATCCCCATTCTGGCGCTCGACCACGCGCTGGACCGTCTCGAAGGACTCGACCGCGACCTGGCCCGAATCGTGGAGCTTCGCGCGTTCGGTGGGCTGACGATCGAGGAGGCGGCGTGCGTGCTGAGGGTCTCGCCTTCGACGGCCAAGCGCGACTGGCGGACGGCGAAAGCGTGGCTCACGCACGAGCTCGGATCCGAGGGCCGCCGGTGACCGACGAGCGATGGGCGCGCGTCAAAGCGCTGTTCCAGGCCGCGATCGAGCGGCCGGAGGCAGAGCGCCCCGCCTTCGTGGCGGCCGCCGCCGGCGACGACGAGGCGTTGCGCCGTAATGTCGAGTCGCTGCTCGCCTCCGACGCGGCCGATGCCAGCTTCCTCGATCGAGTGTCTGAGGCTGCCGAGACGGTTCTTGCCGAGACGCTGCCGAGCCTGAGCGCTGGTCAACGTATCGGCTCGTACGAAGTGGTCGCGCCGATTGGCGCCGGCGCGATGGGCGAGGTGTACCGCGCGCGCGACACCAGGTTGCATCGCGACGTTGCGCTCAAGGTGCTGCCCGGCGCGTTCGCGCTCGACCCGGAGCGTCTCACGAGGTTCAGGCGCGAGGCGCAGATGCTCGCCGCGCTGAATCATCCCAACATCGCCGCCATCTACGGGCTCGAGGAATCGAGCCCTTCGAGAGGCTCGGCGCAGACGGCAATACACGCGCTGGTGCTGGAACTGGTCGACGGGCCGACGCTCGCGGACCGGCTACAGCACGGCCCGCTTCCTCTGGATGAAGCGCTGGTGATCGCGCGGCAGATCGCCGACGCGCTCGAGGCGGCGCACGAAAAGGGTATCGTCCACCGCGACTTGAAGCCGGCGAATGTCAAGATCGCGGTCAACGGCACGGTCAAGGTGCTCGACTTCGGTCTGGCCAAGGTCTGGGAAGGGGCGCCGGCGGGCCAGGCACCCGAGGCGCCCACGGTGACCGCCACGCACCTGCGCGGGCGGGCGATCCTCGGCACGCCTTCGTACATGAGCCCGGAACAGGCGCGCGGGAAAGCCGTCGACAGGCGGACCGACATCTGGTCGTTCGGCTGCGTCCTGTTCGAGATGTTGACGGGCCGGGTGGCGTTCGCCGGCGAGACCATCTCGGACACGATTGCGCGCGTGCTGGAGCGAGAGGTCGCATGGGACGCGCTGCCGGCCGCCACGCCCGACCGCGTTCGCGATCTGCTGCGCCGCTGCCTGCGCAAGGACGCGGCCCGGCGCCTGCGCGACATCGGCGACGCCCGCCTCGAGCTCGACGAGGCGCTGACCGCGCCGGAGGCTCCGGCCGCAGTCGCGCCTCGCCGGGCGTTGCCGGCCCGGCGGCGGCTCGCCCGCTTTGTCGCAACCGGCGCGGCGGCGACGGTCGTCGTTCTCGCGGCCGTCTTCGTGGCCGAGCAACGCCGCAGCGAGCCCCAGCCGACGTTTCGTCAGCTGACGTTCCGGCACGGGGCGATTCGAGGCGCCCGGATCGCCCCCGACGGTCAGACCGTCGTGTACAGCGCCACGTGGATCGGCGCGCCGCTCGAGCTGTACATCATCCGGCCCGGGAACCCGTTCTCGGGCTCGATGGGGCTTGCCAACGCGGGCATCTTCTCCGTGTCATCCCGCGGAGAGCTGGCGGTGGCTCTCGGGTGCCGTCTCAACTGGGGTGAATGCATCGGCACGCTCGCGCGCGTCCCGATCACCGGCGGCTCGCCACGCGAGATGGTCGAGGACGTGCATGTCGCCGACTGGAGCCCGGACGGCCAGGACTTGGCGGTCGTATCGTTCGCGGGCGGCACGTTCCGGCTCGAATACCCGATCGGCAAGGTCCTGTACAAGGCACCGGGATGGATTACCCACGCGCGCGTCTCACCCCGGGGCGATCGCGTGGCGTTCCTCGATCATCCACGGCTGGGCGACATCGGCGGCTCGGTGGTCGTCGTCGATGCCGCCGGTCGGATGACGACGCTCTCGTCCGGCTGGAGGTCGTTACAGGGGCTCGCGTGGGCGACTGGCGGCGACGAGGTCTGGTTTACCGGTTCGCGCACCGGGAGAGGCGGAAGTTCCGCGCTCTACGCCGTCACCCTCTCGGGCGAGGAGCGGACCGTGTTTGCGAGCCCCGGCACGTTGAAGCTGAACGACATCTCCCGTGATGGTCGGGAGGTGCTCTTCACGCGCGGCACGACACGCGGCGGCATCATGGGCCTCGGCGCGGACGACGGCAAGGAACGCGAGCTGTCGTGGTTCGACTACTCGACCGTCGCCGACCTGTCGCACGATGGCCGGACCTTGTTGTTCTATGAATGGGGCGAGGGCGTCGAGGCCAGCCCCACCGTCTTCATCCGCAAGATCGATGGGGGCGATGCCATCCAGCTCGGCGAGGGCCGCCCGCTCGCGCTGTCGCCCGACGGACAGTGGGCGGTGGCGGTGCAGGAGAACGGGGCTCAGGAGCTGGTGCTGTTGCCGACGGGCATCGGCGAGGTGAAGCGGCTGCCGCGCGGCGCCATCGTCGAGTATCTCGATTGGGCCGCCTGGTCGCCCGACGGCCGACGCATCTTCTTCGCCGGTCAGGAGTCGCCGGACGTGCGGCGCACGTACGTCCAGGACATCGACGGCGGCGATCCGCGCCCGGTCACGCCGGAGGGGTTCGTGGGCATGCTGCTCTCACCCGACGGGCGGACGATCGCCGCGATCGATCGGTACGGGGAGTATTACTTGTGTTCCCTCGACGAATCGGTCGATCCTCGGCCGCTCGCCGGTTATGTCGACGGAGACTTCCTGCTGCAGTGGAGCGGCGACGGCCGGTTTCTGTTCGTCCGGGAGGCCGGCAACCTGGTGCTGCGGATCCATACCCTGGAGCTGTCCACGGGAAGGCGGCAATTCTGGAAGGAGCTCATCCCGCCCGATCCCACCGTGCTGATCGACATCGGCTCCGATCCGGGACAGGTCCGCATCACGCCCGACGGGCGGTCGTACGCGTACACATATTGGACGTTCGAGGGCGAGCTGTACGTGGCGGAGGGACTCGAGTAGACCGGTTGATTTGACCGTGCAGTGCTATCGGCGTACGCTTTCAGCCACGGAGGCAAACATGCGTCGTCTTCTGGTGTCGTTGGCGGTCATGTCCACCGTGCTGGCGCACGACGCGATCCCGCTGCACGCGTGTGGTGACAAGCTGCTGATGCTGGGCCGGGGCATCCGCTTTCAGTCGAAGCACGCACCGCGGGCCGCCGCGGTCCTGCTGTACCTCCCGGAGACTGGCGCGGGCCGGACGCTCAGCGATCCGAAACTCGAAACGGCGCTCCGCGAAGCCGGGCATGCCGTTCGGGCCGTGACGACGAAGTCGGATCTCGAGAGTGCGCTGCGGGGCGGCACCTTCGACGTCGTGCTCGCCAACATCACTGATGCACCGGATCTCGAGCGGGCGCAGGAGGTGGCGGCCGGCAGTGCCGTGGTGCTTCCGGCCATCTATCTCGTCGCGCCGGAAAGCCGGCAGCAGCAGGCGAGGGATCAAGTACGAGCCGAGCGCGCACGGGCGGAGAAGGAATTCGCCGTCGTGGTCGACGTCCCGGGCCGGCCCGGGCACTACTGCGCTGCGGTCGACAAGGCGATGCAGCTCAAGCTCGAACGCGAAAAGATCGCCGCCCGGCGGCCGTGATGGTCCGGCGCCCCCCTCTCCCCGATTCCTTGCGCCGGGTGGCGGGCGCCCTTGTTGCTGCGTGCGTGGCTTTCGGCGCCCGCGGCGCCGCCGCGCAGGCGTTTCTTCCCCCGGCGGGAGAGGGTACCGTGACCGCGGCCTATCACGTCGGCCTCGCGCGAGGCCACACGAACAATTGGGGACAGCTTACCGATGAGGACCGCCTTCGCTCCCACGCGATTGCCTGGGAGGTCGAGTTCGGCCTGAACGAGCGGGTGGCGCTGAGCGTGTCGGTCCCGTTCATCACGTCTCGATACGCAGGCCCCAGTCCACACCCGGTGACCATTCGCGGGGAGCCGTCCGATCTGGACGACGGGACGTACCACGGCGGCTTCCAGGATTTTCGTTTCGGCGGGCGGGTCAACGTCATCGCGCGTCCTCTGGCCGTCACGCCATTTGCGGAGGTCATCGTCCCGAGTCATGAGTACGAGGCGCTGGGACACGCGGCTATCGGGCTGAATCTCCGCGCGCTGGTGGCGGGAGTGGCAGTCGGCGGCTTCGTCGATCTGTTGCCTGGAACCTATTTTCACTCACAGGTGTCGCACGCGGTGGTCGAGGAGATCCTGGGCGTGCGTCCGAACCGCACGCGCGTCGACGGGGAGGTCGGGTACTTCGTGACGCCGCGATTCGCGGTCAGGTTTCTCGGAAGCTATCAGTTCACACACGACGGATGGGATTTCATTCAGATCCCCGGAGCCCCCGAGCCCGACCGGTTCTCCCCTCTCTGGATTCACAGTCGTCGCGACGAGCCGATCACCCTGGAGCACCGACGCAACCACGACCGGCTCATGCGGAGCAACTTCGTCAACCTGGGTGGCGGTCTCACTGTTGGCGTGACCGATTCGATCAGCCTGTTTGCCACCGTCGCGACGACGACATGGAGCCGGAACTTTCACCCTCTTCGCGGGCTCAGCGTCGGGACGAACCTCCACTTTCGCGCGCGACGCGGCGCTCCGTCGCCCGCGTCGGCGCCCGCCCGGCGCCTCGCACGGGTGTTCTAGGCGGCAGGCCGCGCGACCACCGCTGGCCGCGTTCGATCGTGGCGAGCGCCTGCGCAGAAAATGGCTCCGACCTTCCCTGTAAGCTCGGGTGTCGATCCGTGACGCCGGCGCCATATTGATCAAGAGCTCCTCCTTGGGGGCGCGAAATCGCGCGGTCCTCGGGGAGGTCGATGCCGAGTCGGCGCACCCGCGGCGCACCAACGCGAGCGAGCAGCGCCTCGATGGACTCACGCCCGCGCCGGACATCGGCGAGTCCCGCATGTACAAGATGGGCGCCGGGCAGGGCGTCCTCGATCGCGTCTGTCGTAGCGGCAGGATGGGCGTAAGATCGCCAGTATGCCTACCTCCGATGAACTCCTCGAGCTGGCCGAGCAGTGCGCGTCGAAGCTGCAACTCGATGGCGCGCTCCGGGCCATCCCTTCGTTCTCCGACGCCGAAGAGCAGTGCGAGGACGAATACGAGGAGCTGCTCCAGGCGATTCACGAGGACGAGCTGTTTGCGGCGGTCGACATCGGCCGCCAGGAGGAGCTGGTGGAGCAGATCGCGGCCGCGCTCCCCGAAGAGAAGCGCACGCTGATCATCGAGCTCGCCGACAACCATGCGCGCCATGTCTGGATGCAGCAGGAAGGCGCGTATCACGTTGGCGTCGCCGTCGGCCGCAAGCTGCGTCTGCGAGCTGGTTCGTAGTTGATCGTTGGGAACCACCAACACGAACCACCAACTATGTCGTTGTCCTACCTCCATTACGACGTCTTCACCGACGAGCCGCTGACCGGCAACCAGCTCGCGGTTTTCCTCGACGGCCGCGGCGTGTCGACCGAGCGCATGCAGGCAATCGCCCGCGAGATGAACTTTTCCGAGAGCACCTTCATCCTGCCGCCCGAGACGGCCGACACCGACGTGCGCGTGCGGATCTTTACGCCGGCGAATGAGATGCCGATGGCCGGGCATCCGACGATCGGAACCACGTTTGCGCTGGCGCACGCCGGCGTGATTCGCCCGGGCGCGGCGCGGGTTGTCTGCGGTCTCGGCGTCGGGCCGACGCCGGTCGATCTCGACTGGGACGGCAGCCGCCTCCGCTTTGCCTGGATGACGCAGCGCGCACCCGTGTTCGGTCCCGAGGTACGCGCGCGTGGCGAAGCGGCGGCGGCGATCGGCCTCAATCCCGACGATCTGGCGGACGCGCTGCCGGTTCAGGAGATCTCGTGCGGGGTACCGTTTCTCTTCGTGCCGCTCCGCTCGCGCGAGGTCGTCGACCGCGCAGTCAGCGACGCGGCGGCCTTCGCCCGTTTCGCCGCGTCGACCGGCATCGATCGCCCGATCTTTCTCTTCGCCATGCTGCCGCCGGGCGGCGCCGCGACGGTGCATAGCCGCATGTTCGCGCCCGAGTTCGGCATCGTCGAGGACCCCGCAACGGGCGGTGCGAGCGGGCCGCTCGGCTGCTACCTGATTCGTCACGGTCTCGTCACCGGAAGCGCCGCCGGGCGCATCGTCAGCCTGCAGGGTGTGGCGATGGGGCGGCCGAGCCGCATCCACATCGCCATTCGCGAGCAGGGCGGCGAGATCGTCGACGTCAAGGTGGGCGGCACAGCGGTGCTCGTCGGCCGCGGCGAGCTGATCGCGTGACGGCGCCCCTGATTCCGCGTCGAATTCCCGGTGGATCGCTCTGCGCGGCGCCCCTACGATCGAAGTAGGGACGAATATGGACGCACCTGCATTTGCGATACTGCGCGACCAGCTGATTGAACGGCGGCACCAGCTCGAAGCCGTCACGACGGCATCGGTGGCTGCCGGCGAGATCGCCCGCCTGCTGCAGGAAGTGGACGCGGCGCTGCGGCGGATGGACGCGGGGACGTACGGCGTGTGCGAAGGCCTGCGGGGACCCGATCGAGCCAGAGCGGCTCATGGCGGATCCGCTGGGCCGCTTCTGTCTGGATCATCTGCGACCGGGCGAGCGGCGCGCCTCGAGCAGGATCTCGATCTCGCCTCGCGCATCCAGCGCGAGCTCCTGCCCAAGCCCGACACGCGCGTGTCGGGCTGGGAGGTCGCGTACCACTACCAGCCCGCCGGTCCGGTGAGCGGCGACTACTGCGACGTGATTCCCGGCGGGTCGGGTGATTTGTACTTTCTGATTGGCGACGTCTCGGGGAAGGGGATTGCCGCGGCGATGCTGATGTCGCACCTCAGTGCGATGCTCCGGACGCTCGTCTCGCTCGGGCTGCCGCTCACGCAGCTCGTCGAGCGGGCGAGCCGCGTGTTGTGCGAAAGCACGCTGCCCGCCGCGTATGCGACGCTGGTCTGCGGCCGGGCGTCGGCCGGCGGCGACATCGAGCTGTGCAATGCGGGCCATCCGCCGCCGCTCGTCATCCGCGACGGCACGACGGTCGCGATTGGCGCCACCGGGCTGCCGATCGGCATGTTTTGCAGCGGACGGTTCTCGTCGCGGAACGAGCGTCTCGAACCCGGCGAGACGATGCTCCTGTATACGGATGGGCTGACCGAGGCGCAGGACCCGATGGGAGTCGAGTACGGACTCGAGCGCCTCTCGGCGGTCGCGGTCTCGGCATCTCGTCTGCCGCCCCAGGGCCTCGTCGACGCCTGCGTCGGTGAGGTTGGCGCGTTCAGGCGCGCGCCGGCGCTCGCTGACGACCTGACGATCATGGCGCTGCGGCGGAGTCAGGCGCCAGTCGAACATTGACGCCCCCGCGGGCCGGAGACACAATGCCGCATCTTCACGAGGAGGGCGGCATGCAGGTGTCCGTCAGGATGGCCGGGGTCGTCGCGGCTGGCGTTCTCGCGCTCGGAGGCGCGGCGCTGGCGCAGACCGTGCCGGCGCAGTTCGTCGTGAGCGGCGCGGCGGCGGAGCGGATCCAGGATTTCACCACGATCAATCTCGCGACCGCCGAGCGGATCGCCGAGGCGTGCCAGCGGCTGGCGGCGGCCGAAGGCGTCGCGATCACCATCATGGTTCTCGACAACGACGGCAATCACGTCTATGCGGACCGGATGGACGGGCAGGGCTACCTGAACATCATCACGGCGGAGATGAAGGCGCAGACCGCGCTGATGCAGCGCGCGCCGAGCAAGTTCGTGATGAACCAGGTGATCCGCGATCCGAACGCGGAGCTGCAGCGCATTCAGCTCGGCCTGTTTCCGAATTCCGGCGGCCTTCCCGTCGTCGTCAACAAGCAGATGATCGGCGCCATCGGGATCGGCGGGTCGGCGCCGCGCGTGCCCGTCTGGAGCGACGAGATCTGCGGGCACAAGGCGATGCAGGAGGTGCTCGGCGCCGCGAACGTCGCGCCGCTCATCGAGGATCTCCCGCGGCCGAATCCGCCGGCGCCCGCCAATCCGGCGCCCGTGCCGCGCTTTGCGAGCCAGACGGTCCCGAAGACGAGCGTGTCGAATCCTGAGTGGGTGATCGGCGGACGCGCGGCGTCAAACGTTTACAACGCCAACCAGATCTCGCTGGCGACGGCGAAGAAGATCGCGCGTGTCTGCCGCGACTTCGCCGCCGCGCGCAACGGCGGCATGTCGCTCTACATCCTCGACACGTCGGGCGAGATCGTGCACATGGAGCGGATGGACGGGCAGGTGTTCAACAACATCCGAACGGCGCTCCTCAAGGCGCAGACGTCGCTCAAATCGCGCGTGCCGACGTCGGTCTACACCGCGCAAGGACGGAACAACCCGCAGGGCCAGACGCGGACGATCGCGCAGTTCGAATTCTTCACCAACTCGGGCGGGCTGCCGATCGTGGTCGACGGACAGATGATTGGCGCGATTGGCGTCGGCGGCGGCGCGGGCGGCGGCGGCGACGAGAACTGCGCGATCGAGGGATTGAAGGCGGTCTTCGGCGACCACGCGACGCTGCCCGTCTATCCGATGGCGAGCGCCGCGAGCGGCGGTCGCTGAGCGCACCCGCGATCAGCGTTTCGGATAGAGCGCGCGCAGATGATCGACGTCGCGGGGCGACACGCCGGCGATGGTGGCGATGTCTGCGCGCTGCTTCAACTGGGCGCGGTAGCGGCCGAAGAACCCCGGGATGTCGCCGCCGTACCCGAAGTAGTACATGATGTCGGCGAAGTCGGCCGTGTGCTCGAGGCCGAGGGCGTGCCCGAGCTCGTGGACGCACGTGAGGTAGACGATCGTCTCGCGCAGCAGCGGGTCGGTCAGCGCGCGGCGGCCGACGTCGCCGAGACCGCTGACATCGGGCCGAATGAAGACCGCGGCGCCCCGCCGGCCGCCGACAGCGAGCGGCCGCATTTCCCCGTAGAACCCCGAATCGGCCGGCACCCAGTAGACGCGGACGAGCGCCTCGTCTTCCGCTGCGGGCGTGAACCGAATCGTGCCGCCCGCGCTCCGTTCCCACGCACGCAGCGCCCAGACCGCGAGCTCACGGTCTGACGGACGGAAGTCGGACTCCGGCTCGCCATCCGCGATGAAGTAGGTGATGCGCCCCGTTGCATCGACCGGCTCGAGACCGCGCGGCCTCTGCTGCGCGACCGCGAGCGCGGCGCTCGACACGACAATGGCCAGGACGAGTGCCAGTGCAGGGGCTGAGGCCGATCGCATGCTGCCTAGAATATGCCGGCGGCCAGCCAGGACGGGAGTGTGAAGCGTGCGCGAGCTTCGATATTCAGTGGCGGCGAGTCTCGACGGCTACATTGCCGGGCCGAACGGCGAGTTCGATTGGATCGACGTCGATCCGGAGATCGATTTCGATGCGATGTACGCCCGTTTCGGCGGTCTGGTCATGGGCCGCCGGTCCTACGAGGTGTACGTCGCGACTGGCGGAGGTGGCGGTCCGCAGATGCCCGTTTACGTCTATTCGCGAACGCTGCCCGAGGGCGAGCGCGATGAGGTCGTCGTCGCGCGCGACGCGGTGAGCCACGTCCGCCAGTTGAAAGCACAGGCGGGTAGGCCGCTGTGGCTCTGGGGCGGCGGCGACCTGTTCCGCCAGCTCGCCGACGCGGGGCTCGTCGATGGGGTGGAGGTGGCCATCCTGCCGATACTGCTCGGCGGGGGCGTCCAGCTGCTGCCGGCTCCCGCGGCGCGGATCCGTCTCCGGCTGCGCGCGCAGCGGCTGTTCAGCAAGACCGGCACGTTGCTGCTCGACTACGACGTCGTCCCGTCGTGAGGCGGCCGAACGACCGTAGAGATGACCCGGAGCTGTGCCGGGTGCGCGTTTTGCAGCCAGTCGAGGTCCGGAGGAGTCGTCATGTCTGGACGTCGCATAGTCGGGCTGGCGCTGGCGGTTGTCGGTGTCGTGGCGCTCGTGTGGGGCGGGGTGTTCTGGACCGATCGCGAGACCGTGATTGACGCGGGGCCGATTGAAGTGACCGCCGACGAGCGTGAGGGAGTGAGGATACCGCCGGCGCTTGCCGTACTCGCGTTGGTCGGTGGCATCGTGCTGCTCGTCGTGCCCGACCGGCGCCGCATCTGAGGACTGGGAGAGAAGACGCGTGGCACTGCTTCGGACGCGCAGTCTTGGGATGCTGCTGCTCGGGCTCTATCTCCTGGTGGTCGGGCTCGGTGGCCTGGTCGCGTTGCCGCTGCCGCAGGTCGTCCTGCCGGTCCTCGCGCTGCTGGCCGGTGTGCTGGTTCCGGTCGGTCGGTAAGTCCGCGGTTGGTGGCCGAAGCATCCTCGGCGCGCATGGGATAATGCGAGCGTCGGGGCGTAGCGCAGCCTGGTAGCGCACCTGCCTTGGGCGCAGGGGGTCGCTGGTTCGAATCCAGTCGCCCCGACCACTTTCCGGCCCAATTTTGAAGGTTCTGGCATCCGTCCTAGCGCCACCGATGGGCTCGGGTGACAAACGGGTGACAATCGGTACGGCCTGATAGTCAGTTCGGGCCTCGTCATCACCCCACCTCCACCTGCTCGTCCTCGCGATGCTCGTGGCGCACTGCCCGGCGTTCGCGAGCCTGCCGCATCGACTCGGCCAGCGACGTCGCCCTCGCGTTCATGTATCGCTGCGTCGTCGTGATGCTCGAGTGCCCGGCCAGGAGCTGCAGCTCGTGGACGGGTACACCGTCGTCCGCCAGTCGAGAGAGGGCTTCGTGTCGAAGGTCGTGCCAGCGCAGATCGATCTTCGCGAGCGCGGCACGATTCGATACGCGCTTGCCGCTTCCGGCTCGTCTCGGCTTGATGCCGTTCGCAAGCAAGAGCAGCGTCTCCCACGCCGACTTGAAGCTCGCCACGTAAGACCCGGTCGTGGCTTCGCCGAACACGTACGCGTCCGGCCCGAGAAACCCCCGGCGACGGAGCAGCTTTTCGAGTCGGCCGCTCGCCTCGAACGGAATCACGCGCGCGACCTCGGTCTTCGAGTGCTCCTTCAGGATCCTGATCCACCGATGCCGCCACTCGATGTGCTTGTTCTGGATCTTCAGCATCTCGCCGCGGCGGCACCCGGTGTCGAGCGCGCCGATGATGCGGTCGCGCATTTCGTCGCCTGTGGTCAGCTTCACATCGGGATCCCAGATGTGACCACGGACGATCTGGCTGCAGAGCGCCGGTGAGACGTTGAACGCCGCGACCAGATCGCTCCTTGGAACGCCGGCCTCGGCACGTGCGCGGATCTCCCGCACGTCGTCCACGACAGCTTCGCCGTCGGACGCGTCGGCTCGTTGAGCAGTCTGCAGGCGTCGAGCAGTCGCTGTTCCTCGGCTTCTGACACGCGACGCTCACGCCGGCGCTCGCTCTTCGCGAGAATCCTGACGCCGCGACGATGGAACGCCGTGCCGTGGAGCAGATCGCGGCCCATCGCCCAGTTGCAGACGTGACGCAGCCGCGCCAAGTACCGGTTCGTCGTCGCGATCGCGCGATCTGCGTAGCGTGCCTTGAAGTCCTCAATCGCATCTGGACGCTCGAGCGCCGTCGCCGGCAGGTGTCCCAAGTGAACGTTGAGGATGTTGAGTTGACTCACCATGCCGGCGCGGCTCTTCAACGGTTCGACGTCGACGTACCGCTTGCGATACAGCTTCAGCAGGTCGGCGACCGTCGCCGCTCGTTCTGCTGTGGCCTTGCGTTCGGGAACAACGCGCGGATCCTTGCCGGAGACGATCTCGGCGATGAACTTCGGCTCCCAGACCTTCGCCGCCTGCTCCTTCGACGCGACGGGCGCGGCGGCGCCTCGTGCGAAGGCGAAGTCGTCCACCGGCATTCGGTAGCGGACGCCTTTGTGCATGACGTCCAGCCACCACGGATGCGCGCAGCGAGGGCTCGCCTTGCAGCCCCTGCTGCGACAGCGTTTTCGAACAGTCATACGGGTCCTCCTTTCGGTTACACGACTTTCGTTGGTGCTCCTCGACGAATCCAGTCGAGGACGTCTTGTGGGTCAAACCTCCTTCCTCGGACGCCGAAGCGTTGCGATCGGAGCAGTCCGCGCCAGTATGCGCGACGAACCGTCTCCTCGTGGCAGCCGACGAATCTGGCC